>JACCDW010040393.1_pt1 | contig 21840 bp, 18 predicted proteins | sample 7449781 | NCBI WGS metagenome assembly JACCDW01 (sample SAMN15323449, study PRJNA562643) | freshwater metagenome | isolation source: river surface water | place: USA:Blue River Watershed | collected 2017-08-18
CTAGAAGTAGGGGAGCCTGCCCAAATTAGTGGGAAGCAGGAATACTTCGAAAACTTAATCAACCGATTTATCTAAAAAAAATGGGAGGCTTAAACCTCCCATTTTTTTTGTAGTTGTCCGAATCAGTTTTGCTTTCCAAATGGGATGCTATCCAATAATTGATTGGCCTTTGTCATCTGCTCTACTTGTGTTTGGTAGGCAGGATTGGCAGGCACTTGGGTCACTTTCTCTAGGAAATCTATGGTCTGAAATAATACAGTCTGCCAATCTTGGGAGGTAATGGAAGAGGCAATCACGTGATCCCCAGTTTTTGGAAAAGCCATTTCTTTTTTCAGCGCAGGTGCTGTTCCCAACTGGCCAAACATTTCTTGCATTTTGGCCACGGATACGACCATGTCCTTCTCTTGTTCATTCTTGTAATAGTATCCCATAAATACAGGTTGCTTCACCTTGGCAAAGGTTTCTTCATTCATTTCGCTATAAAGAAGTACTGCTAGGCTTTGGTAGCCATTGGCATGGTATTCTTCGGACCAGTAATCTCCCTTTTCACCCTCACGCTGCTGGTTCATTACTCCGTCTTCCAAGAGTGTTTTCTTCATGACCCAGAAAACCCAAGGCTTGAAAAATCCTTCAAGCAATCTTTTTTCATCTCGGATTGCAGGCGAATAGAGTGCCAGCGCATGAATATCTGCTTGCTGGCTGGCAAGCAAGAGTCCAAGGGAGCCACCCATGGAAGTACCTACTACAATCACTTTTTCGCCCAAACTTTTTCCAATCTTGTAGGCCTCACCTGCGGCATTGGCCAAGTCTTGGGCCGTTAAGTATTCCATTCCGTTTTTTCGGCTGATGCCATGTTCCGGGAGTCGGGTAACGAAGAGATTCGCTCCAAAATGCGCCGCCAAAAAGCGGTGTACGGGATCGCCTTCCATGGGACTGGCACCAAAGCCATGAATGTAAACAATGGAATAGGGTGTTTTTTGCTTGTTTAAGGAATCCGCCCAAATGATGTAGGCCTCGTTACCAGGCTTCATTCCTTTTACGGTATCCTCCCGCATAGTTAGATATTCCTCAAGTGCTTGTGGATCACTAGGAACTTCTGGATAGGCAATGGTCAATCGCTGGGTTTCTACCTTGGGACCAAGCATGTATACGATTGCCAAAATCATGGCGGTAGCAAAAAGACCTAAGAATATTTTTTTAACCATGGGTTGGGGCGCTAAGTATTGAATCGATTGTGGGGTTAAATATCTCGGTTTTTTAGTTCATTGTTCGAATTGGGGAATCCGAAATTTAGATTTTCTATCACTACAACCTTAAGAGCCTAATTTTCGTTTACCTTCGCAGTGAAAAACGCTGCTATTATGAAAAAATTACTGGTTCTTTTCATTTCCTTTATCCTTGGATTCACTGCTCAAGCACAAGAAAAAGCTGTTCCCTATCGTTCTCTTTTTCTGGAGTTGGGCGGTTCTGGACTTGCCTATAGTTTCAATTACGATTTTCGATTTGATTCCACACGTACCGATTCCTGGGGAATGCGAGTAGGAGTTGGTGGGTATGCGATGGAGGGAGATTCGTTTTATTCTTTGCCGGTATTGGTCAATAAACTGTATGGAAATGGCCCGCATTACTTTGAATTGGGACTAGGAGCGACCTTTTTTGGGTATTCTAATGAAAAATACACCTATTGTGCGAACGGGTTTTTCGACGCGAACGGGATGTACGTTTGCAATGATTTAGTGGTCGACAATAACTACAATTTTATTTTACCTGTGGATGGAAATCCGAGTTTGATGGGCACCATGAACATAGGTTACCGCAAGGTGCCGGTCGATGGAGGTTTTTCCTGGAGAGTTAATCTTACCCCCATCTTCAACAACAATGGTTTCTGGCCCTTATTTGCAGGGGTAGGACTTGGATATGCGTTTTAAGCGCTAGACCTACTTATTTTTTTTCATTGGCCAACAGATGAAGCGTCAGTCGTTGGGCTTGCTGCTCAAGGTCAATGCCCAATTCGTTCCGCGTGACACGAATAACCTTTTCCCGATCTGTTGCAGGCAATTTGTTGTATCCCAACCAAGCGCCTAGGATACCTCCAGCCAAGGAAGCCGTGGTGTCGTTGTCTCGACCATAGTTGGTGAGGAAGGTAAGTGTTCCCTGAAAATCAAAATCAGTAAACAGCATGGCTGTAATCGCTTGCAGGTAAATTTCCCCCGCATGGAAAGGCATGTCCTGCTGACGGCGATCCAATTCAGTGTAGGCATACCTCAAGGCAGGATTACTCAAACTCATTCTGTTTGGGAGAGAATCTAGTTTTTTTGCTTCGCGCACGATAGTCAAGGCATCTTTCAGCAATTTATGGGAAGTACGCCCGACCAATCGACTTTGGAAATAGCCTTCAGGATCCAAGCGAAGCGATGCCAAAAGGCTATCTTTTGTTGCATTTGGGGTCATACCTGAAGCAGTGAGAGCGGCTGCAAGTGCAGAAAGATCTCGTGCATAGCCTAAATCGAAAATTGATATTCGGTAAGCTTCTTGGTAGGCTTTTTCGGCATTTCCGGGAAAAAAAGCCCCAATGGCAGGCGCATAGAGTAGTCCAGCGCAAACCATTTCTCCCCCATAAAACTTGCTCAGAGAATCCGCATAGCCTCCCAAATTGGCATCGCGGTAGGGAGCAGACACCTTGGCCCACTCCGAAAGCCAATTTGCTTCTTGCAATGCATTTTCAAAAGGTTCAACGTCAGTACCTTCCGTATTTTTCAGTTTGGTCAAACTCCCTTCGTAGGATTTTAGGATCTGTGATGCAAAATCTTTGGGTTCTAGGGATTCGGATTTTTGCGTAAGCAAGTAGTCTACCGCAAGGTTTTTCCATCGGGTATCATCCGTTGTGCCGCCCGCGGGCAAATTAGCCTTCCAAATTCCCTCTGGGGATGCTTCTCGAACCATGGAATCCAAATCTTCTACGAATCCATACTCGAGTTGGATGGCATCTCGGGTCCACATTTCCGTGGGGGCTCCCATGGCATCTCCTAGGGCCGACCCAACAAGCATGCCCAGTACCCGATCGTACAATGCTGCCTCTGTGAGTCCAGAAGAAGTAACTACTTCCGTGGAAAAAGTAGGCGCAGCATTTTCAGAAGCCTGTTGCCTGCAGGAAAAAGCGAGTACCGAAAGGAGGAGGAAGGCTAATTTTTTCATTTAAGAAAGGAGGTAGGTTTTTGCACGCTCAAGTAGCGTTTTTTTGGCATCCAAACTTAAAGATACCGGTAGTTGGGCAATACCAATCAAGCGACGTAATATTTCCACCCCTCGGTACTGCTGGACCAAAGACCAGTCCACGGGTAGGTGGTAGTGTTTTTGCACCTGTGCGCTTAAGTCTTCTGCCTGTGCCGATAGATCAAGGTGTGCTAGAAAAACGCCCAGGTCAAATTCCGAATCACCTAAGCCTCCAAATTCTGGGTCAATGATTTTGATTCCAGAGGATACCTGCAACCAACTCCCTGGATAAAAATCTCCATGCATTAGCACTTTTCCATCGGCCAGATAGCGATTTCCAAGGGCTTGGATGCGTCGCTTGAGGTCTATATTGGTTTTATAGGGCATGCTTGCTTCCTGCAGTCCAGATTGTATGCTATCCAAGTCAATTCCATTTTCTTCCAGGAAAGGATAGTTAAAAATGTGTTCGTGATTCAAAGAACGCATGGCGCTTGTAGTAGGAAAGCTTGCCACTTCTAGCTGATGTAGGTGCATCAGGTAGTTTACCAAGTGCTTGATTTCTTCAGTACTTAGCTGGCGCTGTCCGCTATAAAGCGAGAGAAAGTCGCTCCCTTCACCCAAATCTTCCAATAGCATGAGGTGGTTATGCGCATCGTACTTCAGAACTTTTGGAGATAGCGATGCCAAGAATGGATTGCTATTTAACTGCATTAAAAAGTGGTATTCAATAGCTATACGCGAGATTGGGGCCGGAATTTGGGGGTATTTTCGTACGTAGGACTTTGCTTGTTTGAGAATGTAAGCTCCTTGGTTGGTCTCAATTCGGAGCACCAGGTTCATGTTGCTTTCCCCTGGTATGGAAGCATTCCTAATTTTTTCTCCTTCGTTCCAAAGCCCTAGGTTTTGGAGAAGCGGAAGTGGAGAGTTTTGTTGGATATCGATCATAATCGTTCAAGTCGTCAAATTTAGACTTTCGAAAGAAAGAAGGGGCAGAATTAGCGTAGATTATTCCTAGATACACCAATTTTGTAGTGGTCATCCTAGGGATTTTTATATTTTTGAAGACTGCTACCAAGTTCAATCAGAAATAAATGCCATTAATCTCGATTTGATGGGTAGGCAATTCTTTCTGAAAAAATGTCAACTCAATTTTGCATCAAAAAAAAATAAATAGTACCTCAGATTCTTGGCTAAGCCCAACAATTTTAAGTAATTGAACTTTTAATAGACCCAAAATAGTGAACAAATGAACGATTTCTCTTGGTTTAAATTTTACCCTTCCTCTGTTCCAAAAGAGGTGGATTGTGCTGCTTATGCAAGTGTTGCGGAACTTTTCGAAGAAAGCGTAGCCAAATTTGGTTCCTCCGTTGCTTACGAATGCATGGGCAAAACCCTTTCTTTTCAAGAATTAGATCGCTTGAGTGCCCATTTTGCCTCCTATCTTCTAAAAGAACTTAAACTGGCAAAGGGCTCTAGAGTGGCCATACAGATGCCCAATGTGCTACAATATCCAGTAGTGATGTTTGGTGCGCTTCGAGCTGGGATGGTGGTTGTAAACACCAACCCGCTTTACACCCCTGCCGAAATGAGGCATCAGTTCAATGATTCTGGAGCGGATGTGGTGGTGATTGTAGCCAATTTTGCGTCTAATCTGGAGAAAATCAAAACTGAAATTCAGGCCAAGCATGTCATCGTCACCGAGTTGGGGGATTTGTTAGGAGGCCTAAAAGGTACCATCGTCAATCTCGTGGTGAAGCATGTCAAAAAAATGGTGCCTGCATACAACCTTCCCGAAGCGGTGGGTTTGAAGAAGGCATTGGCTCTGGGTGCCAAGCATTCTTTTGCAAAGGTGTCTATCACTCTTTCTGATCCAGCATTTTTGCAATACACCGGGGGGACAACAGGGGTGTCCAAAGGGGCGGAATTAAGCCATGGAAATATTGTGGCCAACATGCAGCAAATCTCCGCTTGGATGAAACCTAAGTTGCGTGATAAAGAAGAAATAGTGATTACTGCTTTGCCGCTTTATCACATTTTTGCATTGACAGTGAACTGTCTAGCCATGCTAAAAATTGGAGCACATAATGTACTGATTACCAATCCAAGAGATATGAAAGCCTTTATTGGTGATTTAGCTAAAAAACGCTTCACAGTCATCACCGGGGTCAACACGCTATTCAATGGATTATTGAATCAAGAAGCTTTTGGGAAATTGGATTTCTCAGGCCTGAAAATTGCCGTGGGAGGTGGAATGGCGGTACAGAAAGCAACTGCCGAAAAATGGAAATCAGTAACGGGTGTTCCTCTTGCAGAAGGCTATGGCTTGACCGAGACAGCCCCAGTGGCCACTTGCAATCCCATCGATGGAACAGAGCGAATTGGTACCATTGGCATGCCATTACCCAACACGGAGGTGATGATTGCCGATGATGCGGGCAATCCCGTAGCCCTTGGTGAGCGAGGAGAGATATTGATCAAAGGCCCGCAGGTGATGCGCGGCTATTGGAATAGACCTGAAGAAACTGCCCTTGTGATGCATGGGGATTGGTTTAAGTCTGGTGATATCGGCGTGATGGATGCCGATGGTTTTACCAAGATTGTAGACCGAAAAAAGGAAATGATCTTGGTTTCTGGATTCAACGTGTATCCCAATGAGGTAGAAGATGTAGTGGCCTCCTGTCCTGGAGTCTTGGAAGTAGGAGTGATCGGCATGCCTGATCCGAAGTCTACTGAGAAGGTGGTTGCCTATGTGGTCAAAAAAGATCAGGGGCTAACCGAAGAAAAGGTGATCGAGCACTGCAAGGAATCGTTGACTAATTACAAGGTTCCGAAGGAAGTCTTTTTCACCGACGAACTTCCAAAGACCAATGTGGGTAAAATCCTTCGTCGTAAAATCAAGGAGGCTCACCTCGAAAAGTTGGGCTTAGCCTAAATTTATTAGACTTGTTTCACTTAAAAACCGCGATTTCGCGGTTTTTTTTTGTTTTTTTGTGCTCCTATTTAAATTCTATACAAAGCGAGGAATCTTCGCTGTTTCCCTAAATTTTTATGACCTGGCAACTGATTAAAGATGCGCTCTTGGGTAAGGAGCAAGATTTTACCCGTCTTCCCTTGAAGACTGCCATTTTTATTCTTGCCCTGCCCATGATTTTGGAAATGATGATGGAATCCTCATTTGCGATTGTGGACCTATTTTTTGTGGCCCAACTTGGAGAGTATGCCATTGCTACTGTTGGATTGACAGAATCCGTCATTGTGTTGACCTATGCGCTTGGCTTCGGCTTGAGCATGGCTGCGACAGCATTGGTTTCACGACGTTTTGGAGAAAAAAATTACGACGATGCAGGTTCAGTTACCTTTCAACTGCTGTTGGTGGGCGCCTTGATTTCCATAGTGCTGGGGATATTGGGTTGGACCTTTGCTGCCGACCTGCTTCGCCTGATGGGGGCCGAGGAACAATTAATTGAATCAGGGTCAAATTATGCCAAAATTGTATTTGCGGGCAATACAGCTATTCTTTTGCTTTTTTTATGCAATGGAGCATTTCGCGGTGCGGGTCAAGCCCACCATGCGATGCGTTCCTTGATGATAGCAAATGGACTGAATATAGTACTGGACCCCTTGCTGATCTTCGGGATAGGACCTTGGGAAGGATATGGGCTAGATGGAGCGGCCATAGCCACTACTTTCGGAAGGAGTATGGGGGTACTCTACCAGTTGTACCATCTTTTCAATGGAAAGCACAAACTTAGAATTCTCCGAGAAAACATTGCCCTTAGCTGGGAGACCATCAAAAAGATCATTGAATTATCCCTAGGAGGCATGGGTCAATCCCTCATTGATTCCATGTCCTGGGTTGCTTTGACCCGAATGAACGCTGAATTTGGATCTGCCGCTTTGGCGGGCTATACTATTGCCTTTCGGATATTGATCTTTACGATTTTACCAGCATGGGGATTATCGGGTGCAGCGGCCACTTTGGTTGGGCAAAATCTAGGCGCACTCAAAGCCAAAAGGGCCGAATTGGCTGTGTGGCTGACTGTTCGCTACAATGTAATCTTCATGGCATCGGTCACAGGCATTTATTTGCTCTTTAGTAAGCAATTAGTGGGTTTATTTACCAGTATTCCGGATGTAGGAGATGTAGCTGCTCAAGGGTTATGGGTGATTGCTTTGGGCTATGTTTTTTTTGCAGTTGGGATGGTGCTAACCCAAGCCTTCAATGGGGCAGGAGACACGAAGACCCCGGCCTGGATTAATGCCGCAGTGCTTTTGGGATTGGAAGTTCCATTGGCTTACCTACTCGCTTTTCCTCTAGAATTGGGGTATTTGGGGATATTTATCGCCATTGCTGCATGCCATTCCTTGCATGCGCTTGTTTCCCTCTACTTTTTTAGAAAGGGCAAGTGGAAATTAAACAAGGTGTAATTCCTTGGTGATTTGAGAAAAGCTTTAGACGAAGTTGAAGCAAAGATCAGTTAACCTGCGCCTTCAGCATGATCTATTTTTTGACCATTCAAACTCAGGTAACTTCCCATCGCATCTGCTGTCATACAGGAATGTACCGGCAATATACCCAGCAAATCACCGACCTTTACCGAATTCAATAACTCTTCGGAAGCCTGAATAATCCCATGTTCCTGGGAAATGCTTTTCACGAAGGAGTAGTGGCTAGGAATGGACCATCCCTTTTCCGTTAACAGGACCACCTCCCCAAAATTCTTAGTACCATCGGGCTGAATAAGTACGTCCTTGGCTAAGTGGACACCGCCGCCATGGATCAAAATCTCCTTACGATCTTTTCGGATATCTACTACAGGTACGGCCAAGCAAACGGCAATATCTTCCTTGCTGCAGCTGCCCAATTGAACCTGCATCAAATCAAAAAACACAAAATTTCCTGGGCCGAGCTCATCCACGGCACCAAAATCCTCCATCACCGCACATCCTGGTGTGTCACCCAAGCGCGTCACCAAAGTGGGATAGCGATCCAGGTACTTGGCTTTCATTCGAGCGAGGGCATCCTGACTTTCTTCATGGATTTTTTGGGTGTCCTTGCCGTAATAGGTATGTCCAGGGTGTATGTAAAATCCTTTGAATTTGAGGTGCTTCGAACGGCTGGCATGGGTCAAAATCTCTTCTAGCTCCGCTTCTTGGGAAGCTTGAATCCCCGTACGTCCATATCCGGCATCCAATTCCACAAAAAAAGACACCTCTTCCGTAAGACCTTCCGCCAGTGCTTTTGCAGTAGCCGCATTCACCACTTGTACCGAAATATTCTGCTTCGCTGCTAGTCGGTTGAGACGGGAGATTTCACGGATATTGAAAGGAAAAGCAATGTGAATACTGTCCCAGCCTTGACCACAGAGGTATTCCGCAAGAGAGATTGATGAAGCAGTTACTTCACGAATCCCATAGTCTTTTGCCCAGTCCCCAACCGTACGGGATTGGGCAGTTTTCCAGTGAGGCACCAACTTTTTTCCTGCCTGCTGTGCTTTTTGAGCCATTTTTTCGAGATTGGCTCGAGTGATTTTTTCGTCAATAAGGAGAGTTGGCGAGGCAATTTGATCTAGGTAGGACATTGGAATTCGGTTAAAGAAACGAATATAAACAGAATCTTTTGTTTTCATTCCCCTCCTAATTTCCCTTGGAGTAGAAGAAAAATAAGGGAATCAAGGTCATGAACCTTTTTGTCAAAATCTCAAATACCTGTGCATAAGCCAGTCAATTCTATTAAATTTGTGGCCTGCATTCGCCTCCATGTTGCTGAATGCACTCAACCTAGTTTTAGCCACTGTACCGACTATCTTCCATGGAAGCCAAAAAAATCAGAAGTACGTTTATTGAATTTTTTCAATCCAAGCAACATCAATACGTTCCTTCTTCCCCCATTGTAGTAAAAAACGACCCAACCCTGATGTTTACCAACGCAGGGATGAATCAATTTAAGGATGCCTTCTTGGGAAATGAAGTTGCCAAATTCCCACGCGTGGCCAATTCTCAAAAATGTCTTCGTGTAAGTGGTAAGCATAATGATTTGGAAGAAGTAGGGGTAGATACTTACCACCATACCATGTTTGAGATGCTGGGCAACTGGTCTTTTGGGGATTATTTCAAGAAGGAAGCGATCGAATGGGCTTGGGAGTTATTGACTGAAGTATATAAACTCCCAAAGGACTTACTTTATGTATCTGTTTTCCAAGGAGATAAAGGCGATAACTTGGCCATGGACCAAGAGGCCTACGATCTATGGAAAAGCATCGTGGCAGAGGATCGCATCATCATGGGTTCTAAGAAGGATAACTTCTGGGAAATGGGGGATACTGGGCCTTGCGGACCTTGCTCGGAAATCCATGTTGACTTACGTACTGCTGCCGAGCGTGCTGCTATACCGGGACGTGAACTCGTAAACAATGACCATCCTCAAGTAATCGAGATCTGGAATCTGGTTTTTATGCAGTTCAACAGATTGTCTGATGGAAGCTTGAAGCCTCTTCCAGCCACTCATGTGGATACGGGAATGGGTTTTGAGCGTTTGGTACGAGCCATCCAACATAAATCCTCCAATTACGATACCGATTTGTTTTTGCCGTTTATTCAAGCTTTAGAACTTAAGTCTGGAAAAACATATGGCAAGGACGAGCCTACAGATATTGCCTTCCGTGTTATCGTGGATCATATTCGTGCGATATCCTTCACCATTGCGGATGGACAGATTCCTTCCAATAACAAAGCAGGGTACGTGATTCGCAGAATTCTGCGTAGAGCGGTTCGCTATGGATACACCTTCCTAGGATTTCAAAAGCCATTCTTGCACGAGTTGACCCCATTGATTGCTTCAAATTTTGGAGATATTTTTCCAGAGGTACGTGCTCAGCAGGAGTTTATTGCAAAAGTGATTCAAGAGGAGGAAGCCTCTTTCTTGCGTACGCTTGACAATGGACTTCGCATGCTAGATGGCATCAAAGCAGAGTTGATAGCCAAAAAAGAGGCAGTTATTTCTGGAAAAACAGCATTTGAACTGTACGATACCTTTGGATTTCCTTTAGACCTCACTTCTTTGATCGCTCGTGAGAATGGGTTTTCAGTTGATGAAAAAGGCTTTGCAGAAGAAATGGAGAAGCAAAAGACCCGATCTAGAGCTGCTTCCGAGCAGGACACTGGGGATTGGGTCTTGGTCCATGAAGATGCAGGAGTGGAGTTTGTGGGCTACGATACGCTTGAGGCCTATGCACAAATCGTGAAGTACCGTACTATCTCGGATAAGAAAGGGGATCGCTTCCAGCTCGTATTGGATAAAACTCCTTTTTATGCAGAGAGTGGTGGCCAGGTTGGGGATACGGGTTGGTTGAAGACCGAGGCCGAGCAGATTCGTGTTTTGGATACCAAAAAAGAGAATGACTTGATTGTTCATTTTGTAGAAAAGCTTCCTCAGCATCCCGAGGCACAATTTTTTGCCGAAGTGGATACCAAAAAGCGTCAGCTGACCATGAATAACCACACGGCTACGCACTTGCTTCAATCTGCCTTGAAGGCTGTATTGGGAAATCACATACAGCAGCGGGGTTCCTTGGTGAATGAGCAATTGCTTCGTTTTGATTTTTCCCACTTTGGAAAAATGACGGAAGAAGAATTGGCCAAAGTAGAGGCCATTGTGAATGCCAAAGTACGTGAGAATATCGCCTTGGTTGAGCAGCGGAATGTACCGATTGCTGAAGCCAAAAAACAAGGAGCAACCGCCTTGTTTGGTGAGAAATACGGAGATTTTGTTCGTGTAATCACTTTTGGAAAAGATTACTCTGTGGAACTTTGTGGAGGAACGCACGTTTCTCAAACTAGCCAAATCGGCTTATTCAAAATCAGCAGTGAGGGTTCTATTTCCTCAGGAGTACGCCGTATTGAAGCGATTACATCTAGTGCTGCTGAGCAGTACTTGCGTGAGCAGGAAGGGCTGGTGAAGGAATTGCAGGAACTTTTGAAAAATCCGAGAGATCTGGTAAAGGCAGTGGAGGCTTTGGTGCAAGAGCGGAATGAGTTGCGAAAGGAAATTGAACACTTACACTTGGAAAAGGCTGCAGGCGTAAAGGAGCAGTTGAAAGGACAGTTTGTCGAAAAAGAAGGCAAGCAAGTACTCATTGCGTCAGTCGAATTGCCCAATGCCGATTCTTTGAAAAAGCTGGTGTATGAGTTAAAAAATGAGGTTTCCAAGGCATGCATTGTTTTGGCGGCTTCCATCAGCAATACCCCACAAGTGGCAGTGTTTATTGACGAATCGTTATTGGAATCTACTGGGCTGCATGCGGGCAACCTAGTTCGTGAATTGGCCAAAGAAATCCAAGGTGGAGGAGGAGGTCAACCTTTCTTTGCTACGGCTGGTGGTAAAGACCTTGCGGGATTACCCAAGGTGGTTGCCAAAGCACAGGCTCTCTTGTTGTCATAAATTTTTACGACTGCATGTTAACTCAGGAACTTACGGAAAAGTACCAATTGGTAGTAGGACTGGAAGTGCATGCACAATTGGCTACCTCCAGTAAATTATTTGCAGCTGACTCAAGCAGCTTTGGGGCTGAAGCCAATACCCAGGTTTCTGTGATTACCTTGGGACATCCTGGCACCTTACCCAAATTGAATCTACGTGCACTCGAATATGCGGTGCGAATGGGTTTGGCTTGCGGATCCCAAATAAGCAGGAAAAGCAGTTTTGATCGCAAGAATTATTTTTATCCAGATCTACCCAAAGGATACCAAATCACCCAGGATAAGGAGCCTATCTGTATTGGTGGCAAAGTAACCCTTACTTTGGAGGATGGAAGGGAACGAGAGATTCAATTGAATCGAATTCATTTGGAAGAAGATGCTGGTAAATTGATTCATTCCGCAGATCGGGAAGAAAGCTGGGTGGATTACAACCGTGCGGGCACCGCATTGATTGAATTGGTGACCGAACCCTGTCTTTGTTCTGCCGAGGAAGCGGTAGTGTTTTTGGCTGAGATCCGAAAGATGGTAATGTATTTGGGGATTTGTGATGGAAACATGGAAGAAGGATCACTTCGCTGTGATGCCAATGTGTCTGTGAGGCTTCGAGGTTCAGAAACCTTAGGGAAAAAGGTAGAAGTAAAAAACATGAATTCCTTCCGTAACCTGGGACGTGCCATTGATTTTGAATACGAGCGCCAAGTAGGTTTGCTTGAAGTAGGGAAGGATATTGTATCGGAAACGCGAACTTTCGATGCAGACGGGGGCTTTACGGCAAGCATGCGCACCAAGGAGGAATTGAATGATTACCGGTATTTTCCTGAGCCAGACTTACCTCCAGTCATCCTTACTGAAGAATGGATTGAAAAAGTAAGCGCTGAATTACCTGCCTTGCCTCGAGACTTGTATCGCAAATTTATAGAGGTATATGGATTACCAAGGTATGATGCTGCATTATTGACGGAGACGAAGGAAGTATCCAGCTGGTTTGAAGCGCTATGTACCCACACGATTCACTACAAAGCTGCTTCCAATTGGATGATGGGACCTATCAAATCCTATTTAAATGAGACGGGTACTACCTATTCAAATTTTTCAATTGGAGTAGCGGCAATTGCTCAGTTGATTGCCCTAGTAGAAGATGGTCAAGTGTCCTTTTCTGTTGCTTCTCAGAAGATTTTTCCTGAACTTTTATTGCATCCGGAGGTTACACCATTAGCCATTGCACAAAGCCTCAACTTGATTCAAGAAAGTGATGCAGCGTTTTTACTTCCTTTGGCAAATGAAGTTTTGCTTGAAAATGCAGGGAAGGTGGCAGAATACAGATCTGGTAAAAAGGGGCTTCTTGGCTTTTTTATGGGGGAATTGATGAAAAAATCAAAGGGAAAGGCGGATCCAAAAGTAGCCACCCAACTTATAACAGAATTATTAGCGAATTAAACGATGAGAAAATTTATGTTAGGAATTTTAGTGAGTGCCACCTTGATCCTATTCTCCTGTGGAGGATCGGATTCATCAGCTGGCAAAGTGGTCATCACAGGAAATCTACAAAATGCTCCGGAAGGAGTGGTGGTGCTTTCTCAATTTACAGATAGTAGACCAAAGGTGTTGGATACTTTGGAAATTGAGGCCAACGGCGACTTTACCTATGCCTTCGATTCCATTAATACGCCCACTTTTTACGAATTGAACCTATACGGTCAACGCGTAGTCAAATTGGCGCTTTACAAGGAGAATGTGAATGTGAAGTTCAATTTTGCCGACCCCAAAAGCCTCCAAATTGAAGGTTCGCAGGATAGCAAAGAAATGCTGAAGTTGGAAACCTTGATGGAATCTTATCAAGGCGAAGTCAATCAGCTCAATGAAAAATACTACGAGGCCATGAGTAAAAACGATGCAGATGTGATTCGTCAAATTCAGTTGGATGCGATGAATCTAGAAACCCAGCAAGTGGTCAAGGTGAAAGAGATGATTGAAAGTATGGGGGATTCCTTTGCTTCTTTGGCGGCTATTGGGCTGTTAAACCCACAAAATGATTTTCCATTTATCGACGCTTTGATTACCAGGCTCAATGACAATTATCCTGGAACCATCGCCATCTTGCAGATGAAGCAGCAGCTTGACGAAATGAGAGCACTGGCTGTAGGTCAAGTAGCTCCAGATATCGTACTTCCCGATGCAAATGGAAAGACAACTAAGCTTTCTGATTTAAGAGGAAAATATGTGTTGATTGATTTTTGGGCGGCTTGGTGCAAGCCTTGCAGACAAGAGAATCCAAATGTGGTTCGCCTTTATAACCAATACAATTCCAAGGGCTTTGAAGTTTTTGGAGTTTCTTTAGATCGAAGCAGGGAAGATTGGGTCAAAGCTATTGCAGATGATGGTTTGAATTGGACGCAGGTTTCCGATTTGCAATACTTTAATTCCGCTGCCGCAGTGTTATATCAAATCCAAGCAATTCCCGCTACCTACCTGGTGGATCCAGATGGAAAAATTATAGCAAAGGATTTGAGAGGTCCAAGCCTTGAATCTAAATTGGCAGAGCTATTTGACTAACCGAAAAACCTTATTCAATAAAAAGGCCTTCCAACTGGAAGGCCTTTTTTGTTTAATAATCACCAAAAAAACTAAAGAAGGAAAAAATAACTGAGTAGTCCTTCTTCAAAAAATAGCTTCATCTAAAAAAGAAATGCTAAAAGTTTTATCACCCGTTATAAAAGTAATAAAAAATTTAAAAAATAAAAATTAAAATAAATTAAGTAATATATAAAAAATTGTATTTAAATAAGATTATAAATCAAACTCAACACAATTTTTTATTCAGGATTACACATACTTACAATAGCAAGGGTTTTTTAGATCTATTTTAATCCACGATATCTTGAAAGAATTCAATTAAAAAATCTTCTTTTTCCTGCTTTTTTTTCTGAGAATCAGCAGGTCTCCTGTCCAAGATACCCAAACTAGTATTTCTGAGTTTTAATTTTGACCAAGTTCTCCTCAGAAAATTTTAACTTTGTATTTCTTACTTTTCCATAAATGCCCAAGCTTCTACTCCTTTCAACCGAACCAATTACTTTCAAGCTTTTACTTTCTGGTCAGCCCAAGTTGATGAAGGAGCAGGGATGGGAGGTACTTTTGGTGAGTGCCGATGGCAGAGAGGTGCAGCAGATTTGTCGAACAGAAGGAGTACAGCATGAAGTCATTCCTTTTGTAAAGGGAATCAACTATGTAGAGGATTTTATTTCCTTTTGGCTGTTGTTCCAAATGCTTCGGAAAGAAAAGCCAGATGTGATCCATAGCTATGATGCTAAAGTTGGATTTTTAGGAATGCTAGCCGCTAGCTTAGCAGGTATTCCCCATCGAATTCATAGCATCACCGAAATGCCTTTGCATGCGAAGGACCCTCAGAAAGGGTTTACTCTTCTAGAAAAGTGGACCTATTCGAATGCCACAGCCTTGTGGGTGAATTCCACTGGGATGCTTTCTTTTTTTACGGCTAATTCCAAACTGGACTCTTCAAAATTTAGCCTGATTGGGCATGGATCCACTTTAGGAATTGATTTGGATAAGTTTAATCGACAGGTATTGAAGGAAAATCATTTGGTAGCTGCCACCATGCGCATCTTGCCAGGTGAAAATGATTTTATCATTTTGGCTGTGGGCAAACTGATTAAGCAGAAAGGAATAGAAGATTTAGTAGCTGCTTTTTTGAGTTCCAAAATTGTGTCCTCCTCCAAGTTGGTCCTTATCGGAACCATTGATAAGGAAGAATCGCCCCTTGATCAAGAAATCCTCCAATCCATTAGAGAACATCCCCGTGTGGTACAAATCGATTGGACAGACCATGTGGAGCATCATTTGGCTTTAGCAGATGTCTTTGTGCAGCCTTCCCATGAGGAAGGATTTTCTAATTTGCTTCTTGAGGCTGCTGCCATGCAGGTTCCTATTATTTGTTCCAACTGCGTTGGAAATACTTCCCTGATCAAACAACAAAAGACAGGTTTGGTATTTCCCGTAGGGGAGGTCTCTGTGTTGAAAGAAGCAATAGAGTTTGCCTATGTGAAGCGCGATGTGCTTGCAAGCTATGCAGATGCCTTGTACCAAGAAGTACAAGAAAAATATGATCGTAAGTTGATGAGTCAGTTGCAGTTGGAGAAGTATCAGCGTTTGTTGTCTAATCAAGATTGAGGATTTTTATGGTGAGTGTTTGTAAACTATTCTTGATTGCCTACTCATGAAATACCTCGTTACAGGAGCTGCTGGATTTATTGGATTTCATGTAGTCCAGCACTTGATTGCCAATAAACACGAAGTGCTGGGTTTGGATAACATCAACTCCTATTACAGCCGGGAATTAAAATTGGCTCGCCTAGCGGAATCTGGAATTGCTTCGGAAAAGATAGCTCCAAGACTGTTGGTCACTTCTGAAACTCAGCACAATTACCGCTTTATTCAGCTTGATTTGGTAGATAAACCGGACCTCCTTCATCTTTTTGAGGTTGAAAAATTCGATGTAGTTATTCATTTGGCAGCGCAAGCAGGGGTTCGAAATTCGATCTCACACCCTGAAGATTACCTGCATAGCAACTTTGCTGGGTTCTTAAATCTCTTGGAGTGCTGTCGATTTTTTCCTGTCAAGCACTTGGTATTTGCTTCCTCCAGTTCAGTGTACGGAAGTAATACCAAAATGCCCTTTTCCACTTCAGATGGAGTAGATCACCCGATTTCTCTGTATGCGGCCTCAAAGAAGGCCAACGAACTGATGGCCCACAGTTACAGCCATCTCTTTGGAATTCCCAGTACGGGATTACGCTTCTTTACGGTATATGGCCCATGGGGAAGACCCGACATGTCCTACTTCCTTTTTGCTGATGCGATCCGCAAGGGAGAACCGATTCAGGTTTTTAATGAAGGAAAGATGAAACGGGATTTCACCTACATTGACGATATTGTCGATGGTATCATCCGTGTGGCAGAAAAGCCTGCTACCCCCAACCCAAATTACGATCCTCAGCAACCCGATCCATCGAGTTCGACGGCACCTTACAAGATTTACAATATTGGCAACTCATCTCCAGTGCCCTTGATGGAGTTTATTGCAGCCATAGAGCAGGGGCTAGGGCAAAAGGCCAAAATGGAATTGTTGCCGATGCAGCCTGGTGACGTGGTCGAGACCCATGCCGATATCAGTGAACTGGAACGAGAATTAGGGTATCAACCGCATACGACGGTGGCAGTTGGAGTAGAAAAATTTACAAAATGGTACAGCAACTTTTATAGATAAAACAATGTCAAAATCAATTTTAATTACCGGTGGAGCCGGATTTATTGGATCCCATGTGGTCAAACTTTTTGTGACCACCTACCCGCAGTATCGAATCGTCAACCTGGATGCCTTGACTTATGCGGGCAACCTGGAGAACCTGACTGAGGTGGAGCATGCTCCCAACTATTTTTTTGAAAAAGCAGATATCCAAGAGGAACAGATTTTGGAAGCAATTTTTGCAAAGCATGGAATTACTGATGTCATTCACCTGGCCGCTGAATCTCATGTGGATCGTTCCATTTCTGATCCCCTCGCTTTTGTGAAAACCAATGTTTTTGGCACGGTTAACTTACTTAATGTGGCCAAAAAAGCATGGGCAGGGGCATTTGATCAGCATTTGTTCTACCATGTATCTACAGATGAGGTATATGGATCATTGCATGACGGTGGATTTTTTGTAGAAACTACTGCCTACGATCCGCAATCTCCTTATTCCGCATCAAAGGCATCTTCCGATCATTTTGTGCGTGCTTATGCAAATACCTACAAGATGAAAACAGTGGTGTCCAATTGCTCCAATAATTATGGCCCCAACCATTTTCCAGAGAAGTTGATTCCACTTTGTATCCATAACATAAAGAACAACAAGCCTTTGCCTGTTTATGGAAAAGGAGAAAATGTGCGGGATTGGCTATTTGTCAAAGATCATGCACGTGCCATTGATGTGGTGTTCCACAAAGGAAAGCCAGGTGAGACGTACAATATCGGGGGATTCAACGAGTGGAAAAATATTGATATCGTCCGTCTCTTATGTCAAAAGATGGATGAGAAGCTAGGGCGTGAACCAGGTACATCTGAGAAACTGATCACTTTTGTGCAGGATCGAGCAGGCCATGATTTGCGCTATGCAATCGATGCTACCAAAATTCAGCAGGAACTGGGTTGGGAGCCAAGCCTACAGTTTGAGGAGGGAATAGAATTGACCATCTCCTGGTACCTTGAAAATGAGGGCTGGTTGAACCGGGTAACTTCTGGAGCATACCAAACCTACTACGAAGAACTTTACGGAAAGAACTAAAAAAAAAGCCCTCAAGGGCTTTTTTTTATGGGCTTTCAAATCAATACAAGGTTCTGAATCGGATGGTGCCTGGAATATTTTTCAGGGCTTCAATTGCTTCTGGATCATATACCTTGTCAATATCCGTGATCACATAACCGATTTTTTCGTTGGTTTTGAGGTATTGCCCTACAATATTGATTTGATAGTTGGCAAGGATCAGGTTGATTTTGGCCAAGACACCAGGTTCATTTTGGTGCAAGTGGATCAGGCGATGCGCATCTTTCAGGAAGGGGAGTTGGATATTCGGAAAGTTGACCGAATTGTAGGTATTACCTGTGTTGATGTACTCCATGATTTTTCCTGGCACAAATCGGGCGATGTTTTCTTGCGCTTCCAAGGTACTTCCTCCAATGTGAGGGGTGAGGATGGTGTTTGGCAATCCTTTGAGTTCTGACTCGAAGGATTCCTTGTTGTTTTTCGGCTCCTCAGGAAAAACATCCACAGCGCAGCCTCCAATATGTCCAGAAAGAATGGCTTCACGAAGGGCTGGGATATCTACTACATGGCCTCTACTCAGGTTGAGCAGTAGAGAACCGGGCTTCATCAATGCAATTTTCTCCTTATCCAATAGGCATTTGTTGTCCTTTCTTCCATCTACGTGCAGGGTAATCACATCGCAGGTCGACAACAATTCCTCCAAAGAGTTCATTTTTGTTGCATTTCCTAAGGCTAGTTTTTCGATGACATCGTAGTAGAATACATTCATGCCTAGGTTTTCTGCCAATACAGAAAGTTGTGCTCCAATGTTGCCATAGCCCACAATTCCCAATTTTTTCCCCCGAATTTCGAAGGAGCCTGTTGCTGATTTATCCCAGATTCCTTGGTGCATTCCTAGGGATTTGTCTTGGAATCTGCGCATCAAGAAAATGATTTCAGCAATGGCCATTTCCACCACCGAGCGGGTGTTAGAGAAAGGGGCATTAAATACGGCAACGCCTCTTTTCTGACATTCTTCTAGGTCAATCTGGTTAGTTCCAATGCAAAAAGCTCCAATCGCTAGAAGGCGGTTGGCATGTTCGAGTACTTTTTTAGTGACCGTTGTTTTGGAGCGAATCCCTAGGATGGAAATGGATTGAATTTTTTCACACAACTCCTCCTCGCTAAGTGCACCAGAGGCCACTTCCACCTGGTAGCCTTCCTCTTTTAGGAGTTCTAGGGCGATGGGATGCACGTTTTCAAGAAGCAGCACCTTGATTCTGCTTTTTGGATAGGAAAACTTCGTGTTGAGTTTATTGATGTACAAAATCTCATCAAAACTCGGGGCAATGTGATCTGCTTGACTGGTGACCTTTGGCCGGTTTACATTTTCTGTAAAGGCATAAAACTTATTGGCCAAGCCCGAGGCTTTGATTTCATAATCCGTGTAGCCATCACCAATCACATAGATATCCCCTTCGAGATTGATGGATCGGATAGTTTCTGATTTTCCGTTATTTTTTGAAAGCGGGTTTTCTCGGTTGAAATCGATAATTTTTCCACTTTCATCATAAATCAAATCATTAGCAAATACGTTTTCTTGCTTGATTCCGTATTCCGTTACGATAGGGATAATAAAGTCCTTGAAGCCATTTGAGATGATAAAAACATCTTCGGCATTGTCCTTGAGCCAATCTCGGTTGCGCTCAAAGGACTTGGATACCTTTTGCTTCAGGATTACGATCAATTCGGCTATTTGAGCTTTATTGGCTTGAAGGATTTCTAGGCGCTGCTCAAGGCTCTCCCGGAAGGTCAGGCTACCGTCCATGCCCTTGTCTGTGATGTCCTTGATGGCCTGTAGTTTTTCCTTTTGTTTGGGATCCCCAGCAAGGCTGATTTCTCCCAAAATATCTAAAGCTTCTACACGAGTGAAGGTACTGTCAAAATCAATGATGAATTTTTTGGTAACTGGCATGGAGCAGGTGAAATTATAAACAGTAAAATTAAGTGATTGTCAAAAAATCTGACCATCTATTTGTGAATTTGTTAAAAATCTTTTTCTGTGTTGAATTCTTGAAAATTCCACTTTTTCCCAAATTGGAAACGTTAACTGGCTTTTTTTGTAAAATTTTTCACTTCCAAATTCAGCATGCCAAGGAAGTCCGAATACAAAATACTTTTGAGACAAGGACTTTTCACCTATTTTTGAAGTGCAGGTTGATGGAAAAAAGCTTTTTTGGTGAAGCCTGTATTCTATATTTTGCTTAAATATATTCGAACCATGAAAAAGAACGCTACTATTTTTATTCTAGCCCTAGTTGTGGCTATTTCATCTTGCCAAAAAACGGGTGTTGTAGCTAAGAAAACCACCTATGAACTGGTAGGTGAAGCGAAGGTGGTTCCTGGAAATTATGGCGATGTGGTGAAGGAAACAGCGGTGGTGACTACGGCCACTTTAGTTCAAAAAGTGGAAGCATCCGGAACCTTTACTGGAAAGGTTTCAGGAAAAATCAAGGAGGTATGTACCAATAAAGGCTGTTGGTTTGCGATGGAGTTGCCCAACGGATCTAGCATGCGTGTTACGTTTAAGGATTATGGTTTTTTTATCCCCACCAACTCTCAAGGATTTCCCATTACGATCGAAGGCGTAGCTACTTTGTCTGAAACAGATGTAGAAACGTTACGGCACTATGCAGAAGATCAAGGCAAATCCAAGGAAGAAGTAGCAGCAATTACATCGCCTAAAAAGGAAATCACCTTTGAAGCTTCTGGAGCGCTAATTAAAGCCAAATCCTGATGCCACTTGCTTTAGATAACTTGCGTGTAGGGCGAATTTACCGCCTGGTGAACCAAGGTGAAGTCCGAAAGATTGAAGTGATGGCTTGGATATCTGGAGAGAATTTTCGGATTAAAGATTTAGATACCCTTGAATTTTACACCTTGCATGAATTGTTGCAATGGGGCAAGGGCAAAGACTACGATCTGGAAGAATTGCGGTAGGAGGCTATTTTTTTTTACTTCATCTAGTTTTCAGTACCTAAAAACTAGGTTCTAGTGGGCTTTAGTGTAACAAAGGTCACCCAAAAAATCTTCATGAACCGCTAGATTTACGCATTCGATAGTTCGATTATGTCAAAAAGTTTAGCTGCTGCAATTGCTCAGGCCAAGTGCCCCAAATGTCGAGAAGGAAATATGTTTCCGGTCTCTACATTTAGTTACCGAAAACTCACGGTTATCCATGCTCGCTGTTCTGTTTGTGGTGCAGATTTGATTCCTGAGCCCGGCTTTTACGATGGAGCCATGTACATCAGTTATGCATTTTCGGTAGCGCTGATGATCACTTCTTTGGTTGCGATAAATATGTTGGTTGAGAAACCCGAACTTTGGATGTACATGAGTAGCGTAATAGGATTGACCGCTATATTGATGCCAGCCATGCTTCGGTATTCCAAGACTCTCTACCAATATGGGGTAGGGAAATTGAAATACCGAGGATTTTAAAGCCTTGTCCTGTCCTTGATTTTTTGTATCTTTTTCAATCTCTAAATAAAAAAGATGAAAAAATTTGCTCAGAAGTTCCTCATATACAGCATGGGGTATTTTTACCTGGTAGCGGGTGTAAATCATTTTAATAACCCCAATTTTTACCTACCGCTCATTCCTCCGTTTTTCTCCAATCCAGAATTTATCAATATTCTTTCTGGAGTTGCGGAGATTTTACTGGGATTGGGGATCTTGTATTTGCCCACTCGCAAGCGTGCTGCTTGGGGTATTTTTGTGATGCTCATTTGTTTTATACCTTCTCATGTATATTTCATTCAACTCGGGTCCTGTATTGAAGGTGGAC
>JACCDW010119343.1_pt1 | contig 21834 bp, 21 predicted proteins | sample 7449781 | NCBI WGS metagenome assembly JACCDW01 (sample SAMN15323449, study PRJNA562643) | freshwater metagenome | isolation source: river surface water | place: USA:Blue River Watershed | collected 2017-08-18
TATTCGAGTAGTAGAATATTCTGTCATTAATTTGATAATAGTAAAGTGTAGCATCTCCACTTACTGTACTGTAAAGTTCAGCTCCATTCCGTTTTACAATAAGTACATCATTAGACAAACTGTCTTGCGTTAAGTCTGAAAGAAGAAGATGTTGAATAGGCGCTAGTCTAGGGAACTTGCTTAAGTCTTGATTATTACTATTAAGTCTTATTTCTGAGCCAGTCTTGAATGTTTCTGAACCAGTGTGTAAATATTTTTCTAAATCTGTACTTGCATAATCTGAGCCAAACGTATTATTGCGAGTGCCAACTTCAGCTTGCATATAAACTTGTTTTGATTCGAAAGTTGATCCTGTAGCAAGATATCCGTGCTCGATAGATACTAATGTAGGTCTCTCATACGGAGAGGCTAATGATTTTAAATCTTTAGAAGCTTCAAATTTAGTATCAAAATAAAAATCTTCGTGTTGGGTAAAGTATACAGAGCCTATGCCTGTAAATGTAGGCCTATATATTCCATTTGTCGCAGAATTAGAACTAGATCCAGAACCAACATAAACTAAAATACTGTCATTTTCTCGCAGTAGTGTTACACCCAAACCGCTATGAGAACGAATTAAACTAGAAATTGCTGTACCAGATGTAGTTGGTATTAATGAAACTGATGAAACATTCAGTATAGCTTTAACAGAATATTTTTGGTAATCTTGTTTATACCAATCTAGATCTATGTCTTGGATTAATGAACTACCTTTCCCATCTGAACCAAAGAAATTTTCATAATTTTGGAATGATTGAAATTGTATTTCTGGAACAAAAACTTGCCCAATCTCTGTGTTGCCAACTGATACAATCTGATAAATTCCTTGAATCTGTTTTTTCAAGTTTGGAGATACAGCATGAGTGCCAAGTGAATCTGTAAGAACAGATTCATAAATATCATAAAACCAGTCAGCCAAACCATCGTTGTATTCAAAAACTTGTTTTTGTGAGTTCCCGACAGAGGACACTGTGTATATGCCGTTTCTAGTTTTATCAGCAACTCTTACTAATACTGTTGTCCCGGTAGCGACAGAAACATCAAAGTCCCTTGGAGTAAAATACTGAGTAGAAAATTTATCAACTGTCGTTTCAGCATTGCAAACGATATTAGTAATATTTGTGATATTGAGCCATGTAACTCCAACTGCCCCTGCAGCAGTTTCAGAGCCGTCAGCATATAGCATCCACGTTGAACCAGCTCCAGTTGTACCATTGAGAAGTTTTGCTACCGATCCTCTTAGTACAGAGTAATCATCATAGAGCTTGAGGCCATACACTGAATCACAAAGTGTACTAACACTGTAAATTCCATTTTGTGCAGGGTAATTCGTTTGACCAGTCACTAACACTCTTTGAGAAATTGCAATTCCAGAGTTGGCAAAATCTACTTCATTAACAGTGGATAAAGAAGATTGATTGTTGCTAATCAAATTATTTACAGGTTCGTAAGAGTATGGGTAAAATCTTTCTTGAACATTTATAGGATCAATATTTAAATTAAAATATTGATTGTAAGTTGTTGTTTTACCAAGATACCAAATGTTACCACCCAAAGAGTTAGTATTATTTGCAACTTTTACAATAGTCTGGGATATTTCACCAGGTGTGTCAAAAGCAGAAGCTCTCACCCAAACACCAGTTGATCCTGAGCCTACATTTTGGACGGAATAAATACCACTGTAGCTTGGAATATAATGTTTTACAAGGACGAGTTGGCTTGTACTTAGGGTGGTTGCTGTACCTGAAGAGTTGACAATTTGTCTTGGTGTACTAGTAAGTGTGCCTGAATTACCAGATAAGTTGAAACTGAAACCGATAGCACTTGATGAACTGACTTCATAATACCAATCTACGCCATAGTGATTATAGTTATATGTAGCATCGGACCATCTCAAGTCTGTTGTTGATGCGATTCCGCCAGTCAATCCATTTCCAGAATAATATCTAAAATATCCACCGCTTTTACCAACACCAGAATTGATAAATTGAATGCTAAGAGAGTTATTAGATCTTATATAATTAAGAGCAGTGTCCCAAAAATCATCAGCTGCTAAAGTGCTTGAATAAGGATCATAATACGTGTTAGCATTAGGCTTAAATAAGCTTGAAACATAGTAAATACCATTTTCTGATTTAGTATTTTGATCTTTAACTAGAACTCTATCATTTACTTGAAGTGTGTAGTTGTCTAAGCTTCGAGAACTTGTTGATAATCCTACTGCTGATTGTTGTAAATTTTGAGTGGTAGCACAATTTACATTTGACAATTGGTAAATTCCGGATCGACTCACCCATTTAAAGCTAGTTGAACCAGCTGAAGCGCTTTGAAAAGGAGACAAACCTGGACTAAACAAGAAAAATGTGGAATTTCCCAATCCAACAATTTTAGCAGCAGTCAGTATATCTTCAGCAACTATTCCACCATATGTGCCAAATCCTGAAGATGAAGATATTTTATATAAACCGTTTTGGGCTGGATTAGTTTGCGATTTCACTAATATTTTCTTGTTAGCATCCAACGAGATACCATCAATATAGCTTGGAGCTAACAAGAAATTTTCAGAAGCTAGAGTTGTAGAGCCCAAATTGCTTGATGTGGCTAAATCAGCATTTGTTTGATTTACTATGAATGTATCAAAGACAGTAAATTTGAACTGAAATCCTAAATCTTCAATTATTTTTAAATCAGATGTATTCTTTATTGTAGGAAAATGAGAAGTGTTATAAATATTTGCATACTCATTATCTATCCACAATCTGATATTTTCAACATCAGTATTGATCCATTTGAGCTTGAAAAGTTTTTTTGTCCAAGTATTGGAGACATTTGTTCCAAAGCCTGCACTAGAAATTTCTCTTGATATTTCTGTGTTATTGGAAGAGTTTAATTCAGTCCATAAAAATGCGTGAGCCATTACTTATCCGCTTAATTTCTTCTTGCTTCAGGTCTGTTAAAAATTTCGCTGGCAACTGCAGCTAATTCAGATCTTTCAACCTTGCTTAATGTGACAGAGGCAACAAGTTCGCTTTTTTTACCACCCGAGATAGCGTGTGAAAGACCATTTGACTTTGCATCAAGATAAGGATTCTCTACCTGAGACAAGTCGCCAAGAAGGATTACTTTACTGTCTTTTCCGCATCTTTCAACGACCATCCTTGCTTCTCTAGGGCTGATATTTTCAGCTTCATCTAAAATAATGATAGATCTTGGTATAGAACGACCTTGAATGAAGGCCATAGCTTCAACTTCAATTATGCCATCTCTCACCATTTCTTCAAACATATTGTTTGCAGAAAGCGATTTAGAACCTAAGATTTGATCAATATTATCTTTGATTGGGCCAAGCCAAGCAGAGATCTTATCAAACTTATCTCCAGGAAGAGCCCCAATGTCTTTGCCACCAACTGCAATCAACGGTTTCATAACAACAATCTTGTCATATATGCCTTCATTGATCATTTGCAAAGCAGCAGCAAGAGCTAGGAATGACTTGCCTGTACCTGCAGGACCAGAAAGAGTGACTAATGCAACACTTAGGTCAGACAAAATTTCTAACGCACATTTTTGTTCTAGATTTTTGCCTTGAATTCCAGAAAATCCTTTTACTTCTTTTCCATTTGATTTTTCTTTGAGAACTCTTAAAATGCCTCTCTTGTAAAGTGTTGGGCAAATTTTATCTCCGTAATGAAATAAAATAAATTCGTTTGGATATATATCACCAAGTTTGGCTATTGTATTTTCGGATAATTTTTTAAGTTCTATTTCGTAGTCAGACCACAAATAAGCCCAGTCTGTGTCATTGTCAAGTTCGAACTTTCTCAGACCAGTGTAAATTTCATCAGAAAGTTGATCTGCTCTGTAATTTTCAGCAGCACAGCCCCAAGTGATACCACGTATTCTTAGCCCGGTATCTTTTGTGATAATGGCAACTTTCTTTCTAGGATTTGCAGCCTTAAGAGCTAAACAACATTCTATGATTGCATTGTCAGAATGCACTTTGATGATATTAGGTCTTTCATTCTTGAGAAGAGGAGATTCAGTATTGTATACAAACAGTCGGCCTCCAAGATCATTGATTTTTACGCCTTTTAATAAATCTTGAAGAGAATAGTGTTCTAAGTTTCTGAAAACTTGTCTTGCTGACCAACCTACATTTTCTTTTCTAGTTTTAATATCGTCCAAATCATCTATAACCGCTAGCGGTATATAAATATCATTATCACCAAATTTATATAAAGCAAGGGGATCGTGTAGAAGGACGCAAGTGTCGATGATGTATATATGTTTAGCCAAAATGATGGTCTCCTCGCATCTGCTCTAAATTAATCTGCATTACTGGAGATATAACCTAGAATACTCATTGTTTTTTTCTTATTTAAGAATATCAAGCCCTGTTATAAAGGCAGCTCAGGCTTCATATTTTCCAATCTCTTGATAGGTTTTTTATCTATCGAATCTATCCAAGAGTCAGCATTTTGGATATTGGCAATTTCGAAACTCTTAAAGTTTACAATTTCTCTAAGTTTTTCTTTGTCCAACTCTTTAAGCTCTTCACTACTCATCCATTTCTTTTGATTAGATACTTTTTTAGATTTGAGCTCTCCATTAAGAAACGAAATCAGATTATAAGAAAGTGTATTTTCTAAATATTCATTTGCTGAATTTAAGTTAGTGGTTTCTAAAAGATCTAAGTCATTATAGTTTGCTGATAAAATATTTCCATTAATCAATGTCTTGCCAAAAGGATCTAATATTGTATTATTGTCTCTTGAAAATACGAGTGATGATTCAGGAATACAAATATATATTTTAAATGGCAAAGAATCTTGAATTTCATCAGAATTAGTCAGTCTTAAAACTTCATTCTCGTCATTCACTATTGAGATTACTAGTTTATTTTTTGATGAGTCCTTTATTACAAAATCCCATTGATAATTATGTTCATTTGATGTGGGAAAGAAAGCTGGAACAAGCCCAAGTTCTTCTTTCTTTTCACATAGTCTTAAAAATAAACTAAAGCCAATAGTATCTTCTGGAGTTCCTTTTCTGTACGTTCCTACTTTTGTCCAATCTACAGCAAAAGATTCATCAGATGATTCACCAAAATTAAATTCAGTAAATTCTCCAGAATCAAAAATTTTACGTAAAATTGAATCTTCTAAAATTCTTCTTGCTCTTACTAAATCTAAAAATTGTTCTTCTGAACCACCAAAGTCAGGATGTGCTTTTCTTGCGCATTTTCTAAAAGCATCTTCTAAAATTTTAGTTCTAGATATGACATCATTTCTGTTATTGCCAGATGGAAAGCTATTTTTATCTATTCCTAATATTGCATAATAATCTTTTTCAAAATTAATGATTTTTTTAGGATCAAACTCTGTTGACATAAGGCTTTTATAAAGAAAAAAGAGAATAAAAAACTTATGTGGTACAGGCGAGCAAAAAAATTCAATATATTTGGTCTACCAATTTCAGGCGATAAGAAATTTAAATATTTTGCCGATGAAGAACTAGATGAACAAGCAGCAGAAGAAACACCTTTTGAACAGCCTGATTTAGAGGATGAGTTTTCAGAAGACTTTGAAGAGATAGTAAATCCTGTTGAAATAGAAGTTGAAGATCAGACTCCTGAAAATGAATTCACTCCTCAAGATTTAGAAGAAAATGTTGAAAAAATAGATTCAGACCCTACTGTATTATTAGCTTTACCACCACTTCACGATAATTGTAGATGCGAAATTAAAACTCTTCCAATTTTATCTGTGCCTGGAGTAAGAGACGGAAGAAGAGTTTGGAGACGTTCTGAAGACTGTTGTGAAAAATGTGAGGCGAGCGCTAACGAATTCAATAATGCTGAAGTTCAAAGGCTAATGCTTAAAGGCATTGATATAAATGCCATACCCAGCTAAATCTACGTCAATTTTTTTACGTAAATAATTTTCTGAAATACTTTTCAACTTCGTAATTTTATCTAACATTCGTGTCTTGATAGTTTGAGGTATTTCTAGTTTTTTTAATTCTTTTACTACTACATTCTTGATATTTTTATTTTCAAGCTCTGTGTGTAGGGTTGTGTAAAAAATATTCTCCTCAAATGATTCAAAAATGTCTTTATATTGCTTAGATTCTTGAATTGAAAGCTCATAAAAAATTTCAATTAGTATATGTTTGATAAAATTATATTTTTTAATATTTAATAATGAAAGGTCGTTTAAAGTTTTCATAAAAAATAAAAAATCTTCGTCCCCGTATACTTGGAAAAGTTCTGCGTTATTTCCAATTAAGTAAAGACCTAACAATTTTTCATTTTCTTTGATAACAATAACTGGTTGTCCTGAACGTAAAAAGCATTCTTTAGTTGATATAAGATTCGATGGATTTTCTATAGCTAGAAAGCTGTAATCATCATTTTTTCTCCTTATAAAAGTTAAGAATGCTTTTTTCATAATAATAAATTTTCTACGATTCCAGGGTTTTTGTACGTTTTTGAAAGTCCCCACATATTAACCCAATAATATCTTATTTTATTTTTTCTTGAAATTGTGAAGCAAGTTTCATATACTTCTTTTTGTATGTTGGCATAATTAATAAGAACAACTAGTTCTTTTGATCTTTTTTCAAATATTTCAATATTTTTTTTGGAAAAATGATTTAAATTCTGATTGATAAATAAATATAAATCATCACTCAAGAACGGATCTGCTCTACATTTGTCAAAAACTATTTTGCAGTCATAATCATCTAGTAGTGATTCTACTAAGTTAATAAGTGAATTTTTCTTATTTTTTGGTAATAAAAAAATATCTTGAGATTTTAAACCAATTTTCTTAATATATTGCTCGTTTGCAATCTTAATTTCTGTATTTGACTTAATTATGTTTTTTTCTAACACATCATCATAATGAGAAAAATCATCAAAAATAAGACCATTTATTTCTGGATTGTCAAATAAAAAAGCTCTCACGCTAATAAGTATTTCCAACTTGTCACTGTGAGAGCTATTTATGATTTTATCGGAAATTTCTTTAAGGCTTTCCAATTCTCATTTTTTTTTGCCAAATAAATGATTAACTGCTTCTGTTATTAGTGGTTGTAATGACATACCTTTAGAGAACAGTCTAACATTAGCAATTGATCCATAACTATCTTCCAAGTACTTGAATAACTTGTTCATCATCCTGTCAATCACAACATCTTCGACATTATATTTTTGTTGCTTGTGCAATAAACTTCTTATTGCATTTTCACCATTCAATCTTATAATTTTCACTTCATAAGGTGGACGTTGTTTGTCTACCTCATTAGATTGTTGCAATTGTTTTTCGTTCATTTTGATATTATTAGGTCTTGTACGTGAATTTCATTATATGCGAAAGCGACATTTTGACTTGGTACATTAAATAAACAACTGACCATTTTCTCATCTTTGAAAATAGTATAAAAGTCTTTGTTTACAATTAATACGCCATCAATAGGGCCAATCAAAGCTGTCGGATTGTAAGTTTGAACCTTCCATTTTCCAACCCCTCTGTTTTGTGAATTATTGTCAACTACTGCCATATGTTTCCCTCCATTATATAAATTTATTTATTTTAAAATCAGATTAATCCTGCCTATAATGTATAATGTTAGGAGGGAGAAATCATTTTGAGAAAAATTATTAGTTCATTATGCAACTTTTGTGATAGACAAGCAACTAAAGATGTTCTAGGTGAAATTGAAATTTTTGCAGGCAGACTTGTTAAGATGAATCTGTGCGATGCTTGTTACAAAAGTTATGTCACTGGAAATAAATTTGGGCAATTGCAAATTCATCAAAATGTAATTTCAATGATTTCTGCTTGTGATAATGAAGCATCTGTACTTGACTTAAAAATGAGACTTGCAGAAATAGCACCACTGTCAAAAAGATTTCTATTTATTTCTGAATCTGCTAAATACAAGCACATATCTCCCAAAGATTTGTTTGAAAATCTAAATAAAAAAGTAGTGGGGCAAAATGAGGCAAAAAAGAGAATTAGTATAGCTGTATTTGAACATATGAGAAATATTCAGAATAATCTGAATGACAAACAAAATATACTATTTTTAGGTCCTTCTGGCTCTGGTAAAACGCTTATTGTCAACTCAATTTCTAAATATTTAGAAGTACCTTTTGTGTCAGGAGATGCAACTTCTTTTTCTCCCACTGGTTTTCAAGGTTCAGATGCAGACAGTGTAATAACAGAACTTTTCATCAAGAGTAATGGCGAATCTTCTTTAGCCGAAAAGGGAGTCGTATTTATTGATGAAATTGACAAGTTAGCAAGTGCAAATAATTCTGGCACAAGACTAGAAAGCTTTCATTATTCAACACAAAGCACTTTATTGAAGTTGATTGAAGGCAAAAAAGTCAAGATAAATTCAAATGTGCTTGGAGAACAAAACGGTTCTCCAATTAATGTAGATACATCAAAAATATTGTTTTGTTTTGGTGGAGCATTTAATGGTTTAGAGCAGATAGTTGCAAAAAAGCTAGGATTACAAGAAGGAAAGATTGGATTCAGAAATGACAATATTGAGGACTATGACAAGCAAGTAAAAAATTATGAGATTTATAACAAGGCATCTCATGAAATTTTGTCAGAAAGCTTAATTGAGTATGGTATGTCTACAGAATTTGTAGGAAGAATCCAATCAATAGTTCCATTGGTACCTTTGACAAGAGAGCAAATGTTATATTGCTTAACTGAGTTAGATGACAGCCCAATCAAAAAAAGTATGCTTCTATTTGCTGAATCAAATGTTGAATTAGATTTTAGCGATGACTTTTACGAAGAAGTGATTAATAAAGCTGTAAAGACTGGAACTGGGACAAGAGCACTAAATTCAATCGTAAAAATGTCTCTGTCTTCAGCCGCATTTGATTATTTAGGTAGCAATAATCAGGATATAGTGAAAATTAAGGTCAATAAAGAAACAGTTATTGAGCCTTCTAAATATATTTTAGAAGGATGAGCAATTTTATAAATTGAAATATATTTATTATGGAACAAGATGAAATCATTGCTCGGGCTGTAAATATTGTTAAAAGCAATAACAGAAAACTCAAGATTGTTTTAGCTATATTAGGAAAGTTTAACGTTGTTACAGATCAGAAAACTTTTGAAGTTGATAACACTGAAAGATACTCTGAAGATGAAATCAAAGAAGTATTTGAACGAAAAGGGTATACCAACGTTCGAGTTATAGAGCTTGATTGGATGATTCCAGGGTATCCATACATTGATATCAATAATATTCCTGAGGCAAGTACATTAAGTTCTCCCGGTTCTGGTCCAGGATCCACATCTTCGTCAACAACAGCTCCTTCAGCTCCTTCATCAAGTGCATCCAGCTCATCTACTAAAATGCGCTACTATACTTTGGGCAGTAACAAAGGTATTTTTTATATCAAAGAAGATTCAGAAAATCCTTATGTTAAAGATGCATTTGAAAGATTATTCACTCGTCGTTTTTCTGACTTAGAAATATCCTCATTTAGTGTAAGCGAAAGTCCAACTGTAGACAACAAGGATTATCAGTCTTTATCTGAGTTTATTGCTAATCCTAAGTTTAAGACTAGACCTCCTGTTAATATGAATGCTTTTAGCGATGAAGATAAAACATTTTATTACAAAGTTGAAACCAATCACGGAATTTTTTTAATAAGAGATGAAAGTAAAGAAATTCTCGAATCGGATGAAATTAAATTAATCTTGAAACGCAATTTTAGAGATATTCAAATAACAAGCTTGAAGCGAAGTTTAGGAACACCACATACGGGCTATCAAGATTCTGATTATCAAACTTTGAATGAGTTCTTTTCAAACCCCAAAGACATATCATCTAATACAAGTTCAAGTTCTGATCCGTTAGATCAATATTTTGACGTACCAGCAACAATGGAACCACCTGCAGATCCGATTAGAGCTGCTTTCAGTATGGGAGATTTGGAAAATTTACCAGAGGATGATAAGAGAAAAATCTTAGGCCATAGAACTGATTATTGGATTGCCCATAGGTATTTTAGAGGCAAAATTAAAGATTTGAAGATAACTCCTTCAACAACTGTTTCATCTTTGCCTGTCTCTGTTAGAAGTATTGGTGAAAAACTAATCAATCTAATGGATGATGTGGAAGATGGAAATGTAACTCAGAAAGATTTTATTTCAAGAGTTAACGACCTGGATGATACAAAAGACGCTATTGATAGACTTCAGGCATCAGGGGGCAATTTGAGCTCAGCAAAAGACGATTTGCTGAAAGCATTTAAGGGCGTTTTTATTCCCACATTTAAGAAAAAGACAGACTAAAACAATGGAAAAATATATAACACTAAATCCTAGAAATTCAGATTATTTAGCAGATTTTGTTTCTAATCTAATACAAGATTATGCAACACAGGACAAAGTCTTTAGTCAACTTTTTGCTATGCCTGAGTTCGCAAGCACTATGGCAGCAGGGGTCAAATCTTTTTTCAGACAAGTTTCTAATCAAAATTTTAAAATTGATATTGAAAGCCTTTCAAATGCAAGCCAAACGCCTAAAGAATTAAATAAAAGTCCAGAACCAGAAGAAGAAAATATAAACTATTCTGGTGATGAAAATTCTGAAAATGTTAATGAAATACTCGCAGCATTAAGTAACAAAAATATCAAGACAGCATCGCTGCCAGTTATTGCTAGGTTACTTGCAGTCTTAGGCCCAAGACTAGCAGTTTTCTTGAAAAATATACCATTTTTATCTTCTATAGTTCCATTTCTTGATGATTTAACAGGATACTTGACGGACCTGTTGAAGCAAATGGTAAAAGTAATGGAAAAGTTCGTTACTCAATTTGCAGATCCTGATTTTTATAAAGAATTGATACTTTCTTATAATGCTTACGATGCAATAAATGAAGCTAAAAGAAAAACAATGTATTCTGCTGAAGCTTATAGACATATGCTTGAAAACGATGGCCCGAGAGGCTATGGTGGTCAACTTCATTCTCAAGGGGCCTATGAAGTTTTTTCACCAGAGTTAAAGAAACAAGTTTCCGAACAAGTTATTAATAATCCAGAAATAGTTAAGTCGAGGTTCAGTGATGATCCTAATCTTGGTCCAGTTATCAAGAAGAATATGGGTCAAATTATAAGCAACAGTAGTAATAAATTCGTAAAAGTAGCACAGCAAGAAATGTCTCAAGAAAGCCAACAGCAGCTTAAAGAGTTGCAAAGTGTTATGCCAAACTGGAATATAAATACTGTTCTCAAAGAAGTGTATGCTATATATCAATCTCCTGATATTTCAAAAGAGCAAAAGGAACAGTCTGTAGATGCTACTATAACAAAATATTTAAGAGCTGCACAACCTTTGCGCAGATTCCTTAAAGAAAATGATTTTCCTACAGCAGATGATGCAAAATGAAAAATTTAGATTTTATTAAAGTTTGTTCATTACTAGATGAAGGCGGTTACTATAAATCATCTGACAAACTAGAAAAGTTAGTCAAAATTGCTCAAGGTGGGATTTATGGCCTTGTTGAAGATCCAGCACCTTTGGGAAGCAATTTACAGACGACTGGATTGCCTACAGAACTGAGCCAAATTGCACGTATGATACTAAATAATCCGGCAGATACTGCTATGGGTAGAGAGTACGCTGACGGCAGAATGTATGATCCAACAGCAGCTTATGAAGGTACTGGGCCTGATAGAGCTTACGTAGCACCATATCAGCCTTCATTTACAGAGCAAAGCCAAATGTCCCCCGAAGAACTTATGGGCTTAACAAAAGCTAACTACGAACAAGCCGTTAATTATATAAGCACTATAAGCGAACCCAGTGCTCAACTTGCTTCATTGTTTGGAATATTAGGCTCAAAAGGTGGAAATCAAGCCATCAAAGATAACATTTTTGAAAATACAATGCAATCTTTTGGCGCAAATGTATCAAGACAACTTATGTCAAAACCATTAGAATCTTGGCCAGGGATTGTAGATACATTTATAAGACAAACAAAACAATCTGTTGCAAGTGACAAAGTGGGTAAGATTGACGAAGTTGTTAAGAAATCTTTGTCAGACATTGTGAGAAATTCAAAATTAGATCCTCAATTCAAGGATAGATTGAAAAAATCTCCACAAGTACAAAGTTTGTTAGCTAGATACAATTTATCTGTCTAAAATGTATGACTGTATAAAAGGTGTATGGATGAAAAATGCCCCTTATATTTACAGTCTTCGGAATGTACCCTTAAATTATTTTCTAACCCTAGAATAGTATCTTTTTTCTTAAAACAAGAGTTTCCAGTATTGCAAGAAAAATGGAACCTTGATTGCGAAGGCCAACTTAGCAAATGCTCTTTTTCTAAAGAACAAAAAAAAGATGTTGTTCAAGAAAAGGTTGAAGAAACTATACCTGAACCAGTAGTAGAGGCAAAAATTGAATCTACACGAGTAAGTATTCACAAAGTTGAAAATCCCTATCTTGTCAAGTCAGACGTTTTAGTGTATCCAACAAATATAGGATTAACTATTGATGATCCTTTGCTCAATCGAATGTCCAGAGGAAGAATCCAATCTGAATGCGATAAGTTTTCCAAGCCAATTAAGATGGGCACTGTGTATATAACTTCTAATGGAGATGGAGACTCCAAAGTAAAACCTCAAAAAATATACCATGCTGTAGTTGCTGGAGAAAGTAGACTTGTAAACGAAGCTGACACAAAATCAGCAATCAAAAAAGCCCTTATAATTGCAAATCAGGATAAAGTAAGAAACATCGTTATGACCCCTAGTGATTGTGGTACTTTAGACATAAATGATGCAGCTAGAGTGCAATTATCTGCTATAAAAACGTTTTTATCTACTGAAAAAGACTGTTCAATAAAAAATATTTTCTTAGTTATGGAAGACGAGGAGAGTTACAACACATACGAGGAATATTATAATAGAATATTTGCTTGAGGTAGTGTTGTATGGAAGTAACCTGTGAAAATCCGTCTAATCTACTATGTGGACTCTTGAATACTTTTGAGTTTCCAGCTTGTATTGTTGATGAAAATAAAAACATCATTATGAATATGCAAGCTAAAGAATTATTTGAGAATGGATTTGATTTAAAAAAATATATTGGTGCATCCATATTATCATACAAAGGTCAAAATTATCACTTAAGAAAACAAGATCTTAATAGTGGAACAAAAAGCAAATTAATAGTTTTTGAAATAGTTGACGAAACAATCACTAAACTCACAGAATCTTCAAAAAAATTACGACAAGTTCTCTCTGCCTTATAACTGGAGGAGAAATGCAAGAAAACGAAGTCGGCTTAGAACAGCTTAAGAACGTCTATAAAGCACAGACAGAGGCATATTTGGATTTCAATATGGCTCTTATAAATATTTTAACTAATCAAAAAGAATTACTAGGCAAAGTTGAATCTTTGAAAATTCTTTCAGATGATGAGTTTAAAAAACTTTCTAAAGATTACGCAATACTTGAAAAGTTATTTGAGAATTTTCAAACAGCACAATTGAAAAGAGATGCTGAATTAGAAGAAGCAACATTAGAATATACTGCTCAAATTTCTGACTTTGGTGGCGTAGTGGAAGAAATGAGAGAAGATGTAAAGTTTATTAAAAAAATGTATTGGGACGTAAAAAATACATTGAATAAAGTTGCTTGGACAGTTGGTGGTATTATTGCATTTTTAACAATTTTGCAACTTGTAACTGGAAAAGGACTTGTGGATTTTGTAAAGTAATGCCTACCATAGCTTGTTATTGTGAAAAATGTGGACAGAGTTTTTATTCTAAAGAAGAACTCTATCTTCCAGGACTTAAATATCGTACATCTTTATCAATGAGAAGAAAAGATTTAAAATCTTGGGACGATTGGGTTATTCACATCTCAACACATTGCTACGATTGTAGAGAAAAACAAATTCCAGAAAGTTGTATGGAAGATTACAAAAGATTAAAATTCCACTAAGATGATTTTACAATTTGATTCAAACTGTTGGTAATATCAAATAAAGTTTGATCTGAAACTTTATTGCCTTCAAAACTTATGTTATTATCCAGGCTTAAGTGATATAATACACCGCCAGCAATACTATCAATCAAATTGTTTATATCAGATCTGTTTAAGATTTGATTTGGGTCTGTTTCTTCGATAATAGCATCAGCCAGTTCTGTCGCTTCATTTTCTAAGCCAGAATTTTCTAAGTCTTGTATTAGTTGGGCTATTTTTGCTAAATTCATTTTTATTCGCTCTTAAAAATTTCTATGAACAGTTCGTCAACATATGAATTGTTTTTTGAGGCAGTAACAATATTGCCTGACAACTGATTTTGAACTTCAGGAGGTAAACAAGAAAAACATACGTTTTTGCCAACACGATCTTTATACCAAGGCGCAATTTCTACATATGCGGGCAAAAATCTAAATAAGCCAGTATTTAAGGGTACAATGTTTCCACAAGACTCGCAAGACTTAGAAAGATTTATTTTACCTTTAGGTTTTGCATTTTCAGGATTCTTGTGGTATGTATTAAGATTGTCTAGTAAACTCATATGATTTTTCTCAGATAAAAACACTTACATTTTATAATATAAAAGATTTCAAGTGATTTCCTGCTTGAAATGAAAAGGAGATGACAATGATTGAGGTAATCAGTCAGGTAGTAATCTCTATTATTCTTTTGCTCACAAGCATGAGAGTAGTAAAATTACCACCGAAACCATACCATCAAGATGCGAAAGTTTCCGTATCAACATCAAAGGATAAACTTGATAAAAAAGAAAAAATTTCTAAATTTATCAAACTTGTTCAACCGAGATATTCGCAATCATACATAAAGAAAATTACAGATGCTATCATGAAGTATGCTGCAGTTTTCAAAGTAGACCCATATGTGATAGCTTCTACCGCATATGTCGAAAGCGAATTCAAGATGACTAGTAGACCCTGTATTGGTATGATGCAGCTAGTCAGATCATCAATTAGGTATTATGACCCCAAAAGAGTCTACAATCCCTACACAATTGATGGGAATATAGCAATTGGAACAAAGGAGTTATCTGTTCATTTGCGAAGGTATTCTAGGAAAGGTTTACCTAGCAGGACAGCTTATAGAAATATGTATAGATCCTACAATGGATCTTATATGAAAAATAGGTACTCTGTTAAAACTTTGCTTGTTCAAACGAGATTAGAGCATCTTTCGGTAGATGCATTAAAATCTAAACTCAAAAAAGGGCCAATTTGGAAATAAAAAAAGAGGGGAGAAAAATCTCCCCTCTTTTTTAGTCAATACTAAAAGGATTAGATACCGCCAGCTGTGTTGGTAAATCTATTCCATCCAGATGGATATCTACCTAAAGCTGTTGTAACTGCAGTGCCAGCGTTGACTAATGTTGCGTCTGCAATCAATCTATTCAACTCAAATGCAACTTTCTCCATTTTAGACTGAAGATTGTTGTAAGAAATACCTGAAAAGTTTACAGCTATTTCTTTTTCAGTTGCTGTCATACCTGAAACAGCTGCATCATAAGCTGTCTTGAGGGTTGACAAATTAGTTTGGATTAAGTCGAAATCCTCAAAGCTTGAGGTTCCAATTGCAGTGCCACCAAATGTCACGTCAGTTGGGTATTTTGCTGCAGAATTAAAAGTCACAGTTGTTGTGTCGTTAGGGCCAGAGCCGTTACCAATTGTAGTATCTTTTAATTCTTGATAGGTTGTTAAGTTGTTCCAAAGGTATGAGCCTGGATCATTAGTAGTACCATTGGCTGATCTAGCTGTACCTTTGTATAAACTTGATGGATATGTTGGCATATTAGTACTCCTTATACCTTATCATTTTCTTCGAAGAAACAAATTTTAAAAACATATTTTTTGTTTTCAATAGATCTATTTTGTGTCTAATCTGTAAAATCCTTCTTAATATCCGCCAGGAATATTTGTCAATCTGTTTTTGCCAGATGGATATGTAGAAGTAAGTCCAATACCTGGGAATGTCGCACTGAATCCTACAGTGTTCATTCTGTCAATATCGCCTTTGAGTCTTGAAATTTCAAGGCTTATTTTCTTAAATTTTCTGTAGACATTTTGCATAGAATTGATGTTCGAGGAAGCCATCCATTTCAAGCCTTCAGTTGTAACACTTGCAAAAGAAGTTTCAAGACCTGAAATGTCATACTGTATTGTATTCAGCATAGATCTGAAATCTTCAACAAACATTGTTGCGCTTGTTCTTTCAGCTGTTCCGACATTCACATCAGTTGGATATTTAGCTGCGCTTGGATATAAAACTGTTGTTCCTAAAGCAGCAAAAGAAATGCTTGATGTTCCAATAACAATCGGTTCATCAGAGCTTAAGTACCATTTAGTATTTGCATTTACTGAACCAAGTGAGATTGAAAAGATTGTGTTTCTTTTAATTTCAGCATCTTCATCAAATCTAGTATCTCTTGTAAGAACATATGATGTTGCAGTTCCACCAGTTGATGATACTTGATAAATTCCATTTTGAATTGCACTAGATTGATCTTTGACAAGTATTGTCATAGATGTAGATGCTTGAGCAAATGTCGTTCCATCAACTACAACTGTTCCAGCAGTAGCGGCTGTCAGTACTCCATTAGAATAAACTGGTGAAAAAGGTAAAGTTGCTCCTGTTCCTGCAGAAATTGCAAATCCTGCAGCGGACATAGCGTTAGGTTCATTGTCAAACCTAAATTCAAATCTGCTAGTATAGTTATTAACAGTTCTTGTTCCCGGTGCAACTCCCAATAAAAGTGATGATGGATAAGTTGGCATTATACAAACTCCTTAATGATTTCAAGTAATAGAAACCAAACCGATATATAGATTTTTTTTCAATATTATAAAGATAACTACCTTTATGGCCATTTGATAAAAGATTATAGATGACTAGTAATGAATATTATCTATATCGTTCAATATCTGTAAAAAATGCTTACAGTCTACACGTTATGATTTGTCAATATTCTCTAACAAATGTCTGATTTTTATATAGTACCCCCAAGACTTATAGTTGGCTCTCTACAAAGATCTAACGTTGTAACCTCCCTTAATACTTTAAGGGGAGACTTGTCATTTAAGGTAAATCCCGATTCTGGCCTTACTTTAAATATAAATAGTGGGGTTTTTACATTTTCCATAACTCCTGATTTTTATATAAAAAAATCTGGAGATATCGTTCCGTCTAATATAATTTTTCAACCAGACCCTGGAAAATATGGTCTTGCAGTTGGTTCTGGCCCAAGCGATCCTGGTACTGGTGTTTCTGGCGCACTTTACTTCAACACTTCATCAAGTGTCTTAAAAGTTTATGACGGTTCAACGTGGAATGAAATTGCTTCTACTGGAACATCAGGAATTACTCAATCTTCTGCTGATTCAAGATATCTGAGATTAGACGGAGGAAATGTTCCAACTGGCTCTATTTCAATGGGTAGCCAGTTTCTGCGTTTTGCAAATCTTACAACAAGAGTAACTTCTGGGACAGCTGGTCAAGTTTATTACAATACAGATACTAATAAACTAGATCTTTATAATGGCAGTTCTTGGGTAGCTGTTGGTTCTGGGATTACTAGTATCACGGCTGGGACAGGCATATCACTTTCCTCAAATCCAATAACAAGCTACGGCAGTGTATCTGTCAATCAAGCATACAACTTTAATTGGACTGGCACACATTCATTTTCTCAGCCAATAACATTTTCTACAAGTCAGACTTTTGACGCCTCTAAACTTACTATTGCATATGAGGTCCAAGGCGATTTACTGCACTTTGATGGCGCTTCTTGGGCAAGATTACCTTTAGGAACACCAAATCAGGTTCTATCAGTTTCAAACTGTGGAGCTGATGTTGAATGGCATAGTCTTGTTGCAGGGCAAGGTATTGGAATTTCATATGCTGCAGGTCAGCTGATATTTACATCAACAGGCGGAACTGGAGGGGGAAGTGGTACAGGAAACAGTGTTTATATAAGCACAGAACCTCCCCTGTATGCGCCTACTATTGGTGATTTGTGGTGGGATTCTGATAGCGGTGGATTAAATATCTACTATAGCGATGGAGACTCCACTCAGTGGGTTGAAGTTAATAGTTTTATTGGTGGAATAGATCCTATTCAAAATATTTATGGAATTACATCTATAAATGGATTGATTGGATATACGCAGCATTTTAACGTTGGAACATCAGGCGTTAACTTTAATATAAGTTCTGTCGGTGATACTCACACTTTCAACATACCAATAGCTGGGACTGGTAAAACAGGCTTAATTACTGGTATGCCGCAAATTATTGCTGGTACAAAAACATTTTCCGATGGAATTGTTTCTTCAGCAGGGGCTACTGTCTACGGCACACTGTATTTACCAGACAATCCACTTCAAGCAAAATACGGTGGCACAGGATATACCACATTTTCAAAAGGTGATTTGCTTGTTGGTCTTGGCAGTACATTTTTCAAATTACCTGCTGGAGCAGATTCATTTGTAATAAAAGCAAATTCTAATACCCCTTCAGGTTTAGGTTGGACATCTTTATCAAGTGCTATAGTTTCCCTTTCTGCCCCATCACCAGCATATTTGGGAGACCTCTGGTGGAACTCTGAGGATGGGTCTTTATATGTCTATTATAGAGATGGGGACTCAGACCAGTGGGTTGAAGTTGGAAATGCGCCAAGCCAGGGAGCAACAGGCTCATCTACAATTGTGTCTGCTTCTTATTTCACAGCTTCATATGGTTATGTAGAAACTGTATATGATTATGGAACTACTTCTGGTTCTATAACTCCAGACTGGAATAATGGAAGTATACAAAAAATGATTTTAAATGGTGCACTTACACTAAATGTACCCATAAATATGCAAAGTGGTTCGACTATGAAAATTATAATTAGACAAAATGCTTCTGGAAGTAATTTGATGACTCCGAATGGTTCTTTGAAGTTTAAGGGTGGAAATAAAACACTTTCAACTGCTTCTAATTCTATCGATATGATCAAAATTTGTTATGATGGGACAAATTATTTATGTGATTTGGACTTAGCATACTCATAAAGAAATACTTTGTATGAAAAACGTAGAATATTTTAATATACTTCCCCTTTTGTGAATAAATAATGGCAGCACTAAATTTTCCATCATCCCCAATATTAAATCAAGTATTTACCGCTAATGGTAAATCTTGGAGATATGACGGCACAAGTTGGAAAACGTTTTATGTCCTTGGGGTACCAAGTGGTGGTACTGGAAACACATCATACAACCTGGGAGATGTACTTGTAGGCGCTGGTACATCTATGTTTGCGCTGCCAGTTGGTGCAAATGGATACGTCTTAACATCTGATAATACAGCTCCTTTCAATATTTCATGGCAACCAACTGCCGCTGCTGGAATAACATCACTAAACGGAATAAGTTCAGGTCTTCAAACTTTTGCAACAGGAATAAGCGGTACTGGATTCAACATATCATCAGTTGGTTCAAGTCATACATTTAACATTCCTATTGCAGGAAGTGGTTCAACAGGATTAGTTTCTACTTTAGCTCAGACATTTGCTGGTGAAAAGACCTTCTCCTCAAGCTTGGCAGTTACAGATTCTACAGCTAGTACTTCAACATCAACGGGTGCATTGAAAGTTACAGGCGGAGTAGGAATCGGTGGTAGTTTATTTGTTAGTTCAGCATCAAATCTTTCTGGCGTTATTGTAAATACAGGCGTTGTAACAGCTGGAACTTGGGCTGGTTCAACTATAACTTCGTTGTATGGAGGTACTGGACAAAACACATACTCCACTGGAGATATTTTAGCTGGAGCAGGGAATACAGTGACGAAATTAGCTGTGGGAGCAAATGATTATGTTCTTACAGCAGACAGCACTGCTGCTACTGGTTTAACTTGGAAGGCCGCTGCGTCTGCAGGGACAACTGTAATAGGTATTCCGACAGATGGGGTTTACAGTGATGGATTCTTTAATGAATGGACATCATCAACAACTATTTCAAATGCATTTGATGATGTTAATGAATTGTTGGCATTGATTGCACCAGCAAAACCAAGTACTCTTACTGGACAAACTCTAACTGCATCATCCGTACCTACTTATTATAGTGCTAAAATTGCTGCAGGTTTAGGTACAGAATGGTATCAAGCAGGTTATGGTACTGGCGACACAATACCTAGCAGATATTTTGTTACAGGCACACATACGCTTAATACAGCAAACTCATCAACAAGATTCTATGCAGGGACACTAGTTACTTCGACTTACGGAATATTAAAGTTTAATATTGCCAATTATCTAGCTTCTTCAGGTGCTACATATGGTCAGATAGATATGACCACAAATTATTCAGTAAATACGACAAACAACAATTTAGTCCTTACTGCTCTTGATGTATATAATAATATTTGGACTAAAGCTAACGCCAGAATCAGTGCATATACACCATCCCACGCAGGATACCAAGGTTTATCAATTGCACATACTACTGAGTCACAAACTACTGATACATATAATATTTGGTATGATTCTTGGTCAACTGGTAAATCTCCATCTTTTTCACAGGCAGCTACTGCATCTACATTTAGCCAATCGTTGAAATGGCTTTCTGGTATAGGATATTACACAACTGGTACAGGATTCAGTGTTTACTTTAAGGGTGCTGCTGGCATATATAGCGCTTGTTATAATGTAACTCAAACTTACGCTATAACAGGAACAGGTATGGCAACATCTTCAGGTTTGCCTGCAACACCTCCGTTGTATAGTGATGAGCTAGATAAATCTGGTAATAATCATGTAAGAGTTTCATTAAACTCTGCCAGCGCATCTTCATTCAATAAATACTTAACTGTAACTTTATATAAAGCTCACGGTAGCACAGGATCTAGTAATGCAACAATCGCAAGGGCTATTAATACTTACGGAATCGTCTCTACTGACACATATGAAGGCTTCCAAGACGAGGCTAGAAGACTCGTGATAGATACTGGTATAGGATTTACCTCAACAATAGATATGGCAAATGGAAATGCTCAAGTTAGATCTGGAACATTACAGTATCCACTGGCAGCAGATTATGATACTGAATGGGGCGGAAGTCATACATTTACTGGAGATCAAGAGTATCAAAGATATTTTTATAAAACTTCTGCAAGTACAGGTCAGTTATCTTTAGGTGGATTTACTGCATCAAATATTTCAGCGTATGGAAGTGGTAGTGTAAATTTACTTTTGTATTTGGAAGGTGATAATAAATATTTTGATTTAGGTGTGTTGCAAGGTTCAAATGCTAACGACGGGTCAGCAAGAAACCAAGCCATTTCAGCAAAAGTAGCCACATCAGGAAGTGGCATTTCTTGGTCTTTTGGAGTCTATAGTACAGGGGTAAGTGGTGCTGGAAATTCCGGAAGATATAGAGCAATTATAATATATAGAAATAATACTTACAGCATGACTAGTATAACGAGTTCATAATATGCCCTGGACACAAACCGACACAAGCTTTAAAAAGCTCTCTAACAAAAGAATTACAACAAGCACCGGAAAAGGCTTGCCTGAAGAAAAAGGTGCTTCTACCCTAGAGCTTTATTTACCAGATATTAAGACTGGCTTAATACCTGGAACTCCTCCTGGGTCATCTACTGAAGTCCTATACTTTACAGGTGCTATTGGTCAAACATTAGTTGTTGATACTTCAGTTCCTAATAATCTTACTTGGTTTGCAACAACTGGTTATGGAAA
>JACCDW010646181.1_pt1 | contig 21833 bp, 50 predicted proteins | sample 7449781 | NCBI WGS metagenome assembly JACCDW01 (sample SAMN15323449, study PRJNA562643) | freshwater metagenome | isolation source: river surface water | place: USA:Blue River Watershed | collected 2017-08-18
CCTTTATGAAAGGCATCAATCATATCCATGCGGGCTTTTCGCGTTTCGTCCATTTGTGCATTCTCTCTTTTGCGATACGATAATAGTTGCGATAGGATTCTACGTGATCATTAGGCACTTTGTATTCATCAGGCATTGCAGGCGTCACTGGCGTTAGTTCAGCAATCTTGATGTTCTTTGGCGGATAAACGAGCCACTGTGACATAGCTTCACACTTATGGACTTTGCCATAACGATATGTATACTCATCCATCAGGGCAACAAAATGCTGATAAAGCCAGCCGTAGTTATGAACCGTAGCACGACACCACACAGCCGACGGGTGATTGATATGCGTAGCCGAATATAGCACTTGCTCACGATCATCAGGCAAACGCCAACGCTTTACATTGCGACCAGTCTTGGTCTTGTCAATGTATTGTGTGCCGTCAAGTAACCGATGAGCGGTGGACAGGAGTTGACAACTTTCTAAAACCATTTTTACAATATGTTTATCAACAAGAGACTGCGCCGCAATTATAGGGTCGTTGTGAACAGCGAAGATATTCATTTCTTATCCTTTATTTCGGTTGCCCATTTGCCAATCATTATCAATTCATCCAATGTTGCATCTTTTTTTAGCATATTGGCTTTAGTGGACATAATGATTATGTTATCTTTGGTGTAGCCTTTAGAATTATCAACTCTATCAATGCTTGGTGCATTGTAGTGATTTTTTCTGTCGCCCGTTTCTAACTTTATACCAAGAACAGGACAATAATCAGGTATAACAATATCTTCCAATAAGAGATTGTGTTCAAGATTACTATTTTTTGCTCTTTGCTTAGAATTATTTAACATTGCTACAGATGGCGCATATTTCCAATTATTAGCACGCCGTTCTCTTTCTTTTTTTGCTTTTTCGGCCGAACAAGATTTACAAGCTGATCGGCGCCCTTTCGTTATGTCTGTCTTATCAATTGGTGAAAACCTGCTAACACGCAAAAGTTCTTTACACTTTTGACATTGAACTTTTTCTTTTGGATCACCATATTGATTTTTACCATTTCTGGACATTTGTGGCATTTTTAGCATGGACATCTCCTGTGCAATTTCTTATATACTATATAGTAAAAAGAGAAACTGCACAAGCATAAATTATTCTTTCACTGTTCCTTCAGTGCGAAAATATTCATCTATTTCTTCGCTCCACTTTTTATTACGTTTATCAAGTTCATCTGCAAGGGTTCGTAAGTGGTGCGCGGAAATAACACCAGCACCTTTTGGCTCATAATAGAGAAAGCCATCTTCAAGATAGACAAACTCGCCACGTTCATCTGCCATTTTAATAATATCACTCATTCTTTTACTCCTAATATCGCATATTCCAGCATCTCAAACGCCAATACCTTATCATAATATTGGTTTCTAGTCAAGCGAGGCATTTCAATAAGAATACCAGTAGGCTTATGATACAGCCGAATAACTGTATTAAGACCACCAATGCCCATACCAATACGCTGGTCAATGACCCTTACATCTGTATCTTTATAGAGTTGTTCATTCATACGTCATCAACTTCCAGATATGTTTTACGAATGTAAACTCGATCCTTCAACAGCATATTCATCAGAACGCCCATAGAATCATACTCTTCTTGATATTGCTTCTGCTGCCTTAGATGATAGAATCCACGATATAGTTCACCAATTGCATTTTCTATGATTTGATTAGGATCATCAGTCATCATTTTACCACCATAGTCCTCACATAGAACTCGCGTGAACAGCCAAACTCATTCTCATAACCTTCTTTTTCTTGCAATTTGAGCGCAGCATTTTCAGCATCATGATATTCTTTATACGCATCCAAAACTGAGTGAAATGCCTCTACACCATCTGAGTACATTTCCATTACCAGAAAAACTTCACCCATTACTTTACCTCAATGTCAGGCATGATAGCAGACGGCTTGAACACCACGCGATACTGATAGGTACTCACGTTGGCATATTCCAACTGTTCTACGAAGTAAGTCACGTTATCCGAGATGCCAAGAAAGTGCTTCTTATATTCTGTCGGACTCGTCTTACATGTCACTTCAAGCTGATTGTCCTGATTGTCCTTCTTGATAGAACACCGACCCTCAATGGTCAGCATGTAGTTATCAGTAATACCATTGTAGAAGATGATACGCCGATTAATCTCAAAATAGTCCGCGGCCTTAGAGATGTTCTGTGATGCCATTTCAGCATCCGTACATGCACCAAGACCGAGAGCAACACCAACAATACCAAGAGCAGAAAGAACACGCTTCATCATTTCATTATTCCTCAATTGCATCAATACGAAAAAAGTCACCAGGCTCTACACTCAGAGTCCTGTCTAGATCCTTGCTGCCGTCTGCATTCCAAGACCGAACACGGATCTTTTTAACACCAGCAGGAACACGCCACGAAGCAGAGTTCTTGCCAGATGCATTAGCAACACCGATAAAAGGCAGAGCAGCAAGCCCTGCAAGTAACCATCGCTTATTCATCATCTTCAACCTTTCCAAAATCAACACGCTCAGAGTAGTAGCCGTTGGACTCACCCAACCAGCGCAGGGTTACGGAACCCTTGATAGTCGCAAACTTGTAGAATGTCCAAGTGTAGGAATCTTGCCGTTCATCTTCTTCCCAGGCATCTTGGGTTTCACCAGTCACTTCCTCGGCCTGCAAGATTGGCGAGCCTACAAGATCATTAAGGTCGCCATCAATGTCCTCGATTCGCACATACTCACAACAATCCTGTGAATGATACATGATGTAGCGGTCACCATTGTCCATGGTAAACAGCAATTCGTCATAACCATTCTGTTGTAGATTGGTGATGGTGCGATGCATCAAAACAGAAACGTCAACTTCAGGATAATAGCGATACATTTTTATTCCTTTTTACTTTACAGTTTCCTCATAGCCCTTGACGATAGAACCAGCATATTCACCGATGAGTTCAGGATTGCTGACACCCTGATAAGCCATATAGCCGATAACAGTGAAAATTCCTACGACCATAAGGAAGATCAAGATCCACACCACAACAAATGCTGCACTGAAAATCTTCATCTTGCGCTTGTGACTGGCCATCTCAGCATCAAAATCAAACTTCATTACTTTACCTTCTCAATCTTGGCACCGCGAAAGAACATGCCGATTACCATTACTGCAAGCCAGTTCCAGAAACTATATTCAAGCATCTTGATATCACCGAACAACTGGTTCCAAGACCAGATTGTAGCGAGTGGGCCAAAGATGATGATAATCACACCAAACCCAATCAAGCCAGCACCCGCCATAATCTTTTCACTACTAGTCATTTATATCTCCTTACCTAACAAGACTTGTAACGTCAACATTATCCACTGAATCCCACTCAGAGTCAATAGAAAAAGAACTGGAACTGAAATCTTTCTGAAGAGGCATCATGTCCAGTTCCTGTAGAAGCCTCTCTTCGACAGATACCTTAGGCTTCTTGGCAACAGTGTTTTTGACCTTTGCAAGCTTCTCTGGCTTGCTCTTGGACACGGTAGGAACGGTGGTGGCGAGTTTCTTCGTAGTACCCTTACTCTTACCCTTAAAAGTGTAGGAAACGACTGTACGACCGTCCTTGTTGACATCAAAGTCATACCCTGCAATCCTCAAATAGCAGACATACTTCGACGCATAGTTGTTGCTCATAAAGGTATTAATTTCATCTGGAGTTAGAGTCTTCTTCTTCTCAAAAAGATCCAGCACCGCGAATTCTGACTTCTTGCCATGCTTGCTCTTACGCGACATATGTGTATTCATCCTTCTCGTTAAAATTGAACTTATTGTTAATGTCTTCAATGATGTATTCTACGTCACGTTCAGAAGCACCATGCATTGCATTACTCACGTATGCATAGACATTGGCACGAGGAATGCCCATCTCCATAGCATCAAACACAAGAGCTTCCATTTCCATCAGCCAGTCCTTGATCTTAGCCATTCGACTTAATCTCCATCCATTCGACCAAAAGAGACACAGCTTCCTTGCGCCCTATATCAAATACACGTTCGATATAGGGCGCAGCACCAAACATGTTGGTAATGCCAGACTCGCGCAAGGACTCAAGATAGTCAAATACTCGGATCTTGTCAACAGTCATGTATATCTCCTTAGTCGCAAGAGTTATAACGAGAAGTGTGAACAGTCAAATCAGAAGAGACACTGGCAGAACCCATGTAACCCCAACCCCACACACCTTCCCACCAATTAACAAAGTCTTTTGCTTCCTTGAGAGAGCGAAAACCGCTGTATACAGAATTTGTCTTTCGACCATCATCATTTTCATTAATGAGAAGTTCAAGAGACTTGTCGAAGCTAGTGCTAGACTTGAAAGAACGAGCAACCATTGTGTGTGTCTCCGTGTTGACTATGAGAGTGTTATACAGAAAAATAAGGCCGCTGTCAAGCGGCCCTAGGAAAATACTTTTCAGCGTTAAGCCAAACTTCATGTTCGTTGACTTCAGCAACGTCTACACGCTCACAGTTGCGGGCCCAGACCCACACAACGTCCCGATGAGCATCAACCACTTTACCGTTGGGAAGAGCCTTCTTGTACGTGACATCAGAAGTTGCAATGCCAAGCTTGTTTTCAACAGAAGCGCGATAACCCATGCCGTAGCTAGCCTTGATCACGGCGATCACCTTGCCTTCAGTGCCCTTGGCAGTCTTACCGCGAGTGACTTTTGCAACGCAACCCTTCTCAATCTGCTTTGCATTGTGCTTTGCGTCTTCAAGCATACGATCAAACTGCTTGCTTACGCGATAGTGACGATACGCTTCCTTGACTTCAGGAGTAGCGTCCACAGTCGCGGAAACTTTGTCACCCCACATCCAGTTGTAGTCGCAAGTGTCGAGCCAAACGTCTACGGGCTTGGACTGTTCAGCGTCCCAGTAGACAGCGTACTTCTCAGAACCCCAGATATCAGACATGATACGAACAGAACGTGTACCAGTCTCAAGAACACAACCGTGAGCGAGAGTTTCGGGATAAGCTTCAGCAACCTTGGTGTACTTGCCGTCAACCATCTCATACTTCTCAGAAACCATGCGAGTGATAGCCATTCAGTAGTCTCCTCTGTGTCGTTGTTGAGAAGAATATACTGTAAACGGAAATCATTTGCAAGAGAAATCTTCAAAAAAGATGGTCGATCTAAATCAAAGACTTAGCGTCTGGTATAGAAATCGTCTACGGCATCAGCCTCAGTTTCATGCTCTACCCACGCCTTTTTCCAATTACGAATTGGACGCCTTTTCTGACCTTTTCTAAGATCAGAATATTCTTCATCGTCATAATCTTCATGATTTCCATACTGGTTCTTTTTGTACTTCATGCTAATAGGACCTTGCGAGGTTCAAACCTTTCTTGTTAAACTTGTCACGCCATTTAAGAAACGAAGAGCCGTGACCTATCACTTCGTTATTGGTGTATTGATAATGGTGCACCATTTCATGCGCCAAGATTTCAATAAAAAACTTTTTTGATTTGTATCGTTTGCTCATGAGCAATTTGCAGGTACCGCTTGATCGTCTTTCATCATAGTCGTAGTATGCATAAGCACCACGGCGCCAGCGAATGTCGATTTCATTGATTTGTGGGAGGTTGTTTTCAAAGAGTTCACGATTGAGGACTTTGAACCATTCTTGGCAGTCCTCAATCGTTGTTTCGTATATTGATTCACAGTCTTCGCTCATAATTTTTTCTAGCTTTGTTCTGCGCTTTCTTTTTGCCATTTCGATCCTTGTGAAACAGCATAACAAAGATCAATCAAATATCAGGTAGCATTCCAGGAAAAGCTTCTTGTACTAGCTTATATGTTAGTCCCTTGACTGGCAACTTTTTCATTAGCATACCAGAAAGAACATCAGCTTCTTTTGATTCTAGTGATTCCAACATTTGAACCAAAAGATACTTCTTTCTATCCAAAGTCAGATTGCTTGCGACTTTTGGATTATTCTCTTCAAACAGATATACTCGACTTAGCTCTTGATGGATTGATGTATAACTCAATCCAGGTGGAGCATCTGACTTTCTGTATTCGGGGATATCGTTAAAGACATATTTAATATGTGGATGAAATGCACCGCGAAGGACTGCATCTAGTGCATAGCCGCTATTCTTTCGTAGAATATCTATCTTGGCTTCACGAGTGGATGCATTGACGAAATCGTCAAACACCTCATAAATATTTTTCTTGCTCATTAAAACTCCTGTATAACGTCAAATAGGTTCTTCAGACCTTTTTCTGCGAAATAGTTGACCAGATTAGACCTGCTTGCCACTTTGACGTTATCATAACAGTCCACGATCTGGCTTTTGATTGTCTCAGGAATGTAGTCAAGATCAACCAGCATCTGATTTCTCTTGTAGTTTCGCAGCATGATTTCAGTGGTGCAAAACTCTTCAGGAGACTTGTTAAGCCATTCATTAAGCTTCTTTGTATTTATGACTTTCTGTCTTTCGCCAACAGCAAAGACATTATCTGCCGACAAGAAATTGGGCACACCATCACCGCGATCACCTCGAATGATATGCTCTTTAACATACTTGTGTGGATCATCAGTCTCAACATAACGTTTGAGAATAGGATTGTACTGCTTCACATTGGCATACTTCTGAAGCTGAACAAAGTCCTTATCTGAAGATAGAATTAGTACCTCTTCATGTGGTGCTTTTCGTGCGGCCAGCACACCGATGACATCATCAGCTTCTGCACCTTCAACATCAATTACCTTGTATGGAAAATGCAGCTTCAACTCTTCACGGATTTTGTTGAGTGTTTCGAAGATCAAAGTCCAATCGAAACCAGACTCTTCACGAGCCTTCTTTCTGTTTGCTTTGTAGAGTGGGAAAACATCTCGACGCCAAAATTTCTTGTTGTCACATGCGATAATGACTTCACCATACTTCTCTTTGAACTGAGTAATGTATGAGCGAAGACTATTGAGTACCATGTGCCGAATGAGATTTTCATCAAGCTTCATTTTTGGATTGGAGTTGATCTGCTGCATGAGATTTGAAATCAACACCTGATTTAGATCAATCAGAATTGCCATAATAACTTCCTTTGTAAACTATACTATTATATAGTTCTCATTCTGTCTTGTCAAGGACCTGATCTTTTTCGACTATGTTTTCCAGCACGATTTCCTGCATTTCAATTGGATCGTCAATTATGATATTGCCATTATCATCTTTCTTCACAACTGAAACATGCTTATCAATGAAGTCATGAAGTGTATGATCTACATTCATCGCGCGATAGATCGTTGATCGAATGGCATCTATAGAGAAAGTGAAGTCACGTTCGAAGTGTTTACCATCTTGATCGACACCGTAAGAATCCAAAAGTACAACCAAGTTTTCAATGATATCACCTACAATGTCTTCGGCATAATTTTGTCTGCCTCGTTCTCGGTGCTTTTCTATTTCATCTATGTTTGGAGGAACTTCACGAACGATCTTGTCCTTGGGGAATTGAAATACGTTGTCTGTCATTTAATGATCCTTAGAAGAACTGTCTCATTATTTATGCGACCACTTGCTTCTTTGGACTTGCACTTGATTTCGTCCATGAACTTGCGAAGAACGACCTTGCCTCCATCAAGAAGCTTCTTCAACTGAATTTCAGGCTTGCGAAGTCTCTTGACGATGGATGTCTTCTCATCGTAGCCAATTACCGTGCAACCTTTGATGCCAAGTCCAGCAGGACCCATAGCATTGTAAACAGCCAGAGTTCGATATTTGGTATTGAACACCCAAAGCTGATTACATCCAATGATCTGTTTCGGATCGACTGAAATAACATTGTGTGTTTCATCTTTTTCCTTATACTTGAGTTTGGCAACCTGAGCGGATGCAGGCTTGACCTTCTTCTTACGAGGCTTGCGTTCAACTTTTGCTACGACTGCACGAGTTTCAGCGGCAGAGACAATAGACTTGATAAACTCAACATAAGCCTTCAGCTTCGGCTTAGTGTAGTGAGAGTATGCTTCACGCAAATCCGGCACTTTACCTGAAAGAGCATCAAAGAGTTCAGAATAGAGAGGCTTGTAATAGTCTGCAATGTATTGTGCAACAGCAGGCTTCACATCATTCTGAGAGAGCCAATCAGACGCCTTGAACTGAGTACCATCACGATAGAACACATCAATCTGTTCTTCAATATTGGCAATCAGGTCATTGGCGCGATTGGCTACACGCTCTTGAATAGAAATTACTTGCTTTGAGACTTCTTCTTTCTTGGTGCTGCCTTCTTCTTCGGCTTCGGTGCTACCTGTGTCTCTTCCTCGATCACTGGCGCTGGCTGCGGCGGCAAGGGCTCGGATTCGCGCTTCGTTTCGCTCTTTGATGCCATCTGGAAGGTTACCACCCAGTAACAATATGCGACAATTCCAACCATTAGTGCGGCAGCGACTATCATCAATTCTGTTTGCATTTTTAATTAGATCCTTTTCTGTCTTATGAAATTCTTTCAAATATTCAATGACCCACTCTTTAGCCTGAGCGGAGTCGTAAAAGTAGTTATACCAATTGTAGGCCAAGATGATATCTGAATTCGAAACTTCGCCGCGCAGATCGGGTTCAGCACCCATGTACTTCTCATCTGCAAACTTACCGCGGATTGCTTTCGGTTTCTTGGACATATTTTTCCTTTAACGAGTTGAAGTCCCAATCTTTGAAGTCTCGAATGACGCAAATCCCGTCTTCAAGATAGGCGTATTGTAGCGCAATTTGCTCTGCATTGTCAATAGCTTCAAATTCATCAAGGAAAACAGTAGCTTGACCGAAAAAGTCAATCATTGATTGTGGATCACCCTGCCATTTCAAGCTCTCATCTGAGAACTCACCATAGATATCATCTACGTTCTGACCATACGCAACTCTATACTCTGGACCTTTAGTCTCTAAAATATACACACCATTATCTGCTGACATTATTCAATCTCATACTCATCAAATTTCTTTTCTTGCATAGTCTTTTGTTTCCAGTGTTTGCGAGGATTACCACACACATAGCAAGAACAGGGCTTTCGCGTTTCGGCCATTCTCTTTTGATGCTGTTCTTTGTGTTCTTCACCTGAGAACCAATTCTTATACCAAAAAAACTTCTTGACCTTGTTTAGCATCCTATCATGATGATGCCTACGTTCAGCCCTGCCCTTAGACATTAGTTCTTCCTTTTGTTACGTGCCTTCCGCTTCTTTGAACCGATCTTACGACGACCCTTTCGCGGCCGATTTTTATGTGGATGAGACATTCTCTACTCCTATATATTGAACTTCGATCACTGAATTGACATTAAAAGAACGCCAACCTTTATTATCTATATCCCATACAGATACAACTTCATCATTCTCGCGGCGAGGAAGATGACGAACATTTTCATCAAGCTTCTTTTGTGGAAGCAAGTCTGTGAGAAGTGTACAGTTCATTACACGAACAGTGCCATCACTCTTGGTAAAGATAATCTTAGCGATAGACTTTGAAAGGTTCTCTTTCAAATCATTTTTACTCAACATTGCCATATACCCTCTGAAGTTCCATGAACTCATTATACTGATTTCGCGTCATATAATAACGCATGAGCGTCTTCATAGCATCACGAACTTCCATGCTGTTATTCCAATCTTGTACTTCAACAGGAGTCATAGTCCTTGGCAAATACTGCAACTCTCTAATTTCCTTTGATAGGAAATCAAAATCTTCTTGTAGAACCTGTGCTACAAGATTCTGTGCTTCCTCAATGTCAATCTCAATTTCTCTGGTACGCTTCAACTTAATCATTTCAATTTTCTCCATTTAATACCAAAACACAACTCTTGCATCTTACGATGAAACCAATTGGGTTCACTTCCTTTCACAGGACGAAATGTTGTAGACCACTGGCCATTACTAATTATAACACATTCCCAGTCTGATACGGGCGGACTGAGATTGATAGATATAGAACTTTCAGATACAATCTTTTTCCATTCATCATCACCGAATGCATATGTGTTTGGTTTTGTATCTGGAAATCTATCACTGTCCATTGCCATAACCGTGATTATCACACCATTCTGCGAAGTCCTCATAGCCACCAACACGTTTATTATTAACAAAAATCTGTGGTACTGTCAAAGGCGGATTCAACGAAGCAGGACTATCACCATAGATCAATGCTCTAAGATAGTCTCGCGTATAGTCTTCATCAAGTATCTTCTCATCATACTTGAGATTTAGCTTGTTCATCAGTTCTTTAGCTTTGACACACCAAGAACAGTTTGGTTTGGAATAGATTACGATGTTCATTACCTTCTCCAAGTTCTGGTGTCTTCAATCATGTGGAAGAACATATAGATTACTCCAATACAAACACCTGCAACAAGAGCAATTCCCATATATCCAACAATTGAAGGCCACACTGTGCCTATCACATATAGAATGGCAATAATACCAACTGTCAATGCTGTCTTGAACATTGCTCTCTTAGTCACTTCGGTCATTAGTCAATCTCCACAATTAGGGGTTCATAGTTTTGATACCACGGCTGTTCATTCGGATAGCCGCGAGGATTGCACACAACTCTCGTATCACCAATCATATAGTCACATCGTTCATGTGTGTGCCCATGCACGATAAGCTTCGGTGGCTTCTTCATTTCAAGGATCTGGTGCGACAGTTCAGTGGCAAAAAAGTCATTACCACCAGACTCACGATACTTAGGATGCACTGACTGGAAAGACGGCAGATGATGTACAACCCAGATATCAGCACCAGAGTTAAATAGAAAATGCTTATGAGTTTCATGAGCATTCATGTATCTATCATAGTTCATACCCTTGATGTTCCGATAGTCCATCATATACTCTTTGAAGTCCCACCAACGAGTAGGAGAGATATCAGTCCAAAGAGTAGCGCCAGCGATCTTTACATCACCATGATGACATTCAGAAAAATGCAGATCGGCATTCTCAAAAGTGCCTCCATAGAAATCATGATTACCTGGAATTGAAAAGATGTTGCCTTTGAATAGCGAGTAGAAATATTCGCGGGTTAGAAACTGCGGATGAGTATCACCAGCATTCAGATAGAATACATCAGGATCAGGTTCAAAGAACCACGGCTGAAACTCCATATGCAGGTCTGAAAAAATACCAAACTTCACTCTACTTCCTCTTGCTTCACGACCGAGATACCATATCCACCGATCTTCTCGGCCCAAAGTATAGCAGCGTTTGAACTGTCTGTAAAGACTTCAGATTGATACCAGTATGAACCAATGGCATAACGAATAGTAAACTTTTTCATTTATAATATCCTTTATTTAGGAACCAACGATATGTATGTTCTACCTTACGAAGAAACGGATGCTGACGAATCCACATGCCTGTGTTTGGATCAAAGTGAGTACGAAAGAACTCATCATGCTTCTTCATACCTGTTTCAATCTCAGGACGAATCTTCTGCGACAGTTCGTCAAACTCTGCATCTGACATGATAGGATTATCATCAAACTCATATGCATATGCAGCCAAGGTCAAGCGGATGCGATTGCGCCGCTCAACCTCAACTTCACTTCCCCAATTAGACATAACGAGTAGCAGCCTTTTGCACATCAGCCAAACAATGATCACGAAGATCACTCATGAATGCCGCACGACCAGTAGGTGCCATCTTGTTCAAGTCAACCTTATATGCGAGAACACCACAGCCAAAATAGACACAAAACTGACGGCCACCATAAGACACAACAACAGTATATGCATCCGTCATTGCAGCGCCGCCGATGCCACCATAACCAAGAGCAGTTGATCCCCAACCCTGCAAGAACATGTCCACTTCAAGTTCATGGACATAAGGGCGTCTGATCTTCTCAATCATTAGAAAATCAGGAATGTTGCTACCCCACGCTTTCTTCTCTTCGTTTGGTAGATTTTTCCATGCATCCCAATCTCTGGTCTTATATTCAACATCAGGCATATCACGATGTTCCGCAGAAGCAAGAGCAGCGTGAAGAGTATCAAAGGGACTAGACATATGCAGCACGAACCTCATCAAAGCCTTCGGCAACAGTCGGCTGCTTCAGGCAGTTTATCATTTGCTGGACAGCATATTCTGGAATCGTCTTGCCAGGACGAGAGTCAAGCCGACGATAAAGTTCCTCAGTTTCAGGAACAGGAAAGAAAATACCAATCTTGCGGTAGGTCTTAGGTACAGCAGCAAGCTTGCCAGCACGGGACTTCGGAGTAAGATTGGTCTGATCCCAGATGATGTTATAACCATACATAACAGCATCCTTAACATGCGTCATCATGGCCTTGTTAGCATAATCAATGTTATCTTGAAACACATCATTGTAAGTTGCTCCACGCATAGATGCATAGATTTCCAACAACCGATCTGTAGATGCAACATAATGCCCAGTCAGATCAGGAAAATTTTTGGCGATCCAAGTAGACTTGCCGGAGCCAGGGACTCCGACAAGCATATACAGCGTAGGGTTAGACATAGTGCGCGTCCTTCAGAAAAGCTTCCTTGACCTTTGTATATGAAGCATTAGATCCACAGTTCTTGAGTATAGTATCACGTATTGCCAGATAAGTCAATACCTCAGTGACTTCCTTGTCCCAAAACTGGAAAACAAGGGCACGCCACATTGCAGGCATGGTCGGTGCAACTTCAAGAGCAAAGGTCTTACGATCCATCCGATCACGCAAACGATGCATAAGAGAGGTTGCATACTTAGCATGAGAAACAATCTCTTCCATCAGAGCAGACTGAAACTTCTCAATCTTTTCCACATCTTCACGCGGAAGGACAGGAAGCATATCATCCAGTTCGTTCTTCAGGATCAGTTCCACAACATCACGTTCCTGACCGAGCAGTGACTTGACCTTGTGAATACGGACATACCAGTCGGACTTGATCTTGACCATGTGGCCGTCATCAAAGCGAACAACCACACCTTCAGCATCTTCCATTTCACGGATTATGCCGATGAGAGTACCCATCTTTTGAATTTGTTCGTGTGACCATGCCTTCACAACAGGAATGCCGTAACGTTCACCAATACGCTCTAATGCGTCATGCAGCATATAGCTACCAAACTTCATTTCACGCATTGCAGTCAGCACAAGACGATCCTCAGGATAGTCCAACACAATACGGTTCTTGTTTGAACACCACTCAAACACAGGAGTGAATCCGTGTTCAAGATAGTGAGCAGCAAGTTCAGTATAGTCAGGACGAGAAGCAACGAAAGCTTCTGCTTCCATAGAAGTATCAGTGATACCCATCTTGGTCATCCAACGAAGGTGCCCGTTGACGAAACAAGGAGATACCATAGAGCCGTCAAGCTTCTCAAGGATCACATGAGGCTTAGACCAATCAATCGCGTGGAGTGCAGTCTCATCACGCTCGTTCACATTGAAGAACTTGTGATACCGACGACCGATCAGATCGCCGTCCATGTCAAACACAAGACCACGACACTCACGACGAACAGCAGCGCCGTGCAACTGACCAGAATACTCTCCTGCATTTTGCCCAGAGATATATACATCACCAGTTACGTGAACATCAGGAAAGGTCTCAGAGCCAGCCACAACATAGTTGATGACTTGATAACCATCCTTCACAACATGGATGAACTCAGGAGAGTCCTTGATGTGCGGTAACACATCATCAATATGCGATATAACAGGAAAATCGTAGTTCATTTCTTTACCAACTTTTCTAAGTTATTCAACTTATCTAGAACAGCACACAGGAGAAGAATGACGATGATCACTAAAAATTCCATCAGAAATCTCCTGGTGCTACCTGTAGAACACGAACACCCTCAGCACGGATTGCATTCACGACCCGACTTCGGTCATCAAACCACAGAAACGGATTGCCGAACTCAGCACGGATCTGCTGAAGCAGTTCAACCTTGATGATATCATCAGGCCGATGATCTTTCGCAGGTCTCATGTACAGCTTGGAGTACAGAACACCAAAATTCGTCATCTGCACTACAGTTTCCCGCCGCTGATCTTCGCTACGACCTGAGCAAAGAAGCAGAGTATTACCAGCGGCTACAAGCATAGTAGAAAGATGTACAATGTCCTCATGCGGTGTATCATTTACAATACCAGCATTGAAGGCTTTCCAGTTCTTTGGCTTAGTTGCGACAAAGGCGCGCCGATGCTCAATGTTCGCAAGAGTGCCATCAATGTCAAAAACGATAACCTTGGTCATTCTACACACTCAATCCTATCTTCAGCTTGCATATACCAATCAGGAGCAGGTCCTGCTTTATTAGCAGAGTTTACCTTTTGAATACGCGACTTTGCTTCCTGATATGTATCGTAATCTTCATGCCAATAATCTTGACCCCAACCGCGTTCAGATTCCACAAGAAAGATCCGATACTTCATTTTCTGTCCTTTCTATATCTTACGACCAATTGTAGCAGGATCAGTTCCGTCAGTCAAGTATTGAACAGCGCCTTTATTATAAGCTGGAGCAACCCGAGTCTTCTTACGCTCAATCTCTTTGATGGTTGCAACGGACTCTTCACGGTCGCGCTTCCACTTGTAATCATCAACAGACCGCTTGAAGCCATTGCCTACAGAGTTAGACAGTGGTGCTAATTCTCGCTTCGGCAATGGCTCAGGCATATTAATTGGGCGTTCCTTAACAGAACCCTTGAGTACAGACTTGAAATATTCTTTGCGTTCTTCACGTAGACGAAGAGTTTTTGCAGATGGCTTTTTACGGTCAGATGAAGTCTTAATGTATACAAGTGCCATTAGTTATCCTATCGCTTCTAGAAGTATGATGAATATGATCAACATCACGATAACGTAGATCAAGAACCACATTACATGCTCCAGTAAGTTTCAGAAGACGGATCACAGCACAGAGGAGTGTTCACACCCTGAGTGAATTCTTTTCCGCTCATCATGTTGCGCTTCGTTTCTTTCTTCTCAATGTTTGCGTAGAAGTGATTGATTTCAGCGATAGCAAAGTCAGACTTGTTATCAAGACGGGCAAGAGCAATCTTAGCTCCACGCTCAGTCGGATAAACCTTGTAGTTGAAAGAGCCACCAGCGAGACGGGTCGTTTCGGTGTTGTAGATCACGTAAGACATTCAAGAACCTCTTTCGTTGTTACAAAGAGAATATAGACGATATGGAAATGAATGTCAAACAAAAAATGGCAGAAAACTAAATTTCTGCCATTTACCATAGAATACAACTTCTAGTATTGTTTAGGACTGCTTTTTCACTTCCAAGAATGTTCTCACAAAGCTATCATTAATCTCATATCCGTTATTTTTCATCCAATGATACTCTTTTCCGTACTCGGTACGAAACATTCTAATCAATCCGGACTCTCTTGAGTCACCAAATCCGCTCATAGCCGCTATAAATGCTCTTCCCCATGCAATCATGGTAGGACTCCTTTCAGTCATGTTGTGATACACTAGTATATAGTATTTCGCGTTGTGCAATGCAGCATGACAGATTGTCGCTACTCTTTGATGTGCGACCTGTGAACTTTGACCATGATCCAGTCGTTGTAGTACCCATCAGATTCCAAAACGTTCTCATTCATCTGATGCCAAGCTTCCCAGTAGTTCGCTGTACCTTTAGACTTACAGAGTTTCAATATTTCTCTTTTGAATCTGTCTCGTCCCAGTTTCTCAACGTCTCCAAGAAGTGTGAGGTTTGAACCAAAGTATTCGCGCCAGTCACTTTCACTTTTGACTTTTTTCTTTCGCGTTTGCCCTTTAACTTTTTTGCTTCGGACTTTCGTGAAGTTCTTTTTACCAATATATTGTTTTCCATTTTCTAGATTGGTAATGCGATACACAAAGGACACATAGCCTTCAATATCATCATCACCAATTTCTTTGTCGTTGTATAGCCACATAAACATACCCTTTTAGAGTATGTATGTTACCTACGGTAATAGTCACCAGATATAGGTTGAGTGATATCAAAAGAACTAGTGCCACATGTCACTTGCGGAAATGTTGGGCAGTTTGGTGATGAACAAACATAACCCATCACTCCGCCAATCTTGACACCACACTTGGGGCAGCTTTCGTTTGCTTTACCAACATATGGACCAGTATCAATCCATGGATTATACGTTTGTTCTTTTGGCGCAAGCTTTTTACCCTCTTCAAGCCCAGCAGCAAAACCGTCCTTGAAGCCCTTTGCATAATCATTCATTTTCTTCTTCCACTTCTATTTCATCTTCATCAAAACATTCTTCACCACAAAAGGAACAGAAACGAGGCTGCCCCTGTGTTTCTTCATAGTCGTAAAGCACTTTGTATGATGACTCACAGTAGTTGCATTTTATCTTATCTACTTCTTTTGTCATTTGTGAATCCTACTTATTATCTGGCACATCGGCCAGTCTCTTGTATATAGACACATCAATAGTCTTTAGATTTTCCTGCTTGTGTGCCAGATAGCGATGATGACCATCAGCTATTGAGTATTTACCTTTTTGTGTTTCGTGTGGAATCACTTTGATTGGTTTGATAGACTTACCGCTTTGTATCTTTTTACGATAGTGTTCTACACCTTTTTCACTATGATGCTCTTGCCAAGGAACAACATCGTCAATAGACATACTCTGTTTTTTTGCTTCTGTGATGTAGTCTTTGAAACTTTTCATTAGATTTCGCATCCTCCAGCGACACACGCGAGTTCTTGAGAACCAGTGGTGTTATCACGCTTCTCATACTTAGCTAACATTGTCCAATCAATATCTTTTGGCATCTTAGCTGCAAGTGCTTCGTATTCTTCCTTCGTGCAGTCTTGATAAGGAGCCTGCTGATAAACATGATCACTAAATGGTAAAAATGACACGCCGCTGAGTTCATCAAAATGATTATAGCACCAAGCTCCAACTTCCATCCATTCTTCTTCCTTCACAGAAATGGTTACGCTGGGTTTGTGTTCTGACCAATGACGTTGATAAACAAGCCATAATTCAAGTTGTTCAATAGCGGTCATATCAGTGCGGAATACAGCATTATCAGGTGACTTCTGCGGGAACGAGAACACATATGTATGCTCAGGCTTCATTACATCTTCCTCAACAGGGAAGCCCATGTCCTTCATCATTACTGCTAGTGGATCTTTCTTGTCAGCACGAACAGTTCTAATATAATAAGGGCTATGGCGGGCATGAATGCCAGAAGCAGAGTCAACCAACTGAGAAACGGTCCCAGAAGGCTTGACACAAGTAATAGCAGCAGAAACAGGAATACCAAGTTTTGCAGCCCAAGTCTTATTAGTTCTAACGGCTTCATTGCGAAGTTCCTCCAATAGATTAGGTAATTCAATCTCAATAGTCTTACCATTCGTATATTCATTGTCCATAATACCAGTCAGTGACACACCAAGCAGACGTTCTTCTTCGCAATTCTCTCTCCACTTCTTGCTCAAGTATTTGAAGTTGGTAAGTGTGGATTGGAATGTACCAAGTATAGTTGCGAGTTTGACCTTGCGCTTGAGTGATTCGGGTGTATCATTTCCTCTGACGACCACTTCTGTAAGATTACAGAACTCGCGTGAACGGAGAATGATTTCAGAACATGGGTTGGTGCCGAAATCGTGTTCAGGATCACGGCGTCCGAACTTCTCAGCCTGCTTCTTAGACGCAGTTCTACTAAAAATGCCGCGTTCGCCAGAGCGCGACTCATAGAGGGATAACCACTCGCGCATGAAGAGGCCCACATCAGGCTTCTCTTTTGCAACGAAAGAGTTGTTAGCAAGAGCGCGTTGGACATTCTCTTTCCACCAGTCACCAGACTTTGCAACGCGCATTCTATCATCACTAAGGTCAGAAAGAGAAATAAGTGCGGATCTACGAACGCCGCCGACAACCACAATTTCAGCGATCTTACAAACGATATCATGTGACTCCAATGTAGTTAAACGACGACCGGCAGCCTTCTTGAATGATGCAACTACAAACTTGAATAGATCAGTCAGTGGCTGCGGTCCAGATGCACGACCACCAAATGTCTTGAGAGGAGCGCCAGCAGGGCGAACCTTTGATACATCCCAGCTTGGAACTTGGCCAGCATACAGAAGATGCACAAGTTCTTTAAGTGCCTTTGCCCAACCAAGCTTTGAGTCAGCAACCTGAATAGTCGTGTCAGTTGGATACAGTTCGTCAGGAACAATAGGCAATTGCTCTACATACTTTGATTCAACAGAGAAACCAACGCCAGTGCCATTCATAAGAATGTAAAGAATTTCATCAAATGAACGAGGGCTATCTACTGCAACATATGAACAGTTATAGCCAGCAACGTTCTCACGCTTGAGTGCTTCACCAGCAGTCATCAAGCAACGCATAGACGGCATGATTTCAAGATTAAGAACAGCTTCTTCAAGCTGCTTACGCTCTTCTGCGGTCACATTGTAACCAGTGGTTTCCTTGATATGTTCATCAAAGAAATTGAAATAACGGGCGACTGTTTCGTCCCAGTTCTCTCTACGATTTTCATCCCATAGCCAACGGGCATAACGAGACTTATGAATGAACTCTTGATACAGAGACGGTAACATATTACTGCCTGACATACGAATACTCCTAAATTGTTTTTATTGATTGTCTAGTACGTTTTTAAGTGAGGGGAATTGCTCAGTGATGATATTCCAACATCGTGTAGCGATTACACGATGTTCCTTTTGTGTTCCGTTACCCATACGTAATTCACAGTAGTGGATCCATGAACGGAGTGATCCGGACATATACATGCGTGACATAGTGAGACCTTCAGGAAGAATGCAACGAGCAACTTCTTTGGCAATACCGTCATTCAAAGCCTGCTGATAAAATTTTTCAATTTTAGATATAAGCCATTCTTGTTCTTCTTGCCACCATTCTTGTGTAGCAACATCATCGGTCTCAATGCTGTTCTGACGGTTCTTTGTGTCTTGCAAACGAGCTTCGCGCGGCTTAGACATTTCCGCAACAGCAGCATAACGCTGGCTGAACTCTTGAAACGAGAACGAACGATGACGAAGGATCTGCCTTGCAATATCGCGCGTGGTCTGGATCTCAAGCACAATGTTCACAGTTTCAAAGATTGACCAATGCTTATTCTTCACGCAATAGGTCAACAACTTCTCTGCCGTTTCATTATTCAACTGATTGCTAGGATTGGATACTCTAGCACAGTAAGCAATAAACTGTTCTGGAGTTTCTACTCCCTCAATCATCGGCTTTGTCATAGCCACAAGTTTCACACTACCCATTATATTTCATTCCTCTTGACCAATCATTACCGGGTTTGTCTTTACTTCTCTTTCTTGCTCCTGAACTATGAGTCCACCAGCAAGTTCCAATCACATGTTTGCTACCGTGATTGTCGCTATTAGTATCTAGATAGCCAGCCTTCTTTGCTTTTGCCGCAAGACCTGCCTTCATAGAGTTTGCTTTAGTGTCTGCTATACCAAGAAATGCAGGCTTGCCCGACTGTAATCTTTTCTGCATTGTCTTTTTGCTGACTTGTTTTCTGTCAATCCTCTGAAAGTTATGGACACCTTCGTCAATCAACTTCTTTTGAGTGATAGAGGCAAGTCTAGCAATCTCTTCACTATCATACTCATTCATACGGATCAATATCGCTTGAACAGCACCAATGTCACCTTGCGATCTATGTATCTCTAGATGTTCTTCGATAGAGACTAACTTGAGATTGGATAGATCATTGTTAGACCTATCGCCATCTATGTGATGTATCTCAAAACCATCGGGAATAGGGCCGTGAAATTTTTCCCAAAATCTACGATAGTGCATCACACTTCCTGATATGTCTTAATAAAGATTTCATTCTTGCAAGGATAGAACTCACCGTTCACACCCTTGATGATCCAGTCGCCTGCATATGCAGTCATGCGACCTTCTAGCGTATCGATCCACATTGTTGGCGGACTAGTTAAGAATCCAATAGTTGGACTGTTAATCCATTCTTCAATGTCTAATACAGACTTTGCATCTGTAATCTGCATTGCTTCTATTGTCACAGGTCGCTTTCTAAACTTTCTTACTAAATTTTCTTCCATCTCTCAAACTCCAATTTTGCCCTCAGATCACAGAACGTATTTCTATCTATAATACTCTGGATTTCACTAGGTGTCGCTCCAGTCAAGATATAGTCGTTGATGTCTTTTGCTGCTATATCTTGAGGCCAAATAAAAATATTTTTATTGTGACTTATTGTCTTTGACATCTGTTTCACGATAGCAGAGTTACGAGGTTCATTGTCGTGAATGAACACATAGTCATGATTACCTAGCAAAAGAGTAATATTATATAGTGATGCGTCCATAGTCGCAAGAGAGTTTTGCAAGAATAGACTGTCAATTGGACCCTCTACAACATAGATACGCTTAGACAAGTCTACACGATCAAGACCGAATACTTTTTTGTTATCATCACTCAACTTGATTGTGATGTATTTGACTTTGCTATCACCCAATGCACGACCTTGAAAACCAAGTAAAGTCTTCTCTTCATCATAGAATGGAAAGATAATCCTTTGCTCATCATACAATGTCTTCTCATAGTCAGGAATAGTTTCCATGACATAGCTCTTGAAGTTAGATGCATAGTAGATATCGTTAAGTCTATCACGCGGAATCATACGCTTCAGCAGATACTGCTTTGCTGCATGATCTTCTGGTAGTGAATTGATTGTAGGAAGATCAATACGCTTCTTGAATACTGGCTTGACCATAGCTTGCGAAAAGTCAGGCTTTTCTACATTACCAGAGGACTCATTCTTGTAGCGTTCCATTTGATACTCACGATATAGTGAGTTATCTATGAGTTTGAGGAAATTACCAAGAGATAAACCTGTTCCACAATTGTGACAAGTATAGAACACATCAGACTTGCGCCGATAGAAATAGCCACGAGCCTTGATCTTGTTCTTATGGGAATCACCACATACAGGACACCTAAAGTTCCACAAGTATTCAGATTTCTGCTTGAACCGTTCTAGCTTGGGAGAGACTAGAGAAACGAACTTCTTATCGATGTATAAAGACATAATGCCACCTAGATTTACAAATAGGTAGCATTATGACAGATGGTAATAGAAAGTCAATTGTTAATTAAATAGCTTGGTAATGTTGATTGCATTGTTTGCGATCAAGAAAAGAAGGAATGAAATGATAGCAGCTATTCCATATTTCCACATTTCAATTTGACCTAGACGACTACCTAAGCCTTTTTCACTTCCTTTTATCTCTTCACGCATCTTATGAAGTTCAGCTAAGATTGTTCTTTCTGTGTCTTCAATTTTATCCGTGAGTTCTTTGTTTACGGTATTAATGCGATTATACACATCTTTTATGTTACTATTGTGTTCTTGTCTACGCATTTCGAGTATGCCCTGCACTTCTGAGGTTATTCTTTCATGACTTTCAATCCTCTGTTCTTGTAGAGCAATCATCTTGGTTAGATTAGTCGCAATTTCTTGAATCTTATCTATAGTCGTGTCGAACTTTTCAAGCAAAGCTGACATCGTGGTTACATCTTTTTTCAAAAGCTCAATATCAACTTTAATTTCTTGCTCAGACACGGCCATTACCTCTTGTTGTTTTGATTATTTAGCAGTCTTCTTAGTTACTGTGATCTGCGCCTGAGGCAATGCAGTTCTATCTTGCTTTTCAATTGTACGAGAACCAAACCAGAAAGCAATGATAGTTGAGAAGAGTGCCATTGTCTCAACGTCCCATACAGCCTTTAACATTTCTGGAACAGATTGA
>JACCDW011050186.1_pt1 | contig 21828 bp, 21 predicted proteins | sample 7449781 | NCBI WGS metagenome assembly JACCDW01 (sample SAMN15323449, study PRJNA562643) | freshwater metagenome | isolation source: river surface water | place: USA:Blue River Watershed | collected 2017-08-18
CGGTTTGTTGTTGTGGGATTATTGTTTGACCATCTAATGACATTGAACCTATTTGGTCGAATGCTGTACCATATGAATAAAATGATTTATTTGGTTCATATGTTCTTTCAGATAATGTCCAAGAATCTAACATCGCTTTATTAGCGTTTTCGTTTCTTTGTAACTGACTAAAACACATATCACCAGCATATATTGCCATTGACATACTCATAATAGCATCATCATGAGCACCTTTCATGTGGTCGGGTCTACCATTTATATAAACAAAAGTGTTTAATTCATTCATTAACCTTGTAGACCTTACTTGGAATCCTTTTCTTAGATTTTCTTCAAATGCCGCAACTATTTGAGTTCTTTTATTATTAAAGTTTAAACCAGGAATTTTTTCCATGGCTTTTGAATTATACTCCCAAATATTTTTTGTGTTAACTCCATCAATATATAAGTTTTTATAATTCAATTCTTGTAGTTTTCTTGATGTTGCAACTCCCATACCACCTGTGATATCGATTACAATAAATGCGTCATATAAAACGCCCCATTTATATGCAACCGACGCTAAATCGTCTGGTGGTATTTTACCGATATATTCAGCCACTTGTTCCCTTTCATCAAAGTCAATTATGTTAATTGACGAAAAATCTTCACTATCTCCTCTACTAACATCCACACCCATAATATATCTATGACCTTGAACAGGTTCTTTCCACTGCCAAAATGTACCTTGCATGTACTTTTCTTTAGCGTCTCTTAACATATTTTTTGTAATGTTGTCTTGTACCTCACTTGGTATCACACCATCACCTGAACCTAAGAAATCACATTCTAATTCCTGAGCAATTTTTCTCCTATCAAATTTGAATTTCTTAGACATGCTCTCAAACCAACTTGAAAATGGTTTATAACCTTGTTCCAAATATTCATTATAGTTATCAATTTCAAAATCGGTCATTACAACTTCATTGTCATCATATAAACCTCTATTTGTCATATAATGAACAATATCACTACATTTAACCCATCTTAAATCTTTTGCATATCTTGGGTCTTTAAACCATCTTAAATCGGTAATATGGAAATCATTTATACCTCTTAAAGCTTGGTCATAAACTCCATAATAAATCGGGTCAAAACCGTTTGGTGTTGAAATTAGGATAATCTTACCACCTGTAGATAACGAAGCCATGGATGCCGCCCAAAAGTCTTCACCCGCTTCAATATATGCGGCCTCGTCAAAAACTAATATTGTTGGTGTGTAACCACGTAACGCATCCGCTGATGTTGCTACCGCTTTAACTTCACAACCATTATTTAATCTAAACCTACTTTCCGAATTCTTATCAGGAGAAAACCCGACGTTAATCCAATCTGGCCATTGTTCTAAGAAATGTCTAATCTTATTAGCCATTTCAACAGCGGTGTCTTTTTTATTGGCAATAACAAGTACCCTTTCAGGATTTTCAGGTTTGGCTAATTGTAGTCTACGTGATATCCAAGCTGCGGTTACGGTAGAAACACCGGCTTGACGGTATTTTCTAGTTATGTTATCATTATACTTTTCGTAATCTTTTAAAAGTTGTACTTGGTCAGGAAATAACTCTAATGGTACAAACTTTTTTTGAGTGTTATCATACGTTTGTAAATAAGTCTTCAACGAATAAGGAACATCTTTCATTATTCGAGCATACTCTTTTAATTGTTCTATTTTTTGATTACTCATATATATAAATACAAAAAAAGGGAGGTAAAACCTCCCTTTCGTTATATATCATATATATTTATTCGTCATCGTCGGATAGTTTGATACCCATACTACCCAATAAATCACTTAAATCGTCATCATCTGTATTATCAGTGATTTCATCCAAATCGTCTTGGAATTGAGATATTGCATCTTGATAATCTTGGTCTTTGAACATCTCATCAATCCCTTTTAATAACTCACCCATAAGTCTTTTTCCGTTTTCTGAACCCGATAAAACTTCTTTCATGAAAACTAAAAACTGTTTGGCTGGTAATTGAAATATTGATTGTAATAGATAATTTTGTAATTCAAACTTATTTTCATCAACCAATATTTCTTCGGGAAATTGAGTTCTGATTCTATCCCAAATAGATGGACCTAAACGTAAATCCCAAATTTCTTTTTCTAATGTGTCTTCAGATTGTTCAATCTCAGACCATCTTTCATCTTCATTACCTTCATCATCTGTAGGTCTACCTTGAATTGCGAACAATTCCATAACACCTTTAATTAATTCGTGTACTAATACAGGAAAATTAATACCTCTAGCAACTATTGTTGGTGGGTTGGTGTTTCTTTTTACTTCTTCTTTCCCTGCAACACTACCTCCACCTCCGGGACCACCCATCATCATCTTCATTGTTTCGTCACTTAATTGCCAATACAATGTGTCGTTAATTGACATTAAAATACCATATTGGTTAAGTAATGTTTCTGAACCGGTAATTTCTCTTATTTTATCTGCAACGTAATGATACATATAGTGACCTTTTTTAGATGCACCTTGTATCATATTGTTAATTAATCTTCTTTTAGCTTTCTCTAAGTTCATGGTGGCTAAGTCATCGGCTAAGTCAGTTTCAACATCAACAGTATCCATGTTTGGTTCTTCTTGACCCATTTCTCTGTTAAAATTCTCTGTATCAACCTCACCTAAACCAACAATTTTAGCGTCAAATTGTAACGCCCCTTCGGGTATTGACATTTCTTTCTTAACCAATTCCACCGCTAAGTTTTGTAACGCTTCTCTATGATTTCTTTCGGTACTAACAATTTCATTGTGTGCACCCATCATCATTTGAGCCAATGGCATTATACCTTGTTCACCCGTTAATGGAGTTTGTACACCGGTGTATTCTCTAACTTTAGCAATTACTTGTCTATATCTTTCAGACGCTAATAATTCTTGAAAGTTTTTGTTTGGTTCTTCACCAGTTTGTGGTAATGGTACTTTTTTTAATGGAGTATCACCTTGTGCAAGTTTTGTCTGTATTCCCTGATAGGGTCTATCAGGCGTATCAAAATCCATTGGCATTTCTGTTATATCTTCTTTTAACAAAGATAACAAATCTTTTTTTCTAAATTCCATTTTATTTTCTTTTCTTCTCAGCTAACGCTTTTGGTTTAGGGTCCGTACCAGGTCCTGGTTCATACGGTGTTCTTGGTTTAACCGGTTTTTCAGGTGTTTTTGGTTTAACAGGTGTGTCGACATCAGGTTTAGATGGTGCGGGTTCAGCTGCCACGATTGAATCATAACTCATAAATTCAGGAACACCATTGTGTCCTTTTTTTGGTTTTGAACTTGGCATTGGTTGGAGTGTTTCCATTTTTTCACTAATAATGTTCATGATGTCTTTTTTAGATGTAAATTGTGAATATTTTGATTCTGCCAAATCTAATACCCATTCCTCAACATCCGAAACACTTTCCCTCTTAATATTTTTCCACATAGCAGATGCTGCAACCGCTTTCGGGTCATCAGCACCACTTTCTTTCGCTTTATTTTCTATATCTTTAAAAGATTTACCTTTTTTACCTATATCTTCACCTTTCTTAGCTTTTTTTACAATTTCACTTTTCTTTTCTTTTGAAAGACCTGATGATGGTTTTTCATTTTTCTCGTTAATATCTTTATGTTTTTTGTCTTCGCATTTACAATTTTTCATCCCACATACAGGACAAACACCTGAATTCTTTTTTTCTTTTAATTCCACATTAAAACCAGCGTCTGTGTATTTTTTAACTTCAGCAGGTGGAGTTGTTGCTTTTTTCATAACAACAGAACCTGTAATGGCTTCTTTTAAAATTGTATTTGACAAAGACACTAATTCTTTATCACTTAAACGAGAAAGTGTTCTTTCAGTGAAACCTTCTTTTAATAAATTTTGAACGATTAATTTTCTATTCATGATGTTTTTGATTTTATATCTTTTTTTTCAAGAGAGACACCTCTTTCTTTTAATTTTTTTAAAACATTTTCATATGTTTCACCAAATCGGAAAAATAATCTATCATCATCTAAGTCAAAATTTGACTTCTCCCATGCCATAGCAATTATACCATCTACAGCATCAATAACACCGAAATAGTCAGAATTTTGTATTAATTCAAAAACTATGTCGGTGTCTTTTAATAGACCAACTTGGTCAATGTAATCTACATTTGGAGATTTAGAACTAGATGTCGATGAGGCGGGTACGTCAAACCATTCTTCCATGTCAATTTCAGTAGATTCACTAAAAATAAATTCATACTGTTTTTGACCCTTATAATCGGTACCTATTTCATTGACAAATATGAGACGCATCTTACTTAAAGTATTTACCTAAAGTTTCAGATATACTTTTGTTAATTTCATTTTTTATTTCTTCCAAATCAATTTCTTTTGTCTCATCTAAAGCACCTCCTAAATCAGCATACTTAGATAAATTAATTTCTTCGTCTGTTGAAACAGGTGTATTAATAAATGTTTCCAATTTGTCCATTGCATGGATTTCACCTAATTCCTCATCACTTGTTGGTTCTGCAGGTGTTGTGTCATTATCGGCCGGAACGTCAGGCATTTCATCGTTCATATTGGCATCATCTTCAATCTCTCTGTTGAATTTTTTACCAATTTCTTCAATATCTTCATCGTCAAGTTTATCCAAATCAACAGCTGAAATAATCATATTAAGAACATACTTAATATCATCACTTTCCATCTTGTCTTTTTGGTCTCTTAATTCTTGACCTAATTTACCTGAAAATTTTTGAACCTCAGACATGTAATCTGATGGTTTAGACGCATCCATTGATGGTTCATCCATTGATGGTTCGTCCATTGGAGGTTCGTCCATAGATGGAGCATCAGGTGATGGGGTTTCATCAGATGGTGGTACGTCATCTACCGGTGGAGGTGGAACATCACCACCCATTGTTGACATGTCTGGTGTTGCTTCAGTTGAAGGTTTTTGTTTTAAAACATATTTCGTTGCTTCATTTAATTCACCACCACTTAATAGTTGTAATCTTTTAAGTGCTTCAGCGTATGAATTAAATCTATTTTTATTTTTCATGAAAAGACCACCTATATAATCAAGTGAACTTTCATTCAAACCTTTTTTAACATAGTACCCGTCTTTTTCTTTAACAATACCATATTTGAATCCATTAACTGATTCTGATAGGTACTCGGTACTAGCCGTTGATGATTTAGTGGTGGATGATTTTTTATCATTACCATAATATGTTAACTCAAGAATACGCTTTAGTTTATCGTCTCCTTGTAGTTTTTCACTTCCTAATGGTTTAATGTCTGCCATTTCTTTAAATATTAATAATATATTATTCTTTGTATCCTATAAATACATGCATATATGGAAAAAAATTCGGGTTATTTATTGTGGGAGTGATAATTTTTTATTCCTCACGTATGATTTTATCTTGAATAATTTTTCAATATACCCATTTCTTCTCAGTAATTTAAAAGTTAGGTTTTCGTAAGAATACTCACCACCACTCTCCAAACCAGATTGTCTGAACTTTTTTAATTTACTTTTTAGTTCATCAACTTGTTTTGTAACATTTTCACCATCCTCCGCTTTATTCATTAGAATGTCTATTGATTTTGCGTATTCCTCACTTTTTTTCAATATTTTTTCTTCGTCTATATTGTGTTCACCCTTTTCAGGTTCTGTTACCCACTCATTGTTAAGTATTGAATAAACACCTGTTGATACGGCTTTATCGTCCATATCTTGAACATAAAACTCAACTTCAAAACCTTTAACTTTAATATCGTTTGTTGCTGCCCACGATTTCTTTTTTAATTCAAAAAACTCTCTAACGATTTCGTTATATGTGTTCGTATCTTCTTTTCCGTTACTAAATTCATCTAAATCAACAATAATGTGTATATCTAAATCAGAATAATTAGACCAATTATAGTTAGCCAATGAACCTGTAAAATGTATATCGTATATAAAGAAATCTATACCTAAAAATGATAAAAATTCATTAGTTATTTCTAATAATTTTTCTCTGATATCTTCTTTTAGGGTATAAGATTCACCATCCTTATCGAAAATATCATCAGATAAGGTATCTTTAGGGATAAAGGATTTCATAATCTCTTTATCTTTTTTCATGTCTTCTATAAGTTCTTTAATAAGACTCATTTTATTTTTTTGTATTTGTATGTTCTTGAGATATTCTTACTGAAGTAACTACCTTGTGATTCTGATAATCTAAACTTAGTAAAAATTTCCCAAGGGACATTTTCATACTCATAAATAGAGCCATTATTAAATTCCACCAAAAGATTCTTATCTTCCGTGTTAAATTCTGCACCTTTAAGATTTGTTGATGAAATTTCAACCTTAATAAGGTTACCTTCGATTTTTTCTGATGTTATTCCCATTTTAGTATTTTATTATTCTAACTTTTAAATTTTTCTTTTTTGATTCATTAATCATATGTGAAGTACCTTTACTTACACCATCCCAAAATGCGATTAACCCATCTGCGTAGTCGGCCATTTCCACATTTCTTTTAAATCCAGCGGATTTACCATACTTATCCCATTCTGCTGGAAATTTTTTTATTTGATGTCCCCTTTCTTCTGCATATCTTTCACCTAATTTATCTGCACCATTGGCTGCACCACTTACAATCTCAATTTCTAATTGATTTTGTAAAAAATAATCACAAGATTCACGTAATAAATCGTAATTATTAAAGTCTCTACCACCAGCAATGATAATTTTCATGTTTTGATATTTGTTGTAATATAACAAATAAATATCAAATAAAAAACCCCGAATGGATTGGGAGTCCACCAATAAAAATGACCTTCATTTGTTTTTTGTCATAATTTTTCGTATAATTACAAAAAAACAAATTAAACATGTCTGTAGATTTTTTTGAAGAGGGTAATGTGTCAAACCCAAAAAAAACAAGAAAGGGTTCAACAACCCCAATACTTGATAATTTCTCAAGGGATTTAAACAAGTTAGTAGAAGAAGGTAAAATAGACCCTGTTGTCGGTAGAGAATCCGAAGTTAAAAGAATTGCACAAATTTTATCTAGAAAGAAAAAAAATAATGTTGTGATTGTTGGTGATGCGGGTGTTGGTAAATCTGCGTTAGTTGAAAAGTTAGCATTATTAATAGTTAAGGGGGAGTGTCCTTCAAACTTATTAGATAAAAGAATCATGTCTTTAGATTTAACGTCTTTGGTTGCCGGTACTAAGTATAGAGGTCAATTTGAGGAAAGGATTAAGGCTATTTTGAATGAACTACAAAACGAACCAAACGTAATTGTCTTTATTGATGAAATTCATACCATGGTTGGTGCAGGAAACGCAAGTGGTTCAATGGATGCCGCGAACATATTAAAACCAGCATTAGCTAGAGGTGAAATACAATGTATAGGTGCAACAACATTTGATGAGTTTAAAAAACACATTGAAAAAGATGCCGCGTTGGTTAGAAGGTTTCAAAAAATTATTTTAAAAGAACCAACAAAAGAAGAAACCGTTCAAATTTTAAATAATCTAAAAACCTCTTATGAGAACTTTCATAAAGTACATTATGAAGATAATGTGGTTGAAACTATTGTTAATCTATCATCAAGATTTATTAGTGATAGACAATTTCCCGATAAAGCCATTGATATTTTAGATGAATTAGGTTCAGATAAGAAAATCAACACTAAAATCCCTGAGTCAATAGAAAAATTAAAAAAAGAGTCTGACCAAATTAAAGAAAAGAAAATTCAAGTAGTTAAAAGTCAGAACTATGAACAGGCGGCAAAACTAAGAGATGAAGAAAGAAAAATCATTTCCAAGTTAGAGGAAGAAAAAATTAAATGGTTAGAGAAACAAAAAGACAATAAAGTACCTGTAAGTGTTGATGATGTTTACGAAATTGTTTCACAAATTACAGGTGTACCAATTTCTAAAATTGATAACAATGAGGTAGATAATCTTCTTAAACTCGAGGAAAGAATCAAATCAAAAGTTATTGGTCAAGACGAAGCGATTGGTATCATTTCAAAATCAATTAGAAGAAATCGTGTTGGTATAAAGGACGCAAATAAACCAATTGGTTCATTCATATTTTTAGGTTCAACTGGTGTAGGTAAAACTTATTTAGCTAAAACAATTGCTGAGACCTTATTCGGTGATTCGGATAAAGTTATCAGAGTTGATATGAGTGAATATATGGAAAAACATAATGTTGCAAAATTAATAGGTTCTCCTCCGGGTTATGTTGGTTATGATGAGGGTGGTCAACTAACTGAAAAAATTAAAAACAATCCTTTTTCAGTGGTTTTATTTGATGAAATCGAAAAGGCACATAAAGATGTCTTCAACATTCTACTTCAGATATTAGATGAAGGTCACCTAACCGATTCGTTTGGTCGTAAAGTAAACTTCACCAACACCATTGTAATTATGACATCAAACATAGGTGCAAAAAAAGTTTCCGAATTTGGTAAAGGGGTCGGTTTTAATACTTCATTTAGTGATTCACAATCATATGAAGTTAAAAAATCAATTGTTCAAAAATCATTAAAACAACATTTCAATCCCGAATTCTTAAATAGGATAGACGATATCATTAGTTTTAATTCATTGAATAAGGAGACACTTCATAAAATCATCGAAATGGAGTTATCTAAGTTAACTTCAAGATTGAAAGAAAAGAACTATAAAATCACTTTTGATAAAACAATCATAGAAAGAATCTCGGAGTTGAATACTCAAGAGGATTATGGTGCAAGACCAATAAAAAGAATTATCCAAAATCTTTGTGAGGATTTTCTAAGTGAGGCAATACTTCGAAAGGAAATAAAGGAAAATGAAAATATAAATTTAAAATTTAAAGACGGTGAAATAAAAATTTTTAGAAAAAGAAACTAAATATTCACACTTTTCTAAAAATCATATATATTTATATTCACATAGGGACATCTTTGCCGATATCCTCTCGTTTTTTAGTCCGTGGCGTTGAAACCACAAAATGACCATATCCCCCAACACACAGTTGGGGGATTTTTATTTTTGGTAATTTAGAAATATTTCTATATATTTGTAAAAATATCACAATATGGATTACCCAAGAGATTTAATTTTACTAAGGGGTTTACCGGGTTCAGGTAAAACTACATTAGGTGAAGTTGTTTTATACATGCCAAATAACAACTTAAAACCAATTTCTGCTGATGATTTTTTCACAGCACCTGATGGTACATATAATTTTTCAATGGAAAAATTGAAAGAAGCTCACAACGATTGTCAACAACGATGTGCCAATTTAATGATGAATGGTGCAGTTAGAGTTGTGGTTTCAAACACCTTTACGCAAGAGTGGGAAATGAAACCATATTTTGAAATGGCGGAAAGATATGGGTATCGAGTACACAGTGTGATTGTAGAAAATAGACATGGTGGAAATAATATACACGGTGTTCCCGATGAAAAATTAGAAATTATGAAAAACCGATTTGAAGTTAAGTTGTGATAAATAGACTAGAAAAATATCATGAAGATGGGTTGTTAATGAAACAATCCCACCCAACTAAAGATTTGACCATTTGGAACTATTCTCCAAAAGTTCAATATGAAAGATTATGGGATGATATCACTATGCAATGTCGTGGATTGGTGACCGATAGTCAAGGTAACATTGTTGCTAGACCATTCAAAAAATTCTTTAATTATGAAGAACATAAACCAGAAGAAATCCCAAATGAATATTTTGATGTTTATGAAAAATTGGATGGTTCGTTAGGTATATTGTTTAATTACGACGGTGAATGGATATTAGCAACTCGAGGTTCATTTATGTCAGAACAATCTGTCAAGGGTCGTCAATTACTTGAAAAGTATGATTACAACCGATTACATACTGATTATACTTATCTGTTTGAAATCATTTACCCTGAGAATAGAATTGTGTGTGTTTATGATTTTGAAGATTTGATTCTATTAGGTATCATTCATACGGAAAGTGGTAATGAGGTCAACATACACAATAGTAATAATGAAGACATCCGTCTAAACAACATGATTAACAACATAGGATTTAAAGTTGTTACTTTATATAAGACGTGGGGAGAGGGGTTTGATAAACTAAAACAAGAAATATCAAACGATAAGGAAGGTTACGTAATTCGTTTTAAAAATGGTTTTAGAATGAAAATCAAAGGTGACGAATATGTTAGGTTACATCGAATATTAACAAACATTTCAAATCGAGATATTTGGGGGTATCTTAAAGAAGGTAAACCTTTAGATGAAATATTAGATAAAGTACCTGATGAATTTTATGATTGGGTCAGAAAAACAAAAGACGAATTGTTAACTCAATATCAAACATTAGAAAGTGAATATCAATGGATATTTAAAATAATAAACAGAGCTCAAGGAACTGAACAAAGGAGAATTTTTGCTGAATATGCAAAAATATATAAACACTCTGGTTTATTGTTTAATATGTTGGATGGTAAAGATTATTCAGAACAAATTTGGAAATTAATCTACCCAACATATTCGAAACCATTCAAAAAAAATGAAGATAATTAGTAAGAAAAATTACACAATGAAAACAAGAATTTATTTAGATGATATAAGAACCCCAATTGAGAAAGACCAATGGGTTATAGTTAGAAATTACGATGAGTTTGTGGATAAAATCACGGAAATCGGTTTAGAGAACATTTCTCTAATATCGTTGGACCATGATTTAGGTGATTCTGCAATGGCAGAATGGCACAAGAATGTGTATCACAATTATGAGTTGAACTACGATAACATTACCGAAAAAACGGGTATGGATTGTACTAAATGGTTAGTGGAACAATGGATGGACGGTAAACCTGTTGTTGACGTTGTAGTCCACTCAGCTAACGCGATTGGTAGTGCAAATATGATGGGTTACATCAATAACTATAGACACGTTAATCGACTACCTCAGAACTGCATTAGGGTGCAGATTGAACACACTGTGTAAGACTAAATGGGAGATATTTGTTATCTTCCATTTTTTTATTATTTTTGTATCAACCAAAAAAATCAAATCTAATGACTACCCAAAATCAAAAACCTAAAGATACTGTAATAAAAAAATTAACAATAAAAGACCCATACAAAGATTTTGGTGAGTTTTATAAATCAAACAAAGAATTAATATATAAAACAATAGTTAATTTATTCAACAGTCTTAAAAGAAAAGATAAAGAAAATGTTGTTCTAATTTTATCCGCAAAAATTAATAAATTACAGTGGGAAACAGAATTAAAGTTCAGTAGAAAAGAATCGATTGTTTTAGTAAGAGACATTCTACCATTTTTTGAAGAAAATGAAGACTACGAATTTTGTGCAGAAATATCTAGTTTATATACAAAAATACAATCGATTGATGTTAATTAGATGATGACGATAAATCGGTATCTCCTTTAATAATGTATTTTATATTAAGGATAATTGAACTAGTTCCAAAATTCACACTAAAATGTGTAACGGATGTTACTGTTTTATAATTTGAATGTGTCATTGAATTATAATCCGATGCTGTGTACCACCATATATCATCAAATTTTGACATTCCCGTTAAATTTGCACCTACCAAATATGCATCAGGTATAGTTATTACACCATCATCATTAACGTCACCAGCCCTCATTTTTTGACCTGTATTTAAAAATAAACCAGAAGGTTTGTTATCAGGTGTGTTTTCGTTTTGTGATTCTTTAAAAATCAAATTAAAATCTGTAGAAGTCAGTGTAGATGTAAAAACAGGGACAACTTTAAATGTTGAATTATATTTTGATGGGTTTAAGGTGTACGTTCCGTTTGTATTAACAGTAACCGTTTGGATTAATGTTTCCGTATTACCCTCAATTAAATATAATTTTAACTGTGGTCGATTGGATAAACCCGATGGTATTGTTAATGTACCACTAATTGTTTCTGTTATTATTGAAACAGTACCACTACTACTATATGCAAAACCACAAGTACCGCTTTGTAATTGGGCCCTAAATAACGTTGTTGTTGTTAAATTGGTATAACTATATGTTGTGTTTGTGTTTGAAATGTCCGTCCAGTTTACACCACTATTTGTTGATTTCTGCCATTTAATAATTGTACCACTATATCCACTTAGAGTTAGAGTTCCTGAGTTCGTTGTTGATGTGTGTGAAGATGATGATACACTACCACCAACAGGAGGCGTACCCGATGTTACTGTAATGGTTTTTGCATCAGATAATACCGCGCTACCACAATTTGGAGTCTGTACTTCTACTTTATAGTAATATGTTCCGGCGGTAGATAATGTTTCAACTAAATTTATTGTTGTATTTGAAATATTAGTCCAATTTATATTATCGGTAGACCTCATCCATTTATTAACATTACCTTGTTGACCCGATAATGTTAATTCAACGGTACCACCCGAACATATTGAATTATTTACCGCAAATATTGAACCTGATTTAGTTGGTTTAACTGACAAGAACACACTTGATGTTGCTAACCCTGTACAAGACGTTGGACTCGTTGAATTTACGATTGCTCTATAGTACGTTGTTTTAGTCAAATTAGTCACAGTTATACTTGATGACGTTGAAGTGATGGTTGTTCCTGCGGTAAAAAAGTTATCAAAAGAAGATTCCCATCTAACTACACTACCCGTATAACCATTTAATGTTAAAGTTGTGGTATTTGAACCCGAACATACATTAATATTACCACCTGATATATAACCACTTGAAGCTCCACCAATCTCAACACTACATGTTAATATTGTTGTACTTGATGTTATATCACCTGGCATATCACCATATTCACAAAGATATCCACCTAAATTTGTGTTGGGTAAATCGTTCCATTGACCGGCATTTGCGGAGTAGAATTGACCATAATGTTCTCCACCGGCATTATTTGGTTCTCCTCCAGCCCATTTTGAATATTGACCTGTTAATGCGGTACTTCCATTGGAGAATTGGGTACCCTTTTCAGGTCCCGATATCCAATGCCATTTTTGTTCAACTGCAGTCTGATTTGCATATGCTGTCGTTCCTTTTGCTCCGTTTACTAAAGTGACTTCATCAGATGCACCAAACCAACAATCACTCGCCATTAGTTTCCAAACAAAGTTATTTTCAGCTTCAGACGACATCGTTGCTAAATAACCAACCCTACCAAAATAAGACCTATTTTCCGCAGAAGTTTTTGCGTTAGTAAATGTTGTAGTACCCGACACATATTCGTAAAAATGTTCGGTTAAGGGATTATAAAAAACAGTACCAACAACAAATGTTATTCTTCTTTGTAGTGCGTAACATGTTGATGTTGTTGATTTAAATTCAACACCTCTCAAAATTGTTTGCCAATTTGATGCGGTTGTTGTTCCATTAAAAACTAAAACACCAGTAGTGGTGTTAAATGAAGAAACGGTGATACCCGAAGGTAATGTTGCGGTTGACCTCAATTGGTCACCACTAATATAACTTTGAGATATTTGAACCCTAAATCCATTTATTGTTCCGTTTGATGTTAATGTGACATTTTGGTCAACTTTTGTCCAAGTATTATAACTTACTGATAATATACCAGTACTAGTCGTCCCAAGATTAACCGATGTTGCTTGTGAAAATCCTAATATGGGTAACAAAAAAAATAAAATTAAAAAAATGTTTTTCATATATTAACCTTACCTCCAATTAAGAAGAACGATAATATTGGAAACTCGGGATTTGTACTCATATTCGCCTTATAGTTAAGATTCATCTTGAATCTTTTCGAAATTTGATAATCAAACCCACTACCAATAAAACCACTTATATATCTGTCAGATATTGATACTTTTTCTTTTGTTGAGTATACCAATGGTGTTGATATAACATATATTTCAGGAGAAATCACAAGTTTTTTACTAACTTTAAATGGTCTTGTATAAAAAGCGGTTATTGATGGTGAATAGTAACCACTTTTATCTTGTGCAATTACAGTTGCTGCAGCACTTACGTTGAATCCTGTTATACCATATTTTCCACCATTTAGGATACCACTATAACCCACAAATCCCAAGTAATTACCGTATGTATATACACCTGTTAAATTAAAATTATGAATAAATTTTAATTTTTTAGATTTATTATAATGTATTTTAGTGTATTTTGTTGATATTGCAAATTGTTCAAAGTTTAACCATACCATCCCTGTAATACCATAACTTGATAAACCTGTCATTGAAGATTTACCGGTACTAATGTTAATGATTGGTGTGTATGTTCTGTTTAAATTTTGTGCTGATGTTATATCTGACGATATTATTAATGGATTTGATTTAACCTTTCCTTTATTACCAGAACCTGAACTAGAACCATCACTTTCACCTTTATCATTATGTGCATCGACGTTCATTGTTGTACTAGTACCAATCTCATTACCCTTTTCTTGTTTAGGGGTACTTGTCGTTTGATTACCCTCACCTCCTGTTGTTTGTGGTTTTGTATTTGCACCTGTAGTACTTGACCCTCCACCACTTTGACCTGAGTTATTTACAGGCGGTTGAGTCGATGGACTTCCCCCTGTAGTTGGGTTATTTGAACCTCCATTCGTTGATGGGTTTGTTGAAGGTGAATTTCCTTGTTGTGTATTGTTTCCTCCATTTTGAGAACCACTTCCTGAACCTGATTGGGATTGTCCACCATTTTGAGTTGATGAACCATTTCCATTATCTCCTTGAGAATTATTACCTCCATTTGATTTGTTTTTTTTCTTATCAGAATTTTTATTGTCTTTGTTACCGGCGTCGTTACTACCATCACCATTATTCACTGTACTACTTTCAGTACTAGATGATTGTGACTGATTACTAGATAAAATTGAACTAACTAAAGACTGAATAGTACCACTAATTATCTGTGTTGTTATTTGATTTTGTGTTACCTGTCCTTGTTGTTGTGAACATGGATTAGTTTGTCTGTAAATTTTATATGTTTGGTTTACCCAATTAGTAAATGTCCCATTTGACATATCGTTTATATCAAAATAACCAACTTTATCTAAAAAGATTATCATAGTTTTTCCCCCTTGTAATGGTACACTAAAATTTGTAACCACTTTAGTACATGGGTCAATGAAAGTATATGTTGAAACTTGTGAGTACCCGATATTACAAAAAATTGTAATAAAGAATACTAAAAGAAGTTTTTTAATATTAAATCTCTTCATTTTATACTAAAAAGGGGGAAATTCCCCCCTTTATTTAATTTATTGAGTAAACTCCTCTTATTTTGGAAATACACCCTTCTTAATCATTCTCAATAGAATTCTTGAACATGCAATATCCAACGCTTTTTTAGTACTAATACCAATTGTAGATTGATTGAATTTTACTTCACTCAAATTATCATCATTGATTAAACTCAACTCTCTTACTGTTTTAGCTTCACCTAAACCACTTGCTGCAATTATTTGTCCTGTTTCTGCATCTGTAAATCTAACTTGAAGACCAAGTCTTGTTACTACAGTATTTTTAACCCCATTAGTAACATTAACAGTCTCATCTTCACTAATTGAAAAGTCATAAACCTCAATTGTTACAAAATAATGTGCTAACCTGATTTTACCTCTACCATTTAAAGTGTCGTAGGAGATTCCCGATTGAGACGCTTGGTATTGTTTTACCATTCTGTTTTTAATTTCGGTTTTGTCTTCTGTGAAGGTAAATCTATTTAGGTTTTCTAAATATTCGAGAGTTATATTTGCAACACCCAAACCTACTTTCTTTTCTTTAAGTTCAGGATATTGTTCATAAACTTCATCACTAATACCAATCTTTAAAATTTGTATTGGTATTTGAGGTCCGTCATAATCCATTAAAGAATCAATATTAACACCCGTTTCAAAAGATGCTTTATATTGTTCTGTTTGCGTTTTACCAACAACTTGAGCACTAACGCTATTTGCAAATAAAAACATCAATAGAAACCAAAGTAGCACCAATATTATTGGTGACGCGAATTTTTTAATATTACTTTTTTCCATATTATTCTGGGTCTTGGATTTTACCACATTTTAAACATTCAAGTTCACCATCGTTGTCGTTATCACCCCAAATGTGCTCACATTGACGATGTTCAAAATACTCATCAATGATACCGTCACCATCTGTGTCATATCCGTCCATTATACCGTCACCATCTTCGTCAACCTCAACCTTTGTTTGTGTAACAGAATCGGTTATTTGAGGTGATGGTTTTATTGGGGGAATATCCGAAGTGTTTGAAAGTGAGGTACCGTCTTCTTCATCCATTTTTTGTACTAACATTTTATCTTTATCGGTATCACTAAACCAGTAGTCAATAATTTTACCATAAGAACCAATAAACGCTCCAAGAAGAAGTAATAATAATTCTTTCCATTCTCCACTAATTTCACTGCTTTTAAATATTGCAAGAAATATCCCACCCATTATTAACATGAAACCACCCAAAACAATTGCAGTGATAAACCACCTTCTTTTCATCATAGAATTAAGAAGGTCTTTGAATCCTGAAGGTTGATTATTTACCATTGTGGTTCTTTTTCTTTAAATTCATCACCTTCTTTTTTAGGTTTAGAAGGTTCTTGTTGTTTAGATGGTTTTTCAATTACTCTCTCTTTAATTACCGTTGTTGTTCCTCCACCATTTGTTGAATTATTTTGTGATGAATTATCAACATTTAAATTGATTACGGGTGCTGTTTGTTGAACCGGAGTTGGTTCTTTCTCATCTCCACCACCATTAAATAATGTTGTGGTTAACCAACCACCGCCAGCTAAAATCACCGTGGAGATTGTTCCAATAATTGTTTTCTTTAATCCTGACCAAGTTCCGTCTGATTCAGGTACGTTTGTTTCTTCGCTCATAGTTTTAAACTTTTATGAATTGTTTAGTTAATTGTTTATTATAATTATTTAGTATTAAATAATATCTACCATTTGATGCTGAACTCATATTAATTTGTTTATATGCGGTATTTTCAGCAAAATTTGGTGAAACCGAACCAACGGTTTGTACCAATTTACCTGTAGCATCATAAATTGAAGCATCCATCGCCATATTTGGTTCAGGGAATTTAACCTCTAATTCAAACCAACCTGTTGTTGGGTTAGGTCTGATTGATGCGGTTATCTCATTCAAAGGTTGAGATGTTGGTGGTGCCATTTTATACATTATAACGGCCATCTGACTATTCAGATTAATATTTAAATGGTCACCATTTTCATCGGACGCATCTATTAATTGTCTTATGTATATGTTTGAAACAATGTCGTTATTACCAATCGGTGAAAATTTCAATTTAAATGGTGTTGCTTGACCAATCAAACCATCTTTAAATTGGTTGTTCATACCACCGAATCTAACGGTACCTGATACTTCATCATGTGTAACATATTGTAACCATGGACCACCATTGAAGTTAGATATGATTTCCTCAAATTTAACTTTGGTTTTATCGTATTTCATCTCAAACTGTAAACCATAGTTGTTATCACCATTTGTGTTTATGTTAAATGGGACATATAATGGTTGGTTTCCTGATGCGTATGTGTTTGGTATATCAACATCCAATTTACCTTTGAATATTGCTTTAGCGACTAATTGACCTGAACTATTCCATACTCTTGATGAATAAGTTCTATCCACATCACCTTGTATAAAGTATTTGATGTCAACAGTTAAATTAGTTGTACCTACACTATCTACTATGAAGTTTGTTGCTGAAAGATGATTTGGCCAATCATTCCATTGGTTGGTACCCAACACCAATGAATCATAAACATTCGCGTGAAATACTCTTATCATTGTTGTGGTGTCAATTTTCTTTAATCCACTAACATTAGCATATATTAAATAAGGGTCACCACCATCGAGTTTACCGTTTTGGTTCATATCACCAATTAGATATGATAAACCAAATTTTAAGTATTGGTGAGAATAATTTTGATTAACATCACTCAATGTGAATTCATCATATGTTTTAACCGCATCTGAGATTGTTACACTATAATCACGGAAAAATTCCATACTGTCTGCAGGAAATCTTAATAGTAATTTATATTTGGTGTTTTTATCTACGTTATTTAAAACATAATTACCTAAAGTATCACATAATGATGATGATACAAATTGACCTGTGTTTAGTTTCGTACAAATTACCGTTGGTCTTCTACCATCAAGTTTCATTGTTGGAGGTAATTCAACGTTTCCACTAATAACCAAGTTACCTAATAACTCTAAATCCATTTTTTCATAGGTTAATGTTGCGACATTATCACCAATACTAGTACCGTCTTTTTTAAACATTCTAGCCCAGTTAACATGTACACTATCCTCAACGAAGTTAGATGATACGTCATTAATGATGAATTTGTTATGTATAATATAAATGTCACTAGATATTTGACTACCACTTGATAAAACCAAATAGTTTCTAGCAACCGTCCAACTACTATCAGTAACGTAACTATAAGTTCCCGTACCTGAGTTGTATGAACCATATTTGTAATTGTCAAATTCGTTGTACGAAATTGCTGGTGTCATTGTACTTACAGCATTATCAACGGTAGTTGACAAATGGGTGAATAAATCTTTTTTAAATTGAAAATCAATTTGAAATGACCTAACATCTTTTGTGGTGTCTGGTTTGTATTGGAAAATCACATCGATTGTGTCATTTCTTTTAATGGTAGCCAACTGTTGAAAGTTACCGATTTCTTGAGCGTAGGTCGAGATAGTAAACATTATCCCGACGATAATTAAGATTAGTTTTTTCATAGTATTAATTTGGTTATTAGTGCTTGTGTTGTCTTTTTAATTGCAGAACTAGCGGATTGTTGGTTAAAATTTCCACCTTCGTCTATAATAAGAGTTGAGGTCGATATTTCAGTTGACTTACCTTCCGAAAATTCTTGTTTAATTTTTTTATTGTCTTTATAAAGGATTCCTTTCATTCTAATAACAGTAGTTGTCTTATCTTCATGAAAAATACTCAAACCAGAATTGGTTGTAATAATGTCAAAAAAGATAAGTTCAACCTGTAATCGATAAATGGCAGTATTTTTATCTCCTATTAGGGATAAACTATCTTGTTCATTTATTAATTCCTCAATAATATTTTTAACCCCAAAAGATAGATTTTTATTTCCCTCAAAGACACCAACTTTAATGTTATTTACAACAGGTTCAATAAAGATGGTTTGGGTATTTTGGGCTTTTAAAGAAAAAATCGGAAGCAATAAAATGGCACAGAAGAAAATGTTCTTCATATATTTCATCGGTAAAAAAGGTTTAATTATTCCTCAGATGGAGTATCCTCACCCTTGTTATTTTTGTTGTTAATCCATTTGTCTACCGATGCAATACCGAAAGCACCTAATGCGATTACCAAGAATCCATCAAAAACGAATTCATGAATTGGCATTACTCTTCCCAAGACACCAGTTGTGATATCAACTAAAAGAGTTACGACCATCATTAAAAACGCTCCGAATCCAACAACCGATTTCTCATTGATTGTGTTGCTGTCATTAAAAAGTTGACTTAAAAATTTTTTCATAGTTGTAATTTGTATTTATTTGTTATTTGGTTACTAATAAATATCCCGGCAACCACGATTAGTGTATATATAGAAAAACCTTTTTTAAAAATTTTTTTTAACTTTTCTTGTTTTTACGAATATTTATATTTATCTTTGTACAAGATTTAAAAAAAGAAATAAATTCAATGAAACGATTTACACATATTACAATGTCATTTACAACCTGTTCGAAATGGGCAGAGGTGGCTGATATTCGTATGTCCCGAGGGATTGTGTAATTTGTTATAGTTGAAAACGAAATACATGAAGACCTCGGGATAACCTCCCGAGGTTTTTTTGTTTATGGGCTGTTGGTATAGTTGGCTAACACGGTAGCTTTGCAAGCTTCAGTCCCGGGTTCGAGTCCCGGACGGTCCACAAAGGGATAAAAGCACATTAGGATGTGCAACCGCTAGACGGCGGGAGGTATGGGTTCGAGTCCCAAATATTCCACAAAGATGTTCTTTGACATATTGGTTTAACTTGGTACCGTAGCTCAGTTGGTAGAGCACAGGACTGAAAATCCTGGTGTCACTGGTTCGATTCCAGTCGGTACCACCATAATTTGACTCCGTAGCTCAGTTGGTTAGAGCAGTACACTTTTAATGTACGGGCCGTGCGTTCGAGTCGCACCGGGGTCACTAAAATACCGAATGTCGTATAATGGTTGAGTATATCTGCCTGTCACGCAGAGGGTCGGGGTTCGAATCCCCCATTCGGTGCAATTAGTCTCTTAGCTCAGTTGGTTAGAGCATCTGTTTTACATGCAGAGGGTCGTAGGTTCGAATCCTACAGGGACTACACATACACGGGTGTGGTGAAATGGTATCATGATGGTCTCCAAAACCATTGTTGGGAGTTCGAATCTCTCCACCCGTGCAAACTTTAAAATATTAAAAAAATGAATAATCATGACGGAATTGATGCTGCGAAAATGAAGTTTGAAGCGGAGAAATTAAAACTAAAAGAAGAAAGGGAAAAAAGGATTAAAGAGTTTTGGGAAAATGGAATTCCCAAATTAAATAAACCTGAAGATGTACCAACACTTCCAAGAGTAGATGAAAAAGAATGGAAAGAATATTACGTACCAAGACTGATTGATGCTGGTGCTATTCCTAAAAAAGATTTAATCCATGGACAAGTTTATATTGGTGAACATAGAAATACGGATGTTGCGAGATGGAATCAAGAAACAAATAGATTTGACCATATGAGATATAAATTTGGTTGGAGAAAAGATGTTTGTAACCATTTTGAAGATGATGATGGGTTTGCATTATTTGTTCCAATTAGATTAGGTACCGAAGATGATTGGAATGATAGAATTAAATAAATGATGCTCTCGTAGTTCAATGGATTAGAACATTTCACTACGGATGAAAGGGTTGGGAGTTCGAATCTCTCCGAGAGTACAATAAGGTCAGTTTGGTCATGGAGGCCGGTTAGTCTGCAAAACTAACGGAGTTGGTTCGATTCCGACACTGACCTCAAATATGGTGGCCGTAGCTCAGTTGGTTAGAGCACCTGATTGTGGTTCAGGGGGTCGGGAGTTCGAGTCTCCTCGGTCACCCCATATTGGAATATAGCTCAATTGGTTAGAGCATTCGTCTGATACGCGAAAGGTTATAGGTTCGATTCCTATTATTCCAACCAAACATTGCGGGATATGTAGAAAATGGTTATCTCGTCAGTCTCATAAGCTGAAGTTCCGGGTTCGAGTCCCGGTCCCGCAACTTTTTTAAAAACATTTTGAAATATGAAATTTCTTTCTTATATTTTAATTGTTCTTTGACATTATAAAGATATAAACTGCGGGGTAGTAGCAGAGGTAGCTCGCCAGGCTCATAACCTGGAGGTCGTGGGTTCGAGTCCCACCCCCGCTACCAAATGAATGTAACTTGGGTCGAGCCACATTTTGCCACGGTTATATTAAGAGTTAGAAGGATTAGAGGTGGCCGTGACTACTCTAACTCGAATTTAAGCCTCCTTAGCTCAGTTGGCCAGAGCAGCTGATTTGTAATCAGCGGGTCGTTGGTTCGAATCCGACAGGAGGCTCTGCAGGGTTTTCGGTGTAAAGGGTGTCAAAACCTACCTGAGCAAAACTTAACATATGTCCACTATATGTTAAGGAAATGTGGATAAAACCGAAATTGGGAGTGAGGTCAAACGGTTAAGATGTC
>JACCDW011923707.1_pt1 | contig 21823 bp, 17 predicted proteins | sample 7449781 | NCBI WGS metagenome assembly JACCDW01 (sample SAMN15323449, study PRJNA562643) | freshwater metagenome | isolation source: river surface water | place: USA:Blue River Watershed | collected 2017-08-18
TGGCCGACAGCGCGGTGACCGAGACGAAGCCGAACAGCAGATAGTAGAGGGTCATGAACGCGGCGATCGCGGCAAAGCCCCACAGCGTCGAGTTGAAGCCCTTGGCGATGTTCTCGGCGCCCAGGCTGGGGCCGATGGTGCGCTCTTCGATGATCTCCATCGGCGCGGCCAGCGAGCCCGCGCGCAGCAGCAGCGCGGTGTCGTTGGCCTCCACCGTGGTCATGCGGCCCGAGATCTGCACGCGGCCACCGCCGATTTCGGTGCGGATCACCGGTGCAGTCACGACCTCGCCCTTGCCCTTTTCAAAAAGGATGATGGCCATGCGCTTGCCCACGTTCTCGCGCGTCACGTCCTTGAAGATGCGCGCACCCTTGGCGTCCAGCGTCAGGTTGACCACCGGCTCCTGCGTCTGGCTGTCAAAGCCCGGTTGCGCATCGGTCAGGTTGTCACCGGTCAGCACGACTTGCTTTTTCACGATCAGACCACGGCCCTCGCGGTCCAGGTAGCGCTCGGTGCCAAAGGGCACGGCGCCCTGGCCGAGTTCGGCGCTGCGCGCCTCGGTGCTTTCGTCGACCATGCGCACCTCCAGCGTGGCGGTGCGGCCCAGGATGTCCTTGGCCTTGGCCGTGTCCTGCACGCCGGGCAGCTGCACCACGATGCGTTCGAGGCCCTGCTGCTGGATCACGGGTTCGGCCACGCCGAGTTCGTTGATGCGGTTGTGCAGCGTGGTGATGTTTTGCTTGAGCGCCTGTTCCTGCACCTTGCGCGCGGCCTCGGGCTTCATGGTCAGGGTGAGCTTGACTTCGCCGCCTTCGCTGCCTTCGGCCACCAGCAGGTCGGGGAACTGGCTGCTGAGCACATTCTTGGCAGCCGCAAGCTGCTGCGCGTCGCGCAGGCGCAGCTCCAGGCTCTGGCCGTTGCGGGCGATGCCGCCATGGCGCACGTCTTTCTCGCGCAGCAGGCTGCGGATGTCCCCGGCCAGCGATTCGACACGCTGGGTCAGGGCCGCCTGCATGTCCACCTGCAGCATGAAGTGCACGCCACCGCGCAAATCCAGGCCCAGGTACATCGGCGCGGCGTTCAGGCTGGCCAGCCAGGCCGGGGTGCGCGAGACCAGGTTGAGCGCCACCACATAGGGCGGATCGGCTGGATCGGGGATCAGCGCTTTCTGGATCGCGTCCTTGGCCTTGAGCTGGTTGTCGGTGCTGTCAAAGCGGGCGCGGATCGAGGTGCCTTCGAGCGCCAGCACCTGCGGTGCCAGGCCTGCGCTCTTGAGCGCGTCCTCCACCTTGGCCAGCGTGCCGGTGTCGACCTTGACCGTGGCCTTGCCCGAGGACACCTGCACGGCCGGCGCTTCGCCGAAGAAATTGGGAAGGGTGTAGAGGGCACCCAGGAGCAGCGCGATCACGATGATCGCGTACTTACAGACCGGATAACGGTTCATGACGGTGAACGGGCGAGAGGAAACGAAAACGCGGCCCTGTGGGGCCGCGCGAGAACATCACTTACTTGAGCGTGCCCTTGGGCAGCACCTGCACCACGGCGCTGCGCTGCAGCTGCACTTCGACGCCAGCGGCCAGTTCCAGGCCGATGTGGCTGTCGCCGAGCTTGCTGACCTTGCCCAACAGGCCGCCAGCGGTCACCACCTCGTCACCCTTGGCCAGCGCATCGATCATGGCGCGGTGCTCTTTCTGCTTTTTCATCTGCGGGCGGATCATGACGAAGTACAGCACCGCGAACATCAAGAGCAGCGGCAGCATGCTCATCAGGGTGGACTGCATGTCGCCACCGGCGGCAGCGGCAGGAGCGGTTTGGGCGAAAGCGGAAGAAATGAACATGGGCAAGCTCCACGGGAATCAGGGGATGTGACGTTTTTGCAGCCAGCCAGGGCCTGACTGCGAACCAATCGGCGATTGTATGCGGCGCTATCATGGCCTGGCCATGGCCTGCCAGCGCGCAGGTCATGGGCCTGTCCAAGCCTTGCCGTGCCCCTGCCCATCCGACCCATTGCCGCCCTGCTCGGCTCGCTCATTTCCCTGTGCGTGGGCTCGTCTTACGCCAAAACCCTGTTCCCGGCGCTCGGCTCGCTGGGCGTGTCGGCGCTGCGCATCGGCCTGGCCATGCTGCTTTTGATGGCGGTGTTTCGCCCCTGGCGCCGCCGCTGGCAGCGCGCCGATCTGGCGCCGCTGGGGCTGTACGGCCTGACGCTGGGCCTGATGAACCTGCTGTTTTACGAGTCGATCGCGCGCATCCCGCTGGGGCTGGCGATCGCCATCGAGTTCACCGGCCCGCTGGCGGTGGCGCTGTGGCACTCGCGCCATGCGCGCGATCTGCTGTGGGCGGCGCTGGCGGCGCTGGGCCTGGCCCTGATCCTGCCCTGGCAGGGCCTGAACGCGCCTGGCGCCCTGAACCCGCTGGGCATTGGTTTTGCGCTGGCGGCGGCCGTGTGCTGGGCGCTGTACATCGTGGTCGGCCAGCGTGTCGCGCAGCGCTATGGGCGCGACGCCACGCCCATGGGCATGCTGGCCGCCGCGCTGGTGGTGGTGCCGATCGGCGCGGCCAGTGCTGGCAGCGCCTTGCTCGATCCCCAATGGCTGCTGCCCGGCCTGCTGGTGGCGCTGCTCTCAAGCGCCGTGCCCTATGCGCTGGAGATGTACGCGCTCAGGCACCTGCCGCCGCAGACCTTCAGCATCTTGCTGAGCCTGGAGCCGGTGGTGGGCGTGGCGGCCGGCTGGTTCGTGCTGGCCGAGGCACTGAGCGCGCCGCAAGCGCTGGCGATCGCCTTGCTGGTGGCCGCATCGGTCGGCAGCGCCAGGTCGGTCAAATCAGGTCCTGGTCCTGGAAGCGGTGGTCCTGCGCCGCCACAGTGAGCCTTCAGCGCCAGCGCGTCAGTTCGACGTGCACGCTGCCGGCGTCGCCACTGAGGGTCAGCGCACCGTCTTGCACCGTGGCCTGAAGCTGCATGCTGCGCTCGGCCATCCTGGCCAGTTCCTGCGAAGCCTCGGTGGGGACGCGGTAAACCTGCAGCTTGTCCAGCCGCGTGAGCTTGCCCTCGATGCCTTTCCACCAGACGTCGGCGGAATGGCTGAAACAGTACAAGCGCACCGCATCGGCCTTTTGGCAGGCTTTGGTCAGGGGCTTGTCTTCGGGCTGGCCCACCTCGACCCACAGGCGCGTCTGGCCGGTGAAGTCCTTGAGCCAGAGGTCCGGATCGTCCGGGTCGGACAGGCCGGCGCCAAATGCCAGCGTGCCGTCGCCGCCGCAGGTGTCCTGCAGTTCGTGCGCGTTGAGCGCGAGCGCCAGCAGGCGGATCATAATGCGTTCGTCGGTCTCGCTGGGGTGGCGCGCCAGCGTGAGCGCGTGGTCGGCGTAATAGGCGTGGTCGATGTCGGCGATCGACAGCTGCGCCTTGTAGATGGTGGACTTGAGCGCCATGGGTGACTTTCTTCGGTCTTTTTGCTTCTGTCACCCCGGACTTGATCCGGGGTCCAGTGCATTCAGTCTGGATGCCGGATCAAGTCCGGCATGACTAGGCGCGCAACGATCGGCGCGCATCAGACGCGGCGCGCCAGCTCGATGGCTTTGCCAATGTAGCTGGCGGGCGTCATGGCCAGCAGGCGGTCTTTGTCGACCTGCGGGATTTCCAGGCTCGCAATCAGCTGGTGCAGGTCGGCCGCGCTCACGGTCTTGCCGCGCGTGACTTCCTTGAGCTTTTCATAGGCGCCCTGCACGCCGTAGCGGCGCATCACCGTCTGGATCGGTTCGGCCAGCACTTCCCAGGAGGCGTCCAGATCAGCGGCCAGCGCTTCTTCGTTGAGTTCGAGCTTGTTCAGGCCGGTCATGAGCGAGGCGTGGGCCAGCGCGGTGTAGCCAAAGCCCACACCGACGTTGCGCAGCACGGTCGAATCGGTCAGGTCGCGCTGCCAGCGGGAAATCGGCAGCTTCTCGCTCAAATGCTTGAGCACGGCATTGGCCAGGCCCAGGTTGCCTTCGGCGTTTTCGAAGTCGATCGGGTTGACCTTGTGCGGCATGGTCGACGACCCGATTTCGCCCGGATTGAGCTTTTGCTTGAAATAGCCCAGGCTCACATAGCCCCAGATGTCGCGCGCCAGGTCGATCAGGATCGTGTTGCTGCGCGCCAGGGCATCGAACAGCTCGGCCATGTAGTCGTGCGGCTCGATCTGGATGCTGTAGGGCTGAAAGCTCAGGCCCAGTCCCCAGGGGACGCTCTGGGTCTCGCCCAGCTCGGGCGTTTCCACCACGCGCCTGGCAAAGGCTTCCCAGTCGAAATCGGGCCAGGCCGAGAGGTGGGCGTTGTAATTGCCCACCGCGCCGTTCATCTTGCCCATGAGCCTGACTGCGGCGATCTTCTCGCGGCAGCCGCAAAGGCGCACCACCACGTTGGCCAGCTCCTTGCCCACCGTGGTCGGGCTGGCGGTCTGGCCATGCGTGCGACTCAGCATGGGCACAGCGGCAAAGGAGTGCGCCATGTCGCGCAGCTTGGCAATGATGCCGTCCAGGCCGGGCAGCAACACGTCGGCGCGCGCGTGCTTGATCTGCAGCGCGTGGCTGGTGTTGTTGATGTCTTCGCTGGTGCAGGCAAAGTGCACAAACTCGGCCACGCTTTCGAGCTCGGGGCGGTCCTTGAACTTGGACTTGATCCAGTATTCGACCGCCTTGACGTCGTGGTTGGTGGTTTTCTCGAATGCCTTGATGGCCAGGCCATCGGCTTCGCTGAAGTTTTTAACGAGGCCCGTGAGGTAAGTGCGCGCACCCGGCGAGAGCGGCTTGAACTCGGCAAAACCGGCGTCAGACAAGGCGATGAACCAGGCGATTTCGACCTGCACGCGGCGGTGCATATAGCCCAGCTCGCTCACGAGCGGGCGCAGTGCGGTGAGTTTGCTGGCGTAGCGGCCATCGAGTGGCGACAGGGCAGAAAGCGGCGTGAAGTTCATCCCGTGATTGTAGGCGGCCCGGGTTTTCCCCAGGTGCGGCCAAAGCGCGCGCTGCGCCTGCGCCTTGCGAGGCGCTTCCCCCTAAAATCTGGTTCCCTTGCTTTGCCCCCATTGCCCCATGAAACTCATCGGTTCACTCACCAGCCCCTACGTCTGCAAAGTCCGCATCGTGCTGGCCGAGAAGAAACTGGACTACCAGTTCGTCGCCGAAGACGTGTGGTCGGCCGACACACGCATCCACGAGTCCAACCCCCTGGGCAAGGTGCCCTGCCTGATCATGGACGGGCACGAGGCGGTGTTTGACTCGCGCGTGATCGTCGAATACCTGGACACGCTCTCGCCCGTGGGCAAGTTGATCCCCAGCGGCGGGCGCGAGCGCGCCGAAGTCAAAACCTGGGAGGCGCTGGCCGATGGCCTGATGGACGCGGCCATCCTGGCGCGCATGGAAAGCGTTTGGCCCGGCCGCACCGAAGCCCAGCGCAGCCCCGCCTGGATCGCGCGCCAGTTGGACAAGATCGACCACGCGCTGCGCGCCATGGCCCAGGGCCTGGGCGACAAGCCGCACTGCTCGGGCGTGCACCTGAGCCTGTCGGACGTCGCGGTGGGCAGCGCCCTGGCGTATCTGGATTTCCGCTTTCCGCAGATCGATTGGCGCGGCGCCCACCCCAACCTGCACAAGCTGTTTGACAAGCTGATGCAGCGTCAGAGCTTCATCGATTGCGTGCCCCGCGCCTGAGGGCGTTTGGGCGGATGGGGGCCGCTGCTGCGGCCCCTTTTATTTGTAGAAGGCTTCGACCCGGCCCTTGAGCTTGAGCATCAGGGGGTTGCCCTTGCGGTCAACCGTCTTGCCCGCCGGCACCTTGACCCAGCCTTCGCTGATGCAGTATTCCTCCACGTCCGCGCGCTCCTTGCCGTTGAAGCGGATGCCAATGTCGTGCGCAAAGATGGCGGCCACATGGTGCGGGCTGCTCGGCTCGATCGAGAGGCGGTCGGGCAATTCGGGGCGGGTGCTGTCGGTCATGTCGTGCAAAAAGGCAAAAGGCGCAAAAGCCCTGATTGTCCTGTATCCGCTCAGGCCATCACGCGCTGCCACAGCGCCAGCACCGCCTGCTGCGCGCCGTCCAGCTGGTCGGTGGGCAGCTGGGTGGGCTGCTCGTCCAGACGCAAACGGTGCTGCAGGCGGCGCATCTCGCGGTAGGCGTCGGCGGCCGCGTGGCCCATGCCTGGCGGCAACAGGCCCGCGCTTTCGGCGCGGTGCAGCAGCGCAATGTTGCCCGCGTTGTCGGCCAGTGCCGGGTGCACGGCCGTGTGCAAGAGCACCAGGTACTGCACCACAAACTCCACATCGACCATGCCGCCCGGGCTGTGCTTGAGGTCAAAGCAGCCCTCGGGCACGGGGTGGGCCTGGCGCACTTTTTCGCGCATGGCCACGATCTCGGCCTGCAGGCTGTCGGCGTCGCGCGGCGCGCTGATCACCGCGCGGCGCACCGCGTCAAAGCGCGGCTGCAGGCGCGCGATGCCCATGACAAAACGTGCGCGCGTCATGGCCTGGTGTTCCCAGGTCCAGGCGGTGTTGCTGCCGCGCTGCTGCTGGTAGTCGGCATAGGCCTCAAAGCGCGTGACCAGGAGGCCCGAATTGCCATTGGGCCGCAGCGCGGTGTCGATTTCGTAGAGATCGCCCTCACCGGTCTTGACGGTCATCCAGTTGATCAGCTTGCGCACATAGGCGGCGTAGACCTCTTGCGCGCGCTCGTCCTCGTCGTCGTAGACGAAGACGATGTCCAGGTCGCTGCCGTAGCCCAGCTCCTTGCCGCCGAGCTTGCCGTAGCCGATCACGGCGAACTGCGGCTCCTCGCAGTGGCGCTGTTTGAGCCGCTGCCAGCACCAGCGCGCGGTCACGCGCAGCACCGCGTCCGCCAGCGCGCTCAGGTCGTCGGCCACCTGCTCGACCGTGAGCACGCCTTCGGCGTCGCGCGCCAGCGTGCGGAACTGCTCGGCATGGTGGGCGCGGCGCAGCAGGTTCAGCAGGTTTTCCTCGTCGTCTTCACCGGTGCGCGCCAGCGCTTCACGGCGCGCCTCAAGCTCGGCTTCAAAGACCTCGGGCTGAAAACGGCTGGTGAACAGATCGCCGCCGGCCAGCTCGTCGATCACGCCCGGGTGCTGCACCAGGTAGCGCGCCGGCCAGCGCGCCGCACCCAAGAGGCGCAAAAGGCGCTCGTGCACCGAGGGGCGCTCCAGCAGCAGCGAGAGGTAAATCTCGCGGCGCAGCAGCGGTTCGAGCCAGTCGATCAGGCGCAGCACCGCCTCTTGGCCGATGCGCTCCTCGGCCTGCCACTGCGCGGTGCGCTGCAGCAGCCGACCCAGGCGGCCGCGTGCGTCTTCGCGCAGGGCCAGCACGCGCGGGCTCTCCATCAGCGCCTGCACGCGGGTGCGCAGCGTGCCTTGCAGGCCCAGGCTGTCGAGTTCGGTGCCGGCCTCGGCGCCGTTGCCTGACTTGCCGTTGCAGTTCTTGCATTCGCGGTCGCCGCCCAGCAAGGTGTCGAACTCTTGCGCCACGGTCTCGCGGTGGGCATCGAGTGTGCGCAGCAAATCGGCGGCATCGGCCAGCCCCAGGCTGATCGCGATCCAGCGCAGGTCTTCGTCACCGGTGGGCAGCACATGGGTTTGCTGGTCGTCCAGGTACTGGATGCGGTGCTCCACATGGCGCAGGAACACATAGGCCTGGGCCAGCGCCTCGGCGGTCGCCTGCGGCATCAGGCCGGCGCGCGCCACGCGGGCCAGCGCGTCCAGTGTGGGCCGTGTGCGCAGCTCGGGAAAATGGCCGCCCCGCACCACCTGCAAGAGCTGCACGGTGAATTCGATTTCGCGAATGCCCCCGCGAGAGAGCTTGACGTCGTTGGCGCGCTCCGGGTGGCCGGCGCTGCGCTTGCTGGCGTGCTCGCGGATCTGGCGGTGCAGCACACGCAGCGACTCGAACACGTTGTAGTCCAGGTAGCGGCGAAACACAAAGGGCAGCACCACCGCGCGCAGCTGCTGCGCCGAGCCGCCGGTGACCGCGCTGCGCGGCGCCACCACGCGGCTTTTCATCCAGGCAAAGCGCTCCCATTCGCGGCCCTGCACCAGCAGGTATTCCTCCAGGGCGCTGAGCGAGACCACACTCGGCCCCGAATTGCCGTTGGGCCGCAGCGCCAGATCGACGCGAAAGACGAAGCCGTGTTCGGTGGTTTCGCCAATCAGCGCCTGCATGCGCTTGACGGCGCGCGCGAAGTAGTCCTGGTTGGACAGGCGGTTGCGGCCCTCGCGGTTGCCCGCCGTCTCGCCGTCTTCGTCGTAGACATAGATCAGGTCGATGTCGCTGGAAACATTGAGCTCGCGCGCCCCGAGCTTGCCCATGCCGACGATCCACATTTCGGCGCGCTGGCCGCTGGCGGTCAGTGGCGCGCCGTACAGCGCGTCCAGATCGGCCACCACCTGCTGCCAGGCCGCGTCCAGCGTGACCTCGGCCAGCCAGGTCATGGCGCGGGTGATCTGGTCGAGCGGGGCGCGCGCCTCGGTGTCCAGCCGCACCAGGCGCTCAAGGGTGATCTGGCGCAGCACGCGCAAGGCCGCGTCCAGCGCCAGGCCTTGCTCGCACAAGGCCCGCAAGGTCTCGGTCAAGCGTTCGCGGTTGGGTGCACCCGGCGGCAGCAGCGCCAGGAAGTCCGCATAACGGCGGTGGATGCGCTGAACGAACCGCGAATGCAAGGCGATGGAGGCACCCGAGGCCTGCGTGGTCGGGGTGACTGCGGCTGCTGGCTCACTGCCGGTCATAATTCCTGCTGATTTTTGATCGCTTGGGGGCAGCAACAAAGCTTGCCCCGCAAAGTCATTGAATTAACAAACACGCTTTCGGTGCCCACACTCTCCCCACTCTTCACATGGTCGCGTCGCCTGGCGCGCGCTGTGGCTTGGCTGGCCTTGGTGGTGGGCCTGTGCATGGGTTTGGGCTGGGCGGCCCTGCATGTCTGGATTGTGCCGCGAATCGGCGATTTCCGTCCGGCGCTCGAACAGCTGACCACACGCGCCGTGGGCGTGCCGGTGCAGATCGGCGAGCTGCGCGCCGAATCGACCGGCTGGGTGCCCTCGTTCGAGCTGCGCCAGATCCGTCTGCTCGACGCCGAGGGCCAGCCCGCACTGACGCTGCCGCGCGTGGTACTGGCCATCAGCGTGCGCTCGGTGCTGCGCCTGGGCCTGGAGCAGCTGGTGTTCGACCAGCCCGAACTCGATGTGCGGCAAACCGCCTCGGGCCAATGGCGGGTGGCGGGGCTGGCCCTGGGCACACCGGGCAGCCCACACAGCGCGGCCGCCGATTGGCTGTTTGACCAGCGCGAGGTGGTGGTGCGCGGCGGCACCGTGCGCTGGACGTCTGAGCGCGCGTCCCCAAGCCCCCAGCCGCCCACGCTGAGCCTGAACGATGTCGACCTGGTGCTGCGCAACGCCCTGCGCCAGCACGAGGTGCGGCTGGACGCCACGCCCAGCGCCGATTGGGGCGACCGCTTTGTGCTGATGGGGCGCTTTCAGCGCGGTCTGCTCTCAACCCACCCCGGGGACTTCCAGGACTGGAGCGGGCAAGCCTACGCCTATTTCCCGCGCGCCGATGTGGCCCAACTGCGCCAGCACCACCCGCTGCAACTGGGCCCGGGCATGGCCTTGCTCTCGGGCCACGGTCGACTGCGCTTGTGGACCGACATCGTGCGCGGCGACTGGGCTGGCGGCGCCGCCGACCTGGACTTGCAGGCCGTGCGCCTGCGCCTGGGCCAGGGGCTGGAGCCATTGGCATTCGACGCCTTCTCGGGCCGTCTCTCGGGCCAGCAAAACGCGCTGGGTTGGTCGCTGGCCACGCAGAACCTGGCTTTCCTGAGCGAGCAAGGACTGCGCTGGCCCGGCGGCAATCTGGCGGTCCAGCACAGCTTTGCCAAAGGTGCGCAGGCCGCCACCACCGCCGTGCAGGGCGAGCGTCTGGACCTGCAGGCGCTGCGCGAGGTGGCGCTGCGCCTGCCGCTGTCGGCCCCGGTGCAACAAGGCCTGCGCGAACACTTGGTCAGCGGCCAGGTGCGCAGCCTGCAGCTGCGCTGGGAAGGCGCGGCCGAGGCCCCCAGGCCGCTGCAGGGTCAGATCGAGGCCGAACAACTGCGCGTGCAATCGCTGCCTCAGGCGAGCACGCCATGGCCAGGGCTGGAAGGCGCCCGCCTGAGCGCGCAGTGGCGCCCCGAGGGCGGCCGACTGCAGCTGGACATCGACCAGGGCGGCTCGCTGAGCTGGCCCGGCCTCCTCGAAGACGACACGGTGGCCGTGAAACAGCTGCACGCCGAAGGCCGCTGGCAACGCCAGGGCGAGCGCTGGTCGGTGCCGCAGTGGAAGCTGCAATTGAGCAACGACGACCTGCAGGGCCAGGCCCAGGGCCAGTGGCAGGCCTCCGCCGGGGGCGGCCCCGGCGTGCTCGATCTGCAAGCGCAAATCACGCAGGCCCGCGCCGAGCGCGTGCACCGCTACCTGCCCAAAGGCATGAGCGCCGAGGTGCGCCGTTATGTGCGCGAGAGCGTGCTCAAGGGCCAGATCCGGCAGATGCAGGTGCGCATCAAGGGCGATCTGGCCAAATTGCCCATGGCGCAGGCGCGCGATGGCGAGTTCCGTTTCGCGGCCCAGCTGCAGGATGTGGACCTGGCCTATGTGCCGCCCTCGCTCTCGCCCGCTGGCAAGAGCCCCTGGCCGGTGCTGCGCAAGCTGCAGGGCGAGTTGGTGTTCGAGCGCCAGGGCATGAAACTGCAGGGCGCCAGTGCCTTGCTGGGCGAAGGCCGCACGCCGGTGCAGGTCAGCCGCTTGCGCGCGGAGATCCCCGACCTGGCGCACGACGCCAAGCTCGAAATCAACGCCGAGCTCAAGGGCCCGGCCGCGCAGGTGCTGCGCACCGTGCAGCAGTCGCCACTGGACGCGATGCTCTCGGGTGCGCTCAGCCAGGCCCAGGCCAGCGGGACCCTGCAGGGCAAGCTGCGCCTGACCATACCGGTGCTGCACACGCAGGACACCCGGGTGCAAGGCAGTGTGAGCCTGGCGGGCAACGATGTGCAGCTGAGCCCAAACGTGCCGTTGATGGAAAAAGCGCAGGGCAGCGTGCAATACACCGAGTCGGGTTTCACCCTGCAAGGCGTGCAGGTGCGTCTGCTGGGCGGCAACAGCCGGCTCGAAGGCGGCTTGCGCAGCGGGGCGGGGCCCGCAGGGGAGCCCCGTCTGCTGGTGCGTGCGCAAGGCCAGATCACGGCCGAGGGCTTGCGCGCCGCACGCAGTCTGCAGCCGCTGGATGTGCTGGCCCGCCAGGCCAAGGGCCAAACCACTTACACCGCCAGCCTGGGCTGGCGCGGCGATCAGCCCGAGCTCAGCGTGCGCAGCAGCCTCGAAGGGCTGGAGCTGAACCTGCCTGCGCCGCTGGCCAAGCGCGGGCCCCAGCCGCTGCCGCTGAGCATCGTCTCGCGCGTGCTCAACCCCGCGCCGCATGCCGTGCGCGACCAGCTGCAGATCGAGCTGGGCCAGGTGGCCAGCGCCTTGTATGTGCGTGACCTCTCCGGCCCCAGCCCGCGCGTGCTGCGCGGCAGCTTCGCGATCGGCCAGGGCAGCAGCCAGCCTCCGCTGCCCGAGCAGGGCGTCTCGGCGATGGCGCGGCTGGAAGACCTGTCCCTGGACGCCTGGCAAGCGCTGTGGCCCGCAAGCCCAGGCGCGGCCGGCGAGGAGGCGGACGCCGCCTGGCTCGGCTACCTGCCCAACCGCCTGGGTCTGCAAGCCAACACCCTCACCACCCAGGGCCGCACCCTGCACGAGCTGGTGGCCGGCGTCACGCGCGAGGGCACCACCTGGCGTGCCAACCTGGACGCCCGCGAACTCAGCGGCCACGCCCAATACAGCCCGGCCAACCGGCAGCAGGGCGCGCGCCTGTTTGCGCGGCTGGCGCGGCTGAACCTGCCGCCCTCGGCCGTGAGCGAGGTCGAATCCCTGCTCGAAACGCCACCCACCAGCATGCCCGCTCTGGACATCCAGATCGAGGACCTGGTGCTGCGCGGCAAGCGCCTGGGCAAGGCCGAGATCGAAGCCATCAACCAGGAGTCGCGCGCGCCACGCGCGGGCAACACCCACACGCGCGAGTGGCAGCTGAGCAAATTCAACCTCAGCGTGCCCGAGGCCAGCCTGCGCGCCAGCGGCCGTTGGGCCGCCGCCGACAACCGGACACGCCGCACCGAGATGAATTTCCGCCTCGATGTGCAAGACGCAGGCGCCTTGCTCACGCGGCTGGGCACGCCCGGCGCGCTGCGCGCGGGCGCCGGCGCGCTCGAGGGCCAGATCGGCTGGAGCGGCTCGCCGATGGCCTTGCACTACCCCAGCCTGCAAGGCCAGTTCCATGTTCAGATCGGTCGCGGCCAGTTCCTCAAGGCCGACCCGGGCGCAGCCAAACTGCTGGGGGTGCTGAGCCTGCAAGGCTTGCCCCGTCGCTTGCTGCTGGACTTCCGGGACGTGTTCTACGAGGGCTTTGCCTTCGACTCGGTGCAGGGCGATGTGCAGATCCAGAACGGCATCGCCTCCACGCGCAACCTGCAGATTCAGGGCGTGGGGGCGCTGGTGCGCATGGAGGGCTCGGCCGACATCGCCAAGGAAACGCAGCAGCTCAAGGTGCTGATCCTGCCGCAGCTCAACGCCGGGGGTGCATCGGTGATCGCGGGCCTGGCCGTCAACCCGGTGGTCGGTCTGACCTCCTTCCTCGCGCAGTGGCTGTTGGCCGCACCCTTGTCGAAAGCGGCGATCCAGGAGTTTTCGATCGACGGCAGTTGGAGCGAGCCTCGCGTGACGCGGCTGGAGATCCCAGACCCCCCGCCCGCCCGCCAGCCATGAGCGCCCGCCCCGCCGCCTGGCCACGCACGCTCGACGACCTGCTGCCCTGGCGCGTGGGTCGCCTGTCGCTGTGGCTGGCGCTGATCGCGCTGGTGCTGTCGATGCTGGCCACCCTGGTCTGGCTGGCCGGCCGCTACGAAGCCAGCCAGGTGCAGGCCGAACTCGAACGCGACGCGCTCGATGCGGTCAGCGATTTGCGCACCGGCCTGGCGCGCGATGTGCAAGCGCTGCAGGGCCTCAACGCTTACCAGACCACGCGCAGCGGCTGGCACGAGGCCGCCGTGGGCCTGCTGCGCGACAAGCGCGAATGGCTGCGCATCGAGCAGCGCGACCCGCAATGGGGCTTGCGCGCCGAGGCCGATTCGCCGCTGCGGGCGCCGCCTTTCGAGCGCAGTCCGCGCAGCCAGACGCAAGCCGAGATGGTGCAATCGTGCCTGCGCGCACAGCGCTTCAACGGCCCGGCCTACTCCAGCAGTTACTACCTGCCGATGGCCAACGGCCTGGGCAGCGAAGTCCTGGAGTTGTGCCTGCCCATGATCGATGGCGGGCAACTGCAAGGCTTCACCGTGATCGTCTACAGCCTGCAAGAGCTGCTGATGGAACGGCTGGGCCACACCTTCGGGCGGCGCAACATCGTGGCCTTCACCGAGGCCGATGGCACGCGCCTGGCCATGGTGGGCGCCGACCGCCGCGGCACGCGCCTGTTCACCGCGCAGCAGCTCTTGGACCTGCCGGGCAATACCCTGGTGCTGCGCATGGACGGGCGCCGCGCCGCGCCCGATTTGTTCCCGAATGTGCTGACAGCGCTGGTCACGGCGATGGCGATCGCGCTGATCACCGTGGTGGTGCTCTTGGTGCGCGACTCGCGCCGGCGCCTCAAGGCCGAACAGGAGCTTGGCGATGCCCTGGCCTTTCGCAAGGCGATGGAAGACTCGCTGGTCACCGGCCTGCGCGCGCGCGACCGCGAAGGCCGCATCACCTACGTCAACCCGGCGTTTTGCGCCATGGTGGGTTTTGACGTGCAGGAACTGATCGGCCAGGGCGCGCCCATGCCTTACTGGCCACCCGAAATGGTGGGCGAATACCAGCAGCGCCAGGCGGTGCGCCTGGCTGGCAACGCGCCGCCGCGCGAGGGCTACGAATCGGTCTTCATGCGCAAGGACGGCACGCGCTTTGCGGTGCTGGTGATCGAGGCACCGCTGATCAGCGCGCAAGGCGAGCAAACCGGCTGGATGAGCGCGATCCTGGACATCAGCGAGCAGCGCCGCGTGGAGGAACTCTCACGCGCCAGCCAGGAGCGGCTGCAAGCCACCGCACGCCTGGCCACCGTGGGTGAGATGGCCTCGCTGCTGAGCCACGAGCTCAACCAGCCGCTGGCGGCCATCGCCAGCTACGCCAATGGCTCGCTCAACCTGCTGGGGCCGCCCGGGGAGGCCGAGGGCAGGGCCGTTTGGGGCGATGTCCGCATGGCGCTGCAACGCATCGCCGAGCAAGCCGGCCGCGCCGGGCGCGTGATCAACAGCGTGCACGACTTTGTGCGCCGACGCGACCAGGCACGCGAAGCGGTGGCACCCCAGGCCCTGCTGAGCGCGATCGCACCGCTGGTCAACCTGCAGGCGCGCAAGCTGGGGGTGCTGGTGCAGACCGAAGTCGATGCCGCGCTGCCATCGGTGTTTTGTGACCGCACCATGGTCGAACAGGTGCTGCTGAACCTGGCGCGCAACGGCATGCAGGCCATGGACCGGCCCGAATGCCACGTGCGGGTGCTGCTGCTGCAGGTGCGCCGCGCCGCCTCCAACGCACAACAAGGCTGGCTGGAGTTCCGTGTGGCCGACCAGGGCAGCGGCATCGACCCGGCCGTGGCCGAACAACTGTTCACCCCGTTTTTCACCACCAAGGCCGAAGGCATGGGCCTGGGCCTGAGCCTGTGCCGCACCGTGGTCGAACAACACGGCGGGCACATGGACCATTTTGCGAACCAGCCCAGCGGCACGGTGTTTCGGTTCACGTTGCCGGTGGCCTCCGAAGGCGACCCCCCCCAAGCCTAAAATCCGCCCATGCACACCCACACCGACGCCACCGTCTTCATCGTCGACGACGATGCGAGCGTGCGCGAGGGCATGGCCTGGCTTTTGCGCACGCGGCATTTGCTCAGCGAGTCTTTTGACAGCGCCGAATCTTTTGTGGCGGCGCTGGACGCGCAGCAAGCTCAGTGGGCGCCGCAATCGCTGCCGCCCAACGCGGCATGCCTGCTGCTGGATGTGCGCATGCCCGGCATGAGCGGGCTGGCGCTGTTTGAGCAACTGCTGACGCGCGGCATCGCGCAGGCCTGGCCGGTGATCTTTTTGACGGGCCACGCCGATGTGCCCACCGCAGTGGACAGCGTCAAACGCGGTGCTTTTGATTTCTGCGAGAAACCCTTTTCCGACAACGCCCTGGTTGACCGCGTGGAGCAGGCGCTGGCGCTCTCGCGCAGCCGCCTGGCCGAGCGCGGCCAGCACCAGCGGCTGCAGCAGCGCCTGGCCGAACTGACCGAGCGCGAGCGCGATGTGATGCGCCTGGTGATCGAGGGCCTGCCCAACAAGCTGATCGCCGATCAGCTGGACATCAGTGTGCGCACGGTCGAGGTGCACCGCTCGCGCGTGTTCGACAAGATGGAGGTCAAGTCCGCCGTCGAGCTGGCCAATCTGTTGCGGGAGGTGGCTTGAGCGCCGCCCACGCGCCCAACGCTGCACGGCGCCACGGCCTCTGGCTGGGCCTGTCGGCTGCGGCCTGGCTGCTCGCGGGTTGTGGCAGCACGCCGCCCGCGCCCGTGGGCAGCAGCACCGAACGCCCTGGCAGCCCCCGACGCAGCGACATCGCCTTGTTTGCCCTGGGCCTGCTGGACACACCTTACAGCCGCGGCGGGCGCGGCCCGGCCACGGGCTTCGATTGCTCTGGACTGGTCAGCCATGTGTTCCGCGAGGCCGCGGGTGTTCAGGTGCGGGGCAGCTCGGCCGAACTGGGCCAAAAGGCGCGGCCCGTCGCGCGCGAGCAGCTCTTGCCTGGCGACCTGGTGTTTTTCAACACGCTGGGGGCGCGGCATTCTCACGTGGGCGTGTATGTGGGCGATGGCCGCTTTGTGCATGCCAGCAACCCCCGCACCGGCGTGCGCGTGGATTCGCTGAGCAACCGTTACTATGCCCAGCGCTTCGAGGGGGCCGGCACCTTGCTCGATTAAGGCGGGGGCGGCTTGCGCTCGTCCTGCGCCGCAGGCAATTCGCCCTTGTGGCGTCCGGCAAACATGGTCCACCACACGATCGCGATCAAAATCACCAACGCCAGCAACGCCTCGAGCAAGAACATGCCCATGCCATCTCTCCTGAAGTTGACGCCCTCGCCTTCCTGGCGGCAGGGGCTGCTGGCCCTGTGCGCAGCGGCATCGGTCGGGATTGTAGGCAGCCTCGGCGGATGCGCGAGCGCTCCCCCTGCCATGCCCGACGCACCGCAGGCCCTTCCAGAGCCCCCGACCGCCCCCTTGCCACCGGCGATCGCCCAGCCCAAGAGCCGCTGGGTACCGGTGCACTGGCATGAACTGCCGGCGTTTGAACACGACAGCCTGCACGAGGCCTGGCCCGCCTGGCTGCGCAGCTGCGAGCGGCCGGCCAAGGCCTGGCAGCCGCTGTGCCCGCAGCTGCGGCAAATGGCCAGCGCAGCGCCGCAGGCGCAGCGCGCCTGGCTGCGCGAGCGGCTGCAGCCTTACCGCGTCGAATCGCATGAGGCCCAGGCCGACGGCTTGCTGACCGCATATTACGAACCGGTGCTCGACGCCAGTCGCCAGCCACAGGGGCGCTACACCGTGGCGCTGTACGCACCACCGGCCAAGCTGGCCGCGCGCAAGCCCTGGTTCACACGGCAAGAAATCGACACCACGCGCGAGGCCCAGGCCGCGCTGCGCGGCAAAGCCCTGGTCTACCTGGAAGACCCGGTGGACGCGATGGTGCTGCACATCCAGGGCTCGGGGCTGGTGCGTGTGCGCGAAGCCGACGGCCGCCAGCGCACCGTGCGCCTGGCCTTTGCCGGCACCAACGAGCAGCCCTACAAAAGCATCGGCCGCTGGCTGCTCGACCAGGGTTTGACGCGCGACGCGTCGTGGCCCGGCATCAAGGCCTGGCTGGCCGCCAACCCGGCGCGCACCCAAGAGCTGCTCTGGCAAAACCCGCGCTATGTGTTTTTCCGCGAAGAGGCACTGCCGGCGGGTGAGGCGCCCGGGCCCAAGGGTGCGCAGGGCGTGCCGCTCACGGCGGGGCGCTCGATCGCGGTCGACCCGGGCAGCATCCCGTATGGCACGCCGGTGTGGCTGAGCTCCAACGGCCCACAAACAAACCTGCAGCGCCTGGTGCTCGCGCAGGACACGGGCACCGCGATCGTGGGCGCGGTGCGCGCCGACTATTACGCGGGCTCGGGCACGGAGGCCGGCGAACTGGCTGGCCGCCTCAAGCAGCGCCTGCGCCTGTGGGTGCTCTGGCCCAAATGAGCCCGCTGTCGAGCGGCCTCGCTTGCCGCCCCGGCTGCGGCGCCTGCTGCACCGCGCCCTCGATCAGCTCGCCCATCCCGGGCATGCCGCAGGGCAAAGCGGCGGGCGTGCCCTGCGTGCAGCTTGATGCGCACATGCGCTGCAAGATCTTTGGCCAGCCCGAACGCCCCGCCGTGTGCGGCCAGCTCATGCCCTCGCGCGAGATGTGCGGTGCGCACGACGATGGCGGCGTGCATGCGCGGCTGTTCCTTGCGCGACTGGAAGAGCAGACCCGGCCGGGCTAAGCTGCGGTTTCTTTGCCAGGAGCGCGCCGTGAACAACAAACCCGACACCATGCACCCCGACGAATGGCAGCTGCGCGTGGACCTGGCCGCGTGCTACCGGCTGGTGGCCCTGTACGGCTGGAGCGATCTGGTCTTCACCCACATCAGCGCCAAGCTGCCGGCCTCGGTCACAGGCGGTGAAGAGCAGTTCCTCATCAACCCCTACGGCCTGATGTTCGACGAGATCACCGCCTCCAGCCTGGTCAAGGTCGACATGGCGTGCAACAAAGTGGGCGAGAGCCCGCACCCGGTCAACCCCGCGGGCTTTGTGATCCACAGCGCGGTGCACGCGGTGCGGCCCGATGCCGGCTGTGTGCTGCACACCCACACGCGCGCCGGTGTGGCCGTGAGCGCGCAAAAGCACGGTGTGCTGCCGATCAGCCAGCAAAGCACCTTTGTGCTGGCCTCGCTGGCTTACCACGGCTACGAAGGCGTGGCGATCCGCGACGACGAAAAGGCACGGCTGCAAGCGAACCTGGGCGAGGCCAATTTCCTGATGCTGCGCAACCACGGCCTGCTGACCGTGGGCAAAACCATCGCCGACGCATTCCTGTCGATGTACACCTTCGAGAACACCTGCCGCATCCAGGTGGATGCGCTGGCCGGTCAAGCCGGTGCAGGCGAGCTCACCGCCGTGAACCCGCAAATCCTCGATGGCGTGGCGCACGCCATGAAAGTGCAGACCGGTGGCCTGGGCGGCGGCTTTGTCTGGCCCGCGCTGCTGCGCAAGCTGCAGCGCGAGAACCCTGGTTACGACGTGTGATGCCGGCATGGCGGTCATGCCCTGGCTCGACCAGGGCATCCACCGCGCACAGCCCTCGCCTGAGGTGGGTCCTCGGGTCAAGCCCGAGGACGACAGAAGCCACGCACGCGAACGACGGAAGCCACGCACGCGAACGACAGAAACCGCGCATGCCAACGACAGAAACCGCGTACGCGAACGATATGAACCACGCACGCAAACGAAAGAACCCGCGCCAGAAAGCGGTAAAACCCTTCCATCCACTTCCCTGATTGCACCATGACCGCTTTGTTTGACCCCTGCCAGGCCGGCGGCCTGCAGCTCGCCACCCGCATCGTGATGGCCCCGCTCACGCGCAACCGCGCGCCCGGCGCACTCGCCAACGCGCGCATGGCCGCTTACTACCGCCAGCGCGCCAACCCCGCCACAGGCGCCGCGCTGATCGTCACTGAAGCCACCGCCATCAGCCACCAGGGCCAGGGCTATGCCGATGTGCCCGGCATCTGGAGCGCCGAACAGGTCACGGCCTGGAAGCAGGTGACCGACGCGGTGCACGCCGAAGGCGGCAAGATCGTCATGCAGCTGTGGCACGTGGGCCGCGTGTCGCACACCAGCCTGCAGCCCGGCGGCGCCGCGCCCGTGGCGCCCTCGGCCATCACCGCCAAGACCAAGACCGTGCTGCTGATCGATGGCCAGGCGCAATTCGTTGAAACCTCGGCACCGCGCGCGCTTGACGCGGCCGAACTGCCGGGCATCGCGGCCGATTACCGCCGCGCCGCCGCCAACGCGGTCGCGGCCGGCTTTGACGGTGTCGAAGTGCATGCGGCCAATGGCTATTTGATCGACCAGTTCCTGCGCCGCGGCAGCAACCAGCGCAGCGACGCCTACGGCGGCAGCATCGAGCACCGTGCGCGCTTTTTGAACGAGGTCATGCAGGCCGTGGTGGCCGAGATCGGCGGCGGCCGCACCGGCATCCGCCTCTCGCCCGTCACGCCCGCCAACGACGCCAGCGACGAGCAGCCACAACCGTTGTTCGAGCACGTGGTGCGGCAACTCGCACCGCTGGGCCTGGCCTATGTGCACGTGATCGAAGGCTCGACCGGCGGGCCGCGCGACCACCAGCAAGGCCCCGCGCCCTTTGACTACGCGGCGCTGCGCCAGGCTTACCGGCAGTCCGGTGGACAGGGCGCCTGGATGGTCAACAACGGCTACGACCTGGCATTGGCGAACCAGGCGCTTGCCGACGGCGCCGACCTCGTGGCCTTCGGCAAGGCCTTCATCGCCAACCCCGACCTGGGCGCGCGCCTCAAAGTGGGCGGCCCGTTCAACGCCCTGGACCGCGCCACGCTCTATGGCGGCGGCGATGCGGGCTACCTGGACTACCCGGCGCTGGGTTGAGTCGGCTGTGGCCGCAGAGTCTCCAAAGCAGGGGCCTGCGCCAGCACCAGGCTCACGCGCAGGCCTTTGTCATCGTCCGCTGGCGCCAGGGTGAGGTCCGCACCCAGGATGCGCGCGTACTCGCCCACGATGGCCAGGCCCAGGCCCGCGCCCTGGCGCAAGGCCTCGCCAACCTGGCCTTGTCCCCAGCGTGCCAGCAGGCGCTCGCGCTGGGCCTGGTCGATGCCGGGGCCGTTGTCGCAAACCGACAGGCACACGCGTCCCTGGGGCTCGCTGCTGATCTCGAGCGTGACGCGCGGCGGCGTGCCATCGGTCGGGCGGCCATAGCGCAGGGCGTTGTCGATCAGGTTGTCGAGCACGCCTTCGAGCAGGGCGCGTTGCGCCAGCACCGGGCGCGGCGCATCGAGCCCGCGCGCGCCCAGGTCCACGCCCAGGCTGTCGGCGCGGTGCAGGTGGCGCAGCAGCGTCTCGCGCAGCAGCTCGTCAAGCAACAAGGCTTGTGGCTGCAGGGCCTCTTGCGCTTCTTGCGCCAGCGCCAGCGCCAGCAGCTGGTCGACCAGGTGGCTCGCGCGTTCCTGGCTGTGCGCGATGCTCTGCAATTGCTCGCGCCAGACGGTGGGTTCGCTGTGCGAGAGGCCGTATTCGGCCAGCGCGCGGATGCCGGCCAGGGGCGTGCGCAGCTCGTGCGCCACATTGCCCGTAAACTCCTTTTGGCCGCGCACCACGCGCGCGATGCGCGAGAGCAAATCGTTGATCGCTTCGGCCAGCAGACGCACATCGCGCGTGCGCTTGGACACCGCCACCGGTGTGAGGTCGCGCGCATCGCGCTGCGCCACAGCGCGCGCCAGATCGGTCAGGGGCTGCACATCGTCCTGGATCGCGCGACGCAGCCACAAGGCCAGCAAGACCAGCAGCAAGGCCTGTGGCGCCAGCGAGAAAAACAGCAGGCGTTGGAACAACCGCGCCTGGCTGCGCGTGGTCTGACCAACCACCACCTTCAGCTGCGCCGGTTGCGTGCGCGCGAGCACCACCGCGCGCAGCACCTGGTTGTGAAAAGACAGCTCGGTGAAGTGCGGCGGGTGGGTATCGCCCAGGTCGGGCAGCCTCAGGCCCGGGTGTCCGGCCAGCAAACGGCCATCGTGCAGATAAACCGCAAAGTACAGCGATTCGTTTTGATCGAACAGCAGCGTGCCCATCTCGGTGGCGGTCAGGCCCAGCGTGAGGCCGCCGTCTTCGGCATGGCGCACATGGCTGGCCACAGCGTAGGCGTCGTCGAGCAGCGCGCGGTCAAAGGCCTGCTGCGTGAAGTAGCGCGCCACACCCAGCGCCAGCAAGGTGCCCAGCAGCCAAGTCAGCGCCAGCGGCACGATCACATGCCGCAACAGGCGCGCGCGCAAGGGCAGCGAAGCGTTCATTCGTCCGCCGCCTCTTCGATGCGGTAGCCCAGGCCACGCAGGGTGCGGATCGAGGCGCCCGAGCCCTGCAGTTTTTTGCGCAGGCGCGAAATGAAGGCTTCGAGCGCGTTGTCGTTGAGGCTGTCCTGCAGGTCCGAGAGCTTGTCCGACAGGTCTTTCTTGCTCACGGTGCGCCCGGGCGGCGAGAGCAGCTCGTGCAGCACCTCGTATTCGCGCGCCGGCAGGGCCAGCGCTTGGCCGGCCACCAGCACCTGGCGTGCCTGGCGGTCGAGCAGCAACTGGCCGATCTGCACCCGGTCGTCGCCGCCCTGGCTGCGCCGCACCAGGGCGCGCAGCCGGGCATCCACCTCGGCCAGCTCAAAGGGCTTGCCCAGGTAGTCGTCGGCACCGGCGTCCAGGCCGGCGATGCGTTCGTCGGTGCGGTTGCGGGCCGTGAGCACCAGCACCGGGGTTTTGTCGCCGCGCGCGCGCCGCTCCCGCAGCAGCGCCAGGCCGCTGCCCATGCCGGCGCCCTGGCGGCCGTCCAGCGGCAGGTTCAGGTCCAGCAGCACCGCATCGAA
>JACCDW010425040.1_pt1 | contig 21792 bp, 22 predicted proteins | sample 7449781 | NCBI WGS metagenome assembly JACCDW01 (sample SAMN15323449, study PRJNA562643) | freshwater metagenome | isolation source: river surface water | place: USA:Blue River Watershed | collected 2017-08-18
CCGCCACCGGGGCGGGGGCCGGGGGAGTCACGGGCACGTGGGCCGCCTTCGCGGGCGCCACGGGCTGGCTGGCGAGCGCGGCATGGGCCGCGGCGACCTTGCGCGCGGCCAGGACTTCGGCGGCGGTCTGCACCGGCGCCTCGTCCTGCAGTTCGGGTTCAGGTTCAGGCTCCGGCATGGGGCCCAGCGCGCGGCGGAAGGCCTGCGTGAAAGCGCTGGGCTCGTCCGACCTCGCAGGCGCCGGCGCGGGCGCCACGTCCAGGGCCACCACCAGTTCCACCTGCCCCGCCACGTTCTGGCTGGAGACGACAAGCACGTCCTTCCCGTAGCGCGCCATGGCGATGTCCATGGCGGTGCGGTTGTCTTTGGCGAGGATGCGTTTGAGTTGCATGGCTCAGGGCTTTCAGGTAACGGCTTGGCGTGAGGACTTGAACTCGGCGTCGACGGTGAACACCACCTTGACCGCCTGGTCGTCCGGAATCTCGCTGTAGGACAGCACGGTGAGATCGCTGATGCGATGACGCACGGCCTGCGAGAGCCAGGGACGGATGGAGGGAGAGACCACGAGCACGGCGGCCACGCCGCTGTCCTCGACCTTGCGCGCGCTGTCACGCAGCGCGGAGAACAGGCTCTCGGACATGCCCGGCTCGAGCACCGGTGGCACGCCGGGGGCGCTCTGCTGCAACACGTTGTGCAGCAGCTGTTCGACCTGCGGGGCCAGGGTCATGACCTGCAGCGTGTCGCTGTTTTCCAGCAGGGACTGCACGATCATGCGGCCCAGCTTGGGACGGACCATGGTGGTGAGGATGTCGGGATCCTGCGTGCGCGCGCTGGCTTCCAGCAGCGCCTCGGCCAGGGTGCGCATGTCGCGGATCGGGACGCCCTCGGTCAGGAGGTTCTGCAGCGTGCGGGTCACCACGCCCAGGGGCAGCTTGGCCGGCACCAGTTCCTCCACCAGCTTGGGGTGGCGCGCGGCCAGCTTGTCCAGGAGCTTCTGCGTCTCGTCGTGCGAGAGCAGTTCGGCGGCGCTGTCACGCAGCACCTTGTTCATGTGGGTGGCGATGGCGGTGGCCGCATCGACCACCGTGTAGCCCAGGGTGCGCGCGATGTCACGCTGGCCCGGGTCGATCCACACCGCCTCCAGGCCGAAGGCCGGCTCGCGCGTGGCGATGCCATCGAGCTTGCCATAGACGGTGCCGGGGTTGATGGCCAGCTCGCGTCCGACCTTCACGGTGCCGCGCGCGCGCACGACGCCATGCAGCACGATGTGGTAGCTGTCCGGGTCCAGGCTCAGGACATCGCGGATACGAACGGGCGACACCAGGAAACCCAGCTCGGAGGAGAGCTTCTTGCGCACGCCCTTGACGCGGGTCATGAGCTGGCCGCCCGTGTCCGGATTGACCAGGGGAATGAGGCCGTAGCCGATCTCCAGGCCGATCAGGTCCACCGACTCCACGTCGTCCCAATCCAGTTCCTTGGGGGCGTCGGTGGCCGGCGCCGCAGAGGCGGCCTCGGCGGCGGTACGTGATCGCGAAGTGCGCTCGATCATCACCAGGCCGCAGGCGGCCGCGGCGGCGCCCAGGGTCAGGAAGACGGCGTGGGGCATGCCGGGCACCAGGCCCAGAAGGCCCAGGATGCCGGCCGCAATGAAGAAGGCCGACGGGTTCGCCAGCTGCGACACCGCCTGCTCGGTCACCGACTCGGAGGTGGTGACGCGGGTGACGATGATGGCGGTGGCCAGCGACAGGAACAGCGCCGGAATCTGGGCCACCAGGCCGTCGCCGATGGCCAGCAGCGTGTAGATGCGGCCCACCTCGCCCAGGGGCATGTTGTGCTGGCCCAGGCCGATGGCGACGCCGCCGATCAGGTTGATCAAGAGGATCAGGATGCCGGCCATCGCGTCGCCGCTGACGAACTTGGAGGCACCGTCCATGGAGCCGAAGAAGTCCGACTCCTGCGACAGCTCCTCGCGCCGGCGCTTGGCGGTTTCCTGGTCGATCACGCCGGCGTTCAGGTCGGCGTCGATGGACATCTGCTTGCCGGGCATCGCATCCAGGGTGAAGCGCGCGTTGACCTCGGAGACGCGGCTGGCGCCCTTGGTCACCACCATGAAGTTCACGATGGTCAGGATCACGAAGATGATGAAACCCACCACGTAGTTGCCGGCGATCACGAACTCGCCGAAGGCGGCGATCACCTTGCCGGCGGCGTCATGGCCCTCGTGGCCGTGCACCAGCACCACCCGGGTCGAGGCCACGTTCAGCGCCAGGCGCAGCATGGTGGCGAACAGCAGCACCGAGGGGAAGGCCGAGAACTCCAGCGGCTTTCGGGTGTTGATGGCGATCATGATCACCACCAGACCTACCAGTAGGTTGAAAGTGAACAGGATGTCCAGCAGCAGCGGCGGCAGCGGCAGGACCAGCATCGCGATGATGGCCACCACCACCGCCGGAATGGCCAGGCCCGACCTGTCGTATTGGGACAGGCCCTGTCGGATCGTTGACAGTGAGGCGAGGTTCATGGGCGGTTTTACGCAGAAATCGACCTGTTCACGCAAAGCCCGTGCCACCCGGAACCGACACCACCGGCCGGATCTGGCGGACGGGCAGGCGGCAAGTTCTTTCCTGTCACGGTTCTTGCAGAAGAAAGGGGCGTCGCGGCTGGAAGGCCGCCCCACCCTTGTCCTTGCACGGTGCCGATACACATGCTCATGTCCAACATTTCCCTCGACACGTCCAGCCCTGGCGCCCCTGGCGGCGACCCCGCGGCGGGCGCGCCGGCCCTGGTTCCGGACGGCGAAGGCTTCGCCGGTCAGCTGGCCCAGGCCCAGTCGGCGGTCCCGCCGGGGCAAAACCTTGCCGCTGGCGCCCTGCCCCTGCAGACGCTGGCGCTGGGCCCGGCCCTGGAGGTCATTACCTCCTCCAGTGACACCGAGGGCGACAGTGACAGCCTGGCTGAATTCGCCAAATCCCAGGGTCTGGACGACGACGTCGTGGCCTGGCTGTTCTCGGACAGCACCCAGGCCCAGATCCAGGCCCAGGCCCTGATGCCGATTCCGCTTCAGGCGCCCGGCGGGGTGATGGCCCTGCCCGTGGCGCCTTCCGGCGCGGCAGGCCTGACGACTTCCTCGCTGCTGACGACCCCCGCGCCGGTCGTCCTGCCCGGCACCCCCACCCTGCCCCAGGACCCCGGCGTCCTGGCGGCCGCAACGGCCGATCCCGAGATGGTCAGCGCAGCCGCCGTGACGACGGCCGGCTGGTTGCAGAACCAGCAAGCCAGCCTGTTGGCCAAGGAGAGCGCCGCCACCCCTGCGGCCACCCCCCAGGATCCGGCCCAGGCCCTGGTCCCGATCCCGATGCCTGCGTCCCTCCAGGCCGCCTGGGCGTCCGCCCGCCCCCAGCGCCCGGACGCCGCGCCCCTGGCGCCCCCCTTCTCTGTGCAGGACGCCGACAGGCCCGTGGAAATTCTCAGCCTGGACATCCAGGAAGGCCTGGAAGCCCTGTGGGACAGCCCCCAGGATCCGACCGGCAGCGATACCGCCGGCAACGGCGCCGGCCACGGCGCCACCCACAACCTCAATCCGGGCACCGCCGCGGGCGCTGCCGCCACGGCCGCGGCCGACGACGCCGCCCCCATCACCACCCTGGCCCAGCGTGCCGCCGGCTACGAGGAACTGAGCCAGCGGCTGGGCGAGGCCATGGCCAAACGGGTCCTGTCCCAGATCGAACGCGGCAACTGGGAAATCAAGCTGCTGCTCAAGCCGGCCAAGCTCGGCGAAGTGGAGATCGACCTGAGCATGCGTTCGGGCGCCCTGGACGCCGCCTTCCGGGCCACCAACCCCCTGACCCGGGACCTGCTCAACGACGGCCTGCCCCGCCTGCGCGAGGTGCTGGCCAATGCTGGCATGGACATTGCGGGATTGAACGTCGGAAACGGACGAAACCCCCAATCTGGCGGAAATCCGACACCTCGCCAGGCCCGTGGCCCGGACGAAGGCACGTCCGCCGGGACAGCCCCCGTGGCTGCCGCCCCCGTCGCTCAGCCCCGGCTGCGCAACCCGGGTTCCGGCTGGGATGTGCTGGTATGAAGTAAGGAGTACTCAAAGTGGCAGAAGAAGTCGTCGAAGCAGAAGAGAGCAAACCGAAAAGCCCCATCCTGATGATCATCGTCGCGGGCGTGGTGCTGCTGATCCTGCTGGTTGCAGCCGTCGGCGGCACGCTGTTCGCCACCGGCTTCTTTGACAGCAAGGACAAGAAGGCCGCCGCCGCAGCCCTGGCCGCGATGGAAGCGTCCAACAAGGAAGGCAAGGGCGGCGATGGCCACGGCGACGCCAAGGGCGGCGACGGCCATGGCGGCGATGCCAAGGGCGGCAAGGACGACGGCCACGGCAAGCCCGCCGCCGGCGCCAGCGCGCCCAAGCCGGTGGCCAAGACGTCTGCCGAGATGCAGCGCTTCGAGTACCGCTACCACGAGATGGAAAAGGACATGGTGGCCAACCTCACCGGGTCCAAGAAGGTCATGCAGATCAAGGTGGCGCTCATGACGCGCTACGACGACCGCGTGATCGCCAACATCAAGAAGCACGAATTCGCCCTGCGCTCGGTGGCGCTGGACGTGATGCGCCAGACCAAGGCCGAGGACATCGACCAGCCCGACTTCCGCAAGCGCCTGGCCGAGAAGATCCGTGACGAGATGAACACGACGCTGCAGAAGTTCGAGGACTTCGGCGGCATCGAGGAAATCCACTTCACCAATTTCATCGTCCAGTAAGTCCCCTCTCACTGGCACCGCATTTCAGGCAAGCGCCCCATGGCCACCCAGCCCCTGCTGTCCCCCGAGGAACTCGCCGCGCTCACGGAATCCGTGCGCACGTCGCCCGAGTCCGAGGGCGACGGCTACAACACCGGCCTGTCCGTCCAGCGCCACGACCTGGCCGCGGAGGACAGCAGCCTGGGCGTGAACCTCGTGTCCATCGACATGGTCAACGAGCGCTTCATCCGCCTGTTCCGCCTGGGCATGCTGGAAGTGCTGCGCGTGAGCCCGCGCATCAACCCGATGCGCGCGCAGATCATGCGCTTTGGCGACTACCTCAAGGACCTGCGCGCGCCGCTGTCCGTGAACATCCTGCGGGTCAACCCGCTGCGCGGCTACTCCATGGCGGTCATCGAACCCGCCGTGATCTTCAGCTCGCTGGACAGCTTCTTCGGCGGTTTCGGCCGCGGCGTCGGCCAGCTGCCCCCGGGCCGCCTGTTCACGCCCACCGAGACGCGGATCATCAAGCTGATCCTGCAGATCCTGTTCCGCTCGTTCAAGGAGGCCTGGGGCCCCCTCACCCCGATCGATTTCGAGCATGTGAGCTCCGAGATCAACCCGCAGTTCGCGCAGATCGCCGACGAGAACGACCTGGTCGTCCTCAGCCGCTTCGAAGCCGAATCGAGCACCGCGAGCGCCGGCTTCATCGACATGGTGATCCCCTACATGTCGCTCAAGCCGATCCGCGACCTGCTGCGCAGCCGCCTGCAAAGCGGCGACGGCAACGAGGAATCCGACAAGATCTGGCGCGACCAGCTGGCGTATGCCGTGCAGGATGCCAGCGTCGAGGCCCAGGTCTCCCTGGGCAAGCTGGAAATCACCATGGCCCAGCTCCAGAGCCTGCAGGTGGGTGACACCCTGCCTTTCCGCAAGCCCGACTTCGCCCGCATGACCGTGGGCGACAAGCCGGTTTTCGACGTCGAAGTGGGCTCCCTGGGCAACAACGCCGCCGTGATGATGGTCAAGCCCGTCTCGCCCGCCCCCGCCAGCCCCGAGCGCTGAACCGATTTCCCTGAAGGACGATGCCATGAGCACCACCGAAGAAAACGCCGTCGCCGAAACGACCGACGCCAGCAAGCAGATCCACCCGGACGTGCTGCAGAACATCCCGGTCACCCTGTCCGTGGAAGTCGGCCGCGCCACCATCAAGATCCGCGACCTGATGCGCCTGACGCAGGGCAGCGTGGTCGAACTCGACCGCATCGCCGGCGAGCCGCTGAACCTGCTCGTGAACAACACCGTCGTCGCCCAGGGCGAGGTGGTGCTGGTCAACGAACGCTACGGCATCCGCCTCACACGCGTCGTCCCTGCCAACGAGCGCCTCGAATCGCTCTGATCGGACCGTCATGAACGCTTCCTGGGGTGGTGTCGTCCAGTACCTTCTGAGCTTCGCGCTGGTCGTGGGCCTGCTGGTCGGCCTGCTGTGGGCCATCAAGCGCCTGCAGCTGTCGAACGCCTTCGCGCGCCGCGAGCAGCGCCTGCGCGTGGTCGAGACCCTGGCCGTGGGCGCGCGCATGAAGATCGCCCTGGTACGCTGCGACGGCCGCGAACTGCTGGTCGGCGTCACCCCCTCGCAGATCACCCCCCTGGGCACCTGGCGCGCGGCCGATGCCGCCGCCCCCGTGGCCCCGCAGGCCCCGTCCACCTTCCCGCCGGAGCCTGACCTGTGAGCTCCCGCTTCCTGAAGCTGCTGCCGGTGCTGGCCCTGGTGGCCCTGGCCGCCCTGCCCGCCCTGGGCTGGGCCGCCCCCGCGCCCGGCCTGCCCGGCGTTTCCGTGACCCAGACGCCGCAGGGCCAGCAGTACAGCCTGAGCCTGCAGCTGCTGGCGCTCATGACGTCGCTGACGCTGCTGCCGTCGGCGGTGCTGATGATGACCGCCTTCGTGCGCATCATCATCGTCCTGTCCATCCTGCGCCAGGCACTGGGCACGGGACAGACCCCGCCCAACCTGGTCCTCACGGGCCTGGCCCTCTTCCTCACGCTGTTCGTGATGTCACCGGTGCTCGAGGAGGTCTACCGCAACGGCATCGTGCCTTACATGGACGGCAAGCTCGGCTTCGAGCAGGCGCTGGCCGCCGCCGAACAGCCGCTGCGCGGCTTCATGCTGAAACAGACACGCGAGGACGACATCTCCGTCTTCATGGAAATCTCGCGCAAGGGGCCGGTCGCCAGCCCCAACGACATCCCCTTCATGACCCTGGTGCCGGCCTTCCTGACCTCCGAGCTCAAGAGCGCCTTCACCATCGGCTTCCTGATCTACATCCCCTTCCTGGTCATCGACCTCGTCGTGTCCAGCGTCCTCATGTCCATGGGCATGATGATGCTGTCCCCGATGATGATCTCCATGCCGTTCAAGCTGATGCTGTTCGTGCTGGTCGACGGCTGGGCCCTGATCATGGGTTCGCTGGCCTCCAGTTTCGTGATGCCCTAGCGACCCGCACACCCCACAAGAACGGAGCAAGCAATGGATTCAGCCATGGTCGTGGACATCGGACGGCAGGCCCTGTGGGCCACGCTGCTGGTCAGCGCCCCCCTGCTGGGTGTCGCCCTGGTGGTGGGCCTGGTGATCGGCATCATCCAGGCCGCCACCTCGATCAACGAAATGACGCTCAGCTTCATCCCCAAGGTGATCTCGCTGAGCGCCGCGCTGCTGCTGTTCGGCAGCTGGATGCTGGGCACGCTGGTGGACTTCACCCGCGGCATCTTCCAGCGCATTCCAGTGCTTTTCAGCTGAAGTTCCTGTCCAGGGGCCGGTCATGGAGCTGATGGCTGCAGATGTCGTCGCGAGGTTCTACACGATCCTCTGGCCGATGCTGCGCATCTCCGCCCTGATGGTCACTGCGCCCGTCTTCGCCCTGCGCGCCTTCAACCTGCGGCTGCGCGTGCTGCTGGCCATCGTGCTGGCGTGGCTGGTGTACCCGATGCATACCTGGCCGGTGATCGATCCGGTCTCGGCCGAAGGCCTCAAGGAAATCATCAACCAGCTGGCCATCGGCGCCCTCACCGGCCTGATCCTGCAGGTGGTGGTCGCGGCCATGGTCGTGGCCGGTCAGGCCATCGCCACCTCCATGGGCCTGTCCATGGCCAACCTGATGGACCCGAACATGGGCACCGTGCCCGTGATCTCGCAGTTCCTCATCATCCTGGGCTCCCTGATCTTCGTGGGTGCGGGCGGCCATGCCATCCTGCTGGGTCTGATCCTCGAGAGCTTTCACACCCTGCCCGTGGGCACCAGCATCTTCTCGCCCGAGAGCCTGGGCCTGCTGATGCGCTGGAGTTCCATGATGTTCCTCGGGGCGGTGCTGGTCGCCCTGCCGGTGAAGATCGCCATGCTGTTCGTCAACGTGGGCGTCGGCATCATCACGCGGGCGGCCCCCAGCCTGAACATCTTCTCGGTCGGCTTTCCGGCCTCCGTCATCGTCGGCTTCCTGGTGCTGCTGACCTTCCTGGGCAGCATCATCGGCCGTATCGACTGGCTGTGGGTGCAGGGCTTCTCCACGGTCCGCGAACTCCTGGGGGTGCCTCGTGTCTGAGACCTCCCAGGAACGGACAGAAAAACCAACCGCGCGGCGCCTGCGCAAGGCGCGCGAGCAAGGCCAAGTCGCGCGCTCGGCCGAAGCATCGGCGGCCGGGGTCGTCATCGGCGCGCTGCTGGTCATCACCTTGTCCGGCGGCTGGATGGCCCACCGGCTGGCCCACGAATTCGCCGTCGGATTCCATTTCGACCGCAAGACCCTGGACCAGCCGGCGCTCATGATGGCCGTCTTCACCGACCAGCTGGTCAACGCCTTCATCGTGATCCTGCCGGTGCTGCTGATCACCGCCGTCATGGCCATCGCCGGCTCCATCCTGTCCGGCGGCTTCCTCTTCGTGCCCTCGGCCGCGGCGCCCAAGGCATCCAAGCTGAGTCTCTTCGCCGGCCTCAAGCGCATGTTCGGCCTGCATGCAGTCGTCGAACTCGGCAAGGCCCTGCTCAAATGCGGCCTGGTCGGCGGCGCCCTCTGGCTCACCCTGAACACGCGCATGGACGAGATCCTGCGCATCGGCGAGATGGCCCTGGAACCGGCGATGGCCCTGGCGGGCACGATGCTGCTGCAGTCCGCCCTCACCGTCTCGCTGGCCCTGGCCCTCATCGCCCTGATCGACGTGCCCTGGCAGCGTTACAGCTTCACCAAGCGCCTGCGCATGACCCGCCAGGAAATCAAGGACGAAATGAAGGACATGGAGGGCCGGCCCGAGGTCAAGGCCCACATCCGCCGCCGCCAGCGCGAGATGGCCAATGCGCGCATGCTCAAGCGGGTGAAGGACGCCGACGTCGTCATCACCAACCCGGAACACTTCGCCGTCGCCCTCGAATACGACCCGACCAGCAACGGCGCCCCCATCCTGGTGGCCAAGGGCAGCGACTTCATGGCCGCCAAGATCCGCGAGGAAGCGGGCAAGGCCGGCATCCACCTGTTCCCCGCGCCCGAGCTCGCGCGTGCCCTGTACTTCACCACCGAGGCCGAACACCCGGTGCCCGAGGCGCTGTACCACGCGGTGGCCCAGGTCATCGCCTATGTGTACAGCCTGGAAGGCGCGCAGCCGGGACGCCGCCACATGCAACGGCCCCATCCGGTCGTGCCCGCCGCCATGCGCTTCGACGCCGACGGCCGCCGCCTCGAACCCGAAGAAGAGGCCGCTGCCCCGGCCTGACCTCCGCCCCCACACGCACCTGAACGCCCATGACGATGAAAACCCCATCGCCCGCCTCCTTCAGCCCGCCGCTGCCGCTGCCCGAAGCCAATGGCTACTACAGCACGGAAGACGAACAGCGCATGCAGGCCATGGTGCGCGCCCTGCTGCAGGGACGCCGCCACATCGCCCTGTCCAGCGCGTCCGGCGAAGCCCTGGACCATTACAGCCGCCTGCTGGTGCGCGACCTGCGACAGCACGACCACGTCCGGGTGGTCGCCCACCTGCCGGGCAGCTGCGACAAGCTGGTGCAGCAGGTGAACGACCTGCTGGCCGACCTGCCGCTGTCCGACGTCGTCACCCGCGACAGATCGGAACAGCGCCCGATCCACGTCTTCGTCGTCCACGACAGCCCCACCCTGTCCAGCGCCGAGTTCGCGCTGCTGGTGCGGCTGGTGAACGACCTGCCTGGCGCCAACCTGCGCATCGCGCTGATCCAGGACCGGGACTTTGCCGTCACCGGCAACCTGCAGGCCCTGGGCGCGCAGGCGCTGCACTGGCGCATCCACCTGGCCGGAATGCCGACCGCCGCCAGCAGCGAAGCCTCGCGCGAGGCGCTGCGTGAAGCCCTGCGCGAATCGCCCGAGACACTTCCGCCCTGGGCCCGTCCCGCCGACGAGAAACCCGCACGCCGCCGCTGGCGCCTGGCCTTCTGGCGCCGCAGCGAGCCGCGCACCGCCACGTCGGCCGGCGGCAAGCCGCACGCGTCCGCCAGCGCCCGCAAGGCCGCTGCACGGCCACCCGCCAAGCCCCTGGCACGCGCCGCCAGCAAGGCCACCGCCAAGCCCTTGGCGAAAGCCTCGGCCGTCGCGGGCAAGCCGGCCGCGAAGGCCAATGCCAAGACGGCCAGCCGGCCTGCCAGCAAGGTCTCGACGGAGAACATGGCCGCGCGCCGCAATCGCGTGGTCCTGGTCAGCGGCGTACTCCTCAGCGCTGCCCTGGCGGGCGCCCTGGGCACCTGGCTGTCGATGCAGCCAGGCGTGCAGCGCGCTGCGCGTCCCATCACGCCTGCGGTAACCCCCACGGTCCAGAACCTCCCTACACGCACCGCCCTGGCGATGCCCCAACGGCCATGAGCACCCCACCGCCCCCGCCCCCCGCCGTCATCGGCAGCGGCAAGCCGCACACCGTGGCGCTCAAGCCGGGCAGCAATGTGGCCGCCCGCCAGACTGCCCGCAAGCGGGATGAAGGCCAGGACAACGGCCTGACGGCGCGCCTGCTGGCGACCCTGCGCAGTGGCGAGAAAGCCGCGGAAGCGGCCAAGCATCCCGCGCCCGAGGCATCCACCAGCCCTGCGGCCACGGCCCCAGACGCCCTGGATGCCGCCGCCACGCCCGCCACGGGCCTGAGCAGCGCCATCCAGCAACGCATTGCCCAATTGAAACAACGCAATGAAGCCGTGAGCAGCGAACTCGATCGCCTGCCGGCCAAGGGCAAGCGCGCCCGCTGAATCCAGGAGAGTCCGTCATGAACGCACCCGCGACCCCCGACACCGGCGAGACCGCCGCCTCGCCCGAGGCCGCTCCCGCCGTCACGCCCAGCGACCCGGGCTTCCAGCCCCAGCCGCCGGTTCTCGCCGACGTGGTCGAGCCCGCCGCGGCCGACGCCGAGGCGCCGCAGGTGACCGCCACGTCCAGCGCCGAAGCCCCTGCCGCGGAGCCTGCCGCTGCCGCTGCCGCCGCTGCGATGCCTGCCGCCGCTGCGGTGGTGTCCTCCGCGGATCTGGATGCGCTGGCGGGTGTCGTACTGGACGCGGCGGAACTCGCCAACCGCAGCGCCCAATCCGCCGCCGGCATCAGCAGCGACCTGCACCGCGCTACCGACTCACTGCGAGACACCCAATCGAGCGTGCGCCGGCAAAGCTATGTCGTCATGGGCATCGTCTCGCTGGTCACCCTGTTGACGCTGATGTTCATCGTCGTGACCGGCATCCGCATGAACAGCCGCATCAACCAGCTCGACGCCACCCTGCTGGCGGTGGCCCAGCGCGCCGTCGCCCTGAACGAGGGCCTGGGTTCGCTGGAAACCATCAACGAATCCGTGGGCAAGCTGGCGCAGCAGGTGGAAGTCCTGGCCCGCACCACCACCGAGGTGGGCGGCCGCATCGACCAGACCGTCAAGCAGTCCGAGACCCTGGCCAGCCAGATCACCGCCAAGACGGCCGAACAGGTCGCCTCCGGCAGCCAGAACCTGGCCCGCCAGTTCGAAGGCGTGAACAGCCGCATGCAATCACAGGCCGCCGCCGTGCAGGCCCTCAGCCGCGACGTGCAGGCCCTCAAGGCCGCCGTGGGCAATGTCGACAAGCTCAATCGCGATGTACAGGCCCTGGTGACCCTGCAGCGTGAGCGTTACCTGGAGGCCCTGCAAAAGAGCGCCGCGACCCCGGCACCTGCGCCCGCCCCGGAGCGTGAACGCAATGTGCAGTACCCGCGGGTGCAGCCTCCGGTCAGTCCCAACGCCGCACCGGGGACGTCGACCAATGGCAACGGGGCGATCGTGGTGCCCCCGCGCTCCAACTGAAGCCGGCCCGCGCAGCGGGTCAGCCGGTACGCAGCTCGCTCACGCGCAGCTCGTACTTCTGGATCTTCTCGATCAGCGTGGTGCGCTGCAGGTGCAGCAGCCGCGCGGTCTGCGACACATTGCCGTTCGTGCGCGCCAGCGCCTGCTCGATCAGGCTGCGCTCGATGCGAACCAGCTGCTGCTTCAGGGGCAAGCCGTCGGGCGGCAGGCTCACGATGCCTTGCGCCAGGCAGACGATCTCCTCCACCACATTGGGCGTGGGCAGCTCGCCCTGCGGCGGCTCGAGTTCAGGCGGGAGGAACACCGCTTCGTCCTGCGTCCCCTCCCCCGCCATGCCAGCGGGCATCGGAACGAAGGCCGGCGCATCGCTGGCCCGGTCGATCAGGGACAGCAGCACCTCGTCGCCTTCCTGCACCGCGCCCCGGACCACCGGCGTGACCGCCTCGGGCGCCTCGGCGAAGGAAGGGGCCATGCGGGCCACTGCCGGCGCGCGCGGGGTCAGCCCCGGCGGCAGCATGCTGGCCGGTATCGCGCGCAGCTGCACGCACTGCCCCGGGAACAGGGTCGTGAACCGGTCCACGAGGTTGGACAGCTCACGCACATTCCCCGGCCAGGGGTAGTGCAACAGGGACTGCGTCAATTCGTCGTCGAAGGTGATCGGCACCCGCCCTTCGCTGGCATGGCGCTGCGCATAGAACGCCAGCAGCTCGGGGATGTCCTCCTGGCGTTCGCGCAGCGGCGCGGTGTGGCAAGGCAGGACGTTCAGGCGGTAGTACAGGTCTTCGCGGAAACGCGCCTGCGCCACGTCCTGCGCGAGGTTCTTGTGGGTCGCGGCGATCACGCGCACGTCGATCTCCACCGGCCGGCTCGCGCCCACGGGCAGGATGCAGCGTTCCTGCAGCACGCGCAGGAGCTTGACCTGCATGTCCAGCGGCAGGTCGCCGATCTCGTCCAGGAACAGGGTGCCGCCGTCGGCCATCTCGAAGCGGCCGATGCGGTCACTCACGGCCCCCGTGAACGCGCCCTTGCGGTGCCCGAACAACTCGCTTTCGAGCAGGTCCTTGGGGATGGCCCCGCAATTGATCGGGACGAAGGGGGCCTGGCGCCGGCCGCTCTGGCGGTGTAGCGCCTGCGCCACGAGTTCCTTGCCCGTGCCGCTTTCGCCGGTGATGAGGACGGTGGAATTGGACCCCGCCAGCACCTTGATCAGGTCCAGCAGCGTGCGCGTGTGCGCACTCTTGCCGATGATCGGGGTGGGGGACGGGGCGAGCATGTCAGGCCAGGAGGGTCAGCGCAGGGGCGCGGCGAAAGCAGCGATCAACTGCCGCATTGTTCGTCAAATAGCCTGTTTGAACTACAAACCGCTCGTTCATATTTACGGAATTGTCATCGACCATTGACAGGCCGAGAGTGACACGGGCGCCAGACATGCAATTAGTCCGCCGCTATCTGCCTGCCAGACAGCACCGCATGCGTGACTATCCTCAATGGTTGTAACACAAACGAAGCCACACGGCCAACCTGACGCAAGGCGGGCGGGGCCAAGAAAAAAGCCCGCCGGATCCGGCGGGCTTTTCATGGGCAGTTTCTGTGGTGGGTGCTGAGGGGTTCGAACCCCCGACCTACGCCTTGTAAGGGCGCCGCTCTACCAACTGAGCTAAGCACCCCACCTGAAACGGGCCCTCAGTTCAGGGCGTCCTTCAGGGCCTTGCCCGGACGGAACTTCGGCACTTTGGCCGGCTTGATCTTGATCGTCGCGCCGGTGCGCGGATTACGGCCGGTGCGCCCTGCGCGCTTGCCGACGGCGAAGGTGCCGAAGCCCACCAGAGACACCGAGCCGCCCTTCTTCAGGGTGGTCTTCACGGCGCCGATCATGGACTCCAGCGAGCGGGTGGCTGCAGCCTTGGAGATGTCGGCGTGTTTTGCGATGTGCTCAATCAGTTCGGTTTTATTCACAAGGGCCCCTCGGTGAGAGATAGGTTGATGTCCAATTTTTTTGTTCAGGCGATCCCCGGACCTGGCGCGCTGCAAGCGTGCCCTGATGGGTCTGCGGGGGAGCGTCTGTCGTCGGTCGCGTTTTCCGGAACCGCGCTTTTGATTAAAGCGAGGGGCCCAGAGGCTGTCAATACGGCTTGGGGCCTATACCGGCAACGGGACGCGATTGTAATCGCTTGCCAAAAATCACAACGCCTGCGCGATCGCCCGGCCCAGGTCGCTGGTGCCGGCCTTGCCCCCGATATCCGGGGTCCGCGGTCCGCCGCTGGCGGGATCAAGCACCTTCTCGATCGCCGCCAGCACCGCATCATGCGCGTCCTTGTGGCCCAGGAACTCCAGCATCATCGCACCGCACCAGATCTGCCCGATCGGGTTGGCGATCTGCTTGCCCGCGATGTCGGGCGCCGAGCCGTGCACCGGCTCGAACAGCGAAGGGTGCGTGCGATCCGGGTTGAGGTTGGCGCTGGGCGCGATCCCGATCGTGCCGGTGCAGGCCGGGCCCAGGTCGGACAGGATGTCGCCGAACAGGTTGCTGGCCACCACGACGTCGAAGAAGTCGGGGCGCTGCACGAAGTGGGCGGTCAGGATGTCGATGTGGAACTTGTCCAGCTTGACGCCCGGATAGGCCTTGGCCATCTCGGCCACCCGCTCGTCCCAATAGGGCATGGTGATCGCGATGCCGTTGGACTTCGTGGCACTGGTCAGGTGCTTCTTGGGGCGCGACTGCGCCAGCTCGAAGGCGAACTTGAGCACGCGGTCCACCCCCACGCGGGACATCACCGTCTCCTGCATCACGATCTCGCGCGGGGTGCCCGGGTACATGCGTCCGCCGATGCTGGAATACTCGCCCTCGGTGTTCTCGCGCACGATGTACATGTCGATCTCGCCAGGCTCGCGGCGGCTGCCGTCGCGGCGCACCACCGGCGCGACGATGCCGGGCATCAGGCGCGCCGGGCGCAGGTTCACGTACTGGTCGAATTCGCGGCGAAACAGCAGCAGCGACCCCCACAGCGACACATGGTCCGGGATCTTGTCGGGCCAGCCGACCGCGCCGAAGTAGATCGCGTCATGGCCGCCGATCTGGTCCTTCCAGTTGTCCGGGAGCATCTTGCCGTGCTTCTCGTAGTAGTCCCAGCTGGAGAAGTCGAAGTGATCGAACTGCAGGTCGATGCCGAAACGGCTGGCGGCTGCCTCCATCACCCGGATGCCCTCGGGCATCACCTCCTGGCCGATGCCGTCACCGGCCACCACGGCAATGCGCTTCTTGCTCATGTCATTGACTCCTGAAAAATGCGAAGGCCTCGTCCAGCACCGCCTGCGGCGCCTCCTCGGCCAGGTAATGCCCGCTGTCCACGGCCCGCCCGCTCACGTCGGCGGCACGCTCGCGCCACAGGGCCAGCACGTCGAAACACTGGCCCACGATGCCGTTCTCGCCCCACAGCACCCGCAGGGGCTGCGCCAGGCGCCGGCCGGCGGCCACGTCGGCGCGGTCATGCACCAGGTCGATACCGGCGCTGGCACGGTAATCACCGCAGATGCCCCGGGCTGAACCGGGCAGCGCGATACAGCGCTCGTATTCCGCCATGGCCGCAGGGTCGAAGGCCGCGAGACCCGCATAGCGCGCGCCCATCACGCTGCGCACATAGCGCACCGGGTCATCCTCGATCAGGCCTTCGGGCAGGGGCGCAGGCTGGATCAGGAAGAACCAGTGCCAGTACGCGCGGGCGAAGGCCTCGGTGGTTTGGGAGTACATGGCCAGCGTGGGCGCGATGTCCAGAAGCATCAGGCGCTTCACCCGCTCGAGGTGGTCAGCCGCCAGGCGGTGCGCGACGCGCGCGCCGCGGTCATGGGCCAGCACCTGGAAGCGCTCGAAGCCCTGGGACTGCATGACGGCCACCGCATCAAGCGCCATCTCGCGGCGCGCATAGGCGGCGCTGTCCTCACCGGGTTCGGGACGCGAGGAATCGCCATATCCGCGCAGGTCCATCATCACGACGCAAAAACGCTGCGCCAATTGCGGCGCCACGCGGTGCCACATGGCCATGGTCTGCGGGTGCCCGTGCATCAGGAGCAGCGGCTCGCCCTGCCCGGCGCGCCGGCAGGCCAGGCGCACCTGGTCACGGCGCACTTCAAACGAATCAAACCCTTCGAACATGGGGCGCCGATTGTGCCTGCAAGCCGCGGATGGGGATCAGGCGCGCTGCGGCGCGGGGCTGCGCACCACCAGGCTCACGCCCACCGCGGTAATCACCACGCCCGCCAGGGTCAGTGACGTGATCGGCTCGCCGAACAACTGCCACGCCATCAGCGCCGTCGTGGGCGGCACCAGGTACATCAGGCTGGCCACGCGCGTGGCGGCGCCCCGCTGGATCATCAGGTACAGGAGGGAGCTGGCGCCCAGCGTGAGCCCGAGCACCGACCAGGCCAGGGCACCGGCCAGTTCGGTATTCAGCGTGCCCGCGGGCGTGAACCAGCGCGGAACCTCGGTCTCCAGCATCGCCAGCGGCGAGGTGACGGCGAAGGCCGCCAGCATCTGCACGAAGCCGGCGATGCGCACGTCACAGGGCTGCACGAAACGCTTCTGGTACAGCGTGCCCGCCGTGATGCCCCCCAGGGCCATGACCGCGAAGGACAGGTTCACCGCATTGACCTCGCCCAGCCCGAGCTTTTGCCAGACCACCATCACCAGGCCGCACAGCCCCAGGGCCAGCCCGGCCCACTGGCGGCGCGTCACCTCGCCGCCCAGCGCGGACAGCCACAGGCCGGTGAGCACGGGTTGAAGCCCCACCACCAGGGCCGACAGGCCTGCGCCCATGCCGTTCTTCACGGCGGCCCACACGCCGCCGAGGTAGCAAGCCTGCATCAGCACCCCGGTCACCGCCAGGTGACCCCACTGCGTACGGTCACGAGGCCAGACGGCCTTGGCCGCCAGCGCCCACGCCAGCAGGCACAGGGCCGACAGCGCGTAGCGTATCTCCAGGAAGGAAAAGGGCGGCGCATGCGGCATGCCATAACGCGCCACGATGAAGCCGGTGCTCCAGATCAGGACAAAGACCACCGGCATGGCCCGCACAGGCCAGGCCTGCGCCGCGGAGACTTCATTCATCGTTCAATGCACGCGCTTGCGGATCTCGGGCAGCGCCTTGCGCAGGTAATAGACCATGGACCACACGGTCAGGACGGCCGCCAGCCAGATCAGGCCCGTGCCCCACAGGCGGGTGTCGATGAGGCCGAACAGGCGGCCGTCGAACAGCAGGAAGGGAATGGCCACCATCTGCACGGTGGTCTTGACCTTGCCGAGCATGTGCACCGCCACGCTGCGCGACGCGCCGATCTGCGCCATCCACTCGCGCAGCGCGGAGATGGCGATCTCGCGGCCGATGATGATCAGCGCCACGAATACGTCGGCGCGCCCCAGGTGCACCAGTATCAGCAGCGAGGCGCACACCAGGAACTTGTCGGCCACCGGGTCCAGGAAGGCGCCGAAGGACGAGGCCTGGTTCAGGCGCCGCGCCAGGTAGCCATCCAGCCAGTCGGTCAGGGCAAAGACCACGAACATCACCGTGGCCACGAGGTTCTGGGTGCGGGGCTCCAGCCCCAGGTAGAACACCCCCACGACCAGCGGAATGGCGACGATGCGCGTCCAGGTCAGGATCGTGGGGACGGTGAAGAACATGTCCGCGATTCTGGCACGGGCGCGGCCGCCCTCAGCGCAGGGCGCGGTAGATGGTTTCGGCCAGCTCGCGGGAGATGCCCTCCACGGTGGCCAGGTCGTCCACCCCGGCGTCCGCCACGCCGCGGATGCCGCCAAAACGCTGCAGCAGCTTGGCGCGCTTTCGGGCGCCAATGCCGGGGATGTCCTCCAGCCGGCTGCCGCCCACCCGCACCTTGTCCCGGCGCGCGCGCATGCCGGTGATGGCGAAGCGGTGCGCCTCGTCACGGATCTGCGCCACCAGCATCAGGGCGGCCGAATCATGGCCCAGGTAGACCTTGTCGCGGCCGTCGGCGAAGACCAGCTCCTCCAGGCCCACCTTGCGGCCCTCGCCCTTTTCCACCCCCACGATCACCGACAGGTCCAGCCCCAGTTCGGCGAACACCTCGCGCGCCATGCTCACCTGGCCCTTGCCGCCATCGACCAGCACCAGGTCCGGCAGGCGGGTGGCCGACCCGCCCGAGCCGCGCTTGCCGCTACGGACTGCGACAGGGCTGACGCCTTCATCCGCCCCCTCGGGCGGCGTCGCATCGGGCGCATCGCGGCCCGCCTGCGCCAGCTGGCTGTAGCGTCGCTGGAGCACCTGGCGCATGGCGGCATAGTCGTCGCCCGGCGTGATGCCCTCGATGTTGTAGCGGCGGTACTCGGCGTTCTGCATCTGGTGGTGGTGGAACACCACGCAGGAGGCCTGCGTGGCCTCGCCCGCGGTGTGCGAGATGTCGAAGCACTCGATCCTCAGGCTGTCCAGGTCGTCGGGCGCCAGGTCCAGCGCCTCCGCCAGCGCACGCGTGCGTGCCTGCTGCGACCCCTCCTGCGCCAGCAGGCGGGCCAGCTGGATGGCCGCATTCTTCTGCGCCATCTCCAGCCACAGGCGCCGCTGCTCGCGCGGCTGGTGCACCAGGGACACGCGCACCCCGGCCTGCACGGACAGGGCCTTGACCAGGTCCTTGCGCACCGGGTGGCTGGCGATCAGGGTCGGCGGCACGGCGATGCCGATGTAGTGCTGCGCGATGAAGGCCTCCAGCACCTGCACCTCCAGGGGCAGGGCCTCGGGCGCCTCGTCACCGCCGTCGAAGCCCCGCACGGCTGCCGCGTCCTCGACGTGGCTGGGGAAATAGGGCCGGTCGCCCAGGTGCCGGCCTCCGCGCACCATGGCCAGGTTCACGCAGGCCTTGCCGCCCTGCACGGTGACGGCCAGGATGTCCACGTCCTTGTCGTCAGCGGTCTCCACCGACTGCTGGTGCAGCACCCGCGACAGCGCGCTGATCTGGTTGCGAAGTTCGGCAGCCTGCTCGAACTCCAGGCGCTCGGCGTGGGCCATCATGCGCGCCTCGAGCTTGGCCAGCACTTCCTGGGTGTCGCCCCGCAGGAAGGCCTGCGCGTTGTCCACGTCGTGCTGGTAGTCCTCGCGGGCGATCTTGTCCACGCAGGGGCCCGAGCAGCGCTTGATCTGATAGAGCAGGCAGGGCCGCGTGCGGTTGGCGAACACCGTGTCCTCGCAGGTGCGCAGGCGAAACACCTTCTGCAACAGCTGCAGCGACTCCTTGACCGCCCACGCGCTGGGGTACGGCCCGAAGTAGTGGTGCTTGCGGTCGGTCGTGCCGCGGTAATAGGCCATGCGCGGATAGGGATCGGACGCGCCGGTGACCTTGAGGTAGGGGTAGCTCTTGTCGTCCCGGAACAGGATGTTGAAGCGCGGGTTCAGGGCCTTGATCAGGTTGTTTTCCAGCAGCAGCGCCTCGGCCTCCGAGCGCACCACCGTCGTCTCCATCCGCACGATGCGCGACACCATCAGCCCGATGCGGGTGCCCGCATGGTTCTTCTGGAAGTAGCTGGAAACGCGTTTTTTCAGGTCGCGCGCCTTGCCCACGTACAGCACGCCGCCCGCCGCGTCGAAGTAGCGGTAGACCCCAGGCAGGTGCGGCAAGGCCGCCACCTCGGCCAGCAGGGAATCGGGATGTGCGCCGGACGGCAGGTCGGACATGCTCCGTATTATCCGGGGCCATGCGCTGGGACATCTTCTGCAAAGTCATCGACAACCACGGCGACCTCGGCGTGTGCTGGCGCCTGTCGGCCGAACTGGCGGCGCGTGGAAAGGCCGTGCGCCTGTGGGTGGACGATCCGTCGGCCCTCGCCTGGATGGCCCCTGGAGGTCGCCAGGGTGTGCAGGTAGTGCCCTGGAGGGCGCAATCGCCCGCGCCCGAGCCGGGCGATGCGGTGATCGAGGCCTTCGGCTGCGACCCGCACCCGGCCTTCCAGGCCGCCATCGCGCAGGCGGCACGGGCACGCGGGCGGCAACCCGCCTGGATCAACCTCGAGTACCTCAGCGCCGAGTCGTACGTGGAGCGGTGCCACGGCCTCACCTCGCCCGTCCTGAGCGGCCCGGCCGCGGGCCTGGCCAAGCGGTTTTGCTACCCGGGCTTCACCAGCCGCACCGGGGGGCTGATCCGCGAACGCGACTTCGACCAACGCCGTGCCGCCTTCGACCGCCAAGCCTGGCTGCACTCGATGGGCGTGTCCGCACACGGGGAGCGGCTGGTGAGCCTCTTCTGCTACGAACCGCGCCCCCTGGGCGCCCTGCTGGCGCGCTGGCGAGACGGCGCGCAGCGCACACGCCTGCTGGTCACGCCGGGTCGCGCGCGCGCTGCGGTCGAGGCCCTAGGGGACACGCTCGTGCCCGGAGGCGCGCTGGCCCTCACCCACCTGCCTGCGCTCACCCAGACCGACTACGACCACCTGCTGTGGGCCTGCGACCTGAACTTCGTGCGGGGCGAAGACTCGCTGGTACGCGCCCTCTGGGCCGGCCGGCCCTTCGTGTGGCAGATCTATCCGCAGGACGACGGCGCACACCGCGCCAAGCTCGAGGCCTTCCTCGACTGGCAGCAGTGCCCGCCCGAGTGGCGTGCCTTGCACAGGGCCTGGAACGGCATCGACCCCCTCCTGCCTGCCATCGACCCGGCGGGTCAGGGCGACAGGCCGTCGGACACCGCGCGCCCGATGCAGGCGCAGACCGATCTCGTCACGCACCTGTGCGAGGTGGCCGACCCGTCAGGCTGGACCGCCCGGGGACCCGCCTGAACCCTGAAATAATCGCGCCTCGTCCCCCAGAACGCACTGATTCCTTGCGTCCCCTGCGCCTTTCCCACCCGGCCACCGTGGCCACGCTCCTGGGCCTGATGGCCGTCCTGGCCTGGGACCTCCTGGGGCAGGACATCGCGCTGGCGCGTCTGGCTGGCTCACCCTCGGGCTTTCCCGCGCGCGAGGCCTGGTTCCTCACACGCATCCTGCATGACGGCGCCCGCGCGCTGGCCGGCGTGCTGGTGGCGGTCCTCGTCGTCTCGGTGGCCTGGCCCTTGGGCCCCTTGCGTGCCCTCACCCGCGGGCGGCGACTCTGGCTGCTGGCCGTTGTCATCGGCGGCATGCTCCTGCCTGCCGCCCTCAAGCGCGTGAGCGCCACGAGCTGCCCCTGGGAGCTGGCCGAATTCGGCGGCTCCGCCGCACTCGTGTCGCACTGGCAATGGTGGGCTCTGGATGGCGGCCCCGGCCACTGCTTCCCCGCGGGCCACGCCAGCGCAGGCTTTGCCTGGATCGCGGGCTTCTTCGCCTGGCCGGCGTCCTCGCCCTGGGCCCGCCGGTGGCTCTGGGGCGCACTGGCGGCCGGCCTGTTGCTAGGGGTCGCGCAGCAACTTCGCGGCGCCCATTTCATGAGCCACACCCTCTGGACCGCCTGGATCTGCTGGACCTGGGCGTGGGGCCTGTCGCTTTTCCTCTCGCAGGATCCCCAGACGACTGCGGGCGGCTGAAACCGGCCTGCAGGTCAGGGGGCGGCGCTCGAGCTCCTGGCACGGTTGGCCGCAGCGGCAGGCGCGGCGGTCACAGGCGTGCGGCAGGTGGCGAACATGTCGTGGCTGCGGTCATAGGCCTGGGTGGCCACGTCCAGCAGCCCCAGCATCGAATGGAAAAGATGGTCGTGGCTCACCGGCCGCTGCGCTTCGCGCTGCAGGCAGGCCCCGTCCACG
>JACCDW011607182.1_pt1 | contig 21792 bp, 3 predicted proteins | sample 7449781 | NCBI WGS metagenome assembly JACCDW01 (sample SAMN15323449, study PRJNA562643) | freshwater metagenome | isolation source: river surface water | place: USA:Blue River Watershed | collected 2017-08-18
GGCCACGTCCATCAAGCGGTCTTGCGCAATCATCTCGGCGGCGGCCTGCAAATCCGGGCACACCAGCAACAAGAAACCGTCAGGCCGCAGCACCCGACGCCACTCGCGCAGCGCAGGCACCGCCTGGTCCAGATACAGGTGCTCGATGCAATGCGAAGAAAACACCGCATCCATCGACCCCGAAGCCACCGGCCTCAGGTCGTTGGCCGGGGCCAGCACATCGGGCTGCACGCCGGGGTCGGCGTCCAGCCGCAGCTCGGCCCAGTCTGGCGCAGCCAGGCCGGGTGGGCGCAAACCTGAACCCGCCGGGCCGCTGCCCACATTGAGCCACTGACGCACCGGCATCAGCTCGCAGACACCGCGATGACCTGATCGATCAGCAACTGCTGCGCACTCGTGTTGTGGTTGTAAGCCACATACGTGTGCCCGTTGGCCACCACGTTGGTGCCCGAAGCGGTCCAGTTGGCCAGATCGCTCAGCACCAGCTTGTCGCCCGTGTCGCCGTCCACCATCAACTGGTTCTTGCTCACCGTTGCGGACAAGCCGCTGGTGGTGTTGCTGCTGTTGAACACGTTCGAGTTATCGAAGTTTTGCAACATGTCGTTCAGGCTCAGCTTCAGGGTGTTGTCGCCACTGCCGGTCAGGTCGACCTTCTCGATGTTCTGAATCGCCGGGCCGCTCACCAGGCTCAGGTCGAGCATGATGCCCGCGCCGTCGAGCTTGAGGGTGTCGATGCCACTGCCACCGTCGATGCGCTCAATCGCTTGCGACGTGCCACTCAGCGCCATCTTGGCCACGTTGTCGGCGTTGACCACGATCAAGTCGTCGCCTCGGCCGCCGTAGAGCACATCGGCACCGCCCGCACCAATCAGCGTGTCGTTGCCGTCGCCGCCCACGAGCTGGTTGGCGCCACTGGTGCCCGTCAGAGTGTCGTTGCCCGTGGTGCCTACAGCATCACCGTTCAAAGCCTGGAAGGTCATGCTTTCGAGCTTGTCGACGCCGCCAAACACCACCCGCGTGATACCGGCATCGGTCCGAAGCGGGTTTGTCGGGTCGTCCAGCCGGGCTGTGATGGCGATGTCGGCAAAGCCGTCACCGTTGACGTCGCCCACCGCGCTGGCACCGAATTGGCCCAGGTTGATATCGCTGGACATACCCTGGATGCGGAAACCCTGGTCCGGCGTCAGGGCGGACAGCACCACGGTGCTCGTTGCCGTGCGTCCATAGACGACCGTGGCCCCGCCCACCTTCACGCCCTGCGATGTCAGGTTGGTGTTGCTGATCAGCAAGTCGGCCAAGCCGTCGCCGTTGAAGTCGCCGATCACGTCCACATCGCTGGTGTAGTCGATCGAACCGGCGGAATTGCCCTGGATCACAAAGCCGCCGCTGCCCAGTGCAGTCAAGTTAACCGGGCTGCTGTCGGTCTTTCCAAAGACGACATAGTCGTTGCCGTTGCCATCGTTGAGGATGAAATCGTCCAGGCCATCGCCATTGACGTCGCCCGTGTTGGTGGCGTAGTAACTGGCGCTGGCTGCGCCCACGGCAGAGATGGAAAAACCACGGCCGTTGCCCGCCGTCGCCAAGCTGGCCATTGAAAGATTGCCCAGGGCAGAGCCACCATAAACCACATAGCCGGTGGCCGTGGTGTCGTAATTGTTGAGCACAAAGTCGCTGTAACCGTCGCCGTTGAAGTCGCCACTGGCGGTGGGCAGTACGCCGCCAGAGCTTGCCCCGCTGGCCGGCGCAATATAAAACCCGTTGGTGTAGGTACCAGTGACCGCGGGCGAAGCAGGCAGCGTGACGGCCGTGCTGCTGGCACTGCCATACAGGAGGTAATTGCCACTGGCCAGGTTGAACAGCATGTCGTCAAAGCCATCGCCGTTCACATCACCGACCACGCTGTGGGCAAAGTTGCTCACATCGGCCATGGAGATCTTGAAACCATCCGTTGCCCCCAGGCTGGACACATTGAACAGGCCGGGGCTGCTGGTGCGGCCATAGACCACCCAGCTGATGGTGCCGTTTTGCTTGACGATGATGTCGCTCAAGCCGTCGCCATTGATGTCGCCTCCCCGCGTGTTGATGCTGGTGGTGCCGCTGACGACAAAGCCCTGCGAGTTGCCCGCTGCCGTCAAGGCAGACAGTTCCACCGTGGCAAGACCGGGGCGGCCATACACCACATATTTGTTGGCGCCCAGTACGCTGGTGATGCTGAAGTCGTCGTAGCCATCGCCGTTGACATCGCCCACATTGATCACACCCGAGCGCTGGTTGTCGTAGCCGGTGCCCTCGCTCGCGTTCATGCCATTGATGGCGAACCCAGCACTGAGCGCCGTGATGTCGCCGATCGGCAGGTTGTAGGCCCAGTTCACCATCAATGGGCTGCTGCCAGACAGGTTGCCCGAGGTGCCGCTTTCAATCTGCGCCTTGACCGTCACCTGACCAAAAACCTCGTTTTCAATGGTGGCCTGCGGTATGGTGATGTCGATGTACTTGTTGCCAATGTCGGTAGTCGTCAACGCGTCCGTGCGGATCACGGTGCTGCCCCAGGTCAGCACCACGTAGTCGCCAGCCACTGCCGGGTTCACCACGCCAGCTGCAGCGGCGGTAGGCAGTTGCACCCGCAGCACCGTGCCCGCGTTGGCGCTGGCCGTGACTTCGCTGTAAGTCAGACTGTTGTCCAGGTAGGTGGAAGTCACCAAGGAACCACTGACGCTGACGGCTGCCGTTTGCTTGTCGTAGTAAGCCTCCGGAATACCCTTGATGCTGCTGATGTTGCCCGCGCCCGAACTGGCCCAGGTGACATCACTGATGGTGGGCGCTGCAGGCTGCAAAAAGTTCACCGACACATTGGTGGCTGTACTGCTTAGTCCGGACAAAGCCACCGTGACCGCAATGGTTTCACTGGTGTTGGCCGGTGTTTCGGCCTGGATGGTGGCGGTGGGCACCACCACGCTCACCGAGCCGTTGGTGATGTCATTGACCGTGAGCACCTGGGTGAAGGTCTGGCCGCCCCAGTTCACGGTGATCACCTGGCCGGCCACAGCGTCGGTGCCGCTCAAGCCCACCACGACGGGCGTGCCGCCGCTGGAGGCGGCTTCCGTCATGTTGAGGCTGCTGCTGGCCTCGGCAATGCTGGTGATGGCCGGGGGCATGACCACCTTCAGTGCCAAGGTGTCTACATCCGTCAGCGCGCCGCCGGAGCCGCGTGAGCCGCTGTTGTTGTCATTGCTGGTCATGGTCAGCGTGGTGCTGCCCGTGAAGCCGCTGGCGGGCGTGTAGGTCACTGCATTGGCCAGTGCCAAGAGCGTGTTGATGTTGTTGCGCGTGCCACTGAGGGTGACCGATGCAGAGTTGTTGCCCGTGATGGTCACGCCCGTGCTGCTCAGAAGCGTCAGGCTGCCGCTGCCGGCGCCCAGGGCCAGCGTCACGGTCATGATGTCGCTGGACACGTCGACGTCGGCGACCGACAAGCCCGTGATCACCTTGGCGGTGTTCGGGGTCGTGGCGATGGGGCCTGCAGGCAAGGTGTTGACTGGCGCGTCATTGACCGCACTCAATCCAAAGTCAAAACGCGTGTTGGCCACCGAGTAGGCCCCCGAGGCGCCCGTGAGCGCACTGATGTTGACCATGCTGCCTGAGGTAGCAGCTACAGTGCCGTCCCACAAGCGGACGGGAACTTTGGCGAGCGTGCCAGGGGCGTTCGGTATGCCCTGAAAGTAGAACCGGGCGGTGCTGTCCAGGACCAAGGCGTTGCTCAGGCTGAAGCTGGCACTGGCGGCGGTGAGGTCGACCCAGTTCGCCCCACCATCAGTGCTGTACCACACGGTGCCCCATTGGTTTGGAGCCCCCCCTGCCGAGGTCGAAGTAACGGGACCGACGATGGCAAAACCCAGCGTCGCGCCTTCAGCATCGCTTTGCCAGGACATGCCGCCCAGGCTGGTGATGGCCACGCCTGCCGTGGTGCCGTTGACCGGCGCGCCATCGTCTTCCTTGCCCACGTAAAAAATATCGTAGCCTGAGGTCGGCTGGTCGTTGGTGCCCGTGATGGTGACGGTGAGCACCTGCGTGGTCCCATCGGCGGCGCTGACGGTGAGCGTGTCGGTGGCCACCTGCCCGGCGGCGAGCTGGTTTTGCGCCGTGTTCATGGTGTAAGACCAAGCACCGGCGGCATCGATGGTGAACTTGCCGTAGCCGTTGCTGCCGTTGGTATTGGTCTGCGCGGTGATCGATGTTGGCCCATCGGGGTCGCTGAAGGCCAAGGTGCCGCTGACGGTTTGGGCCGTGTTGCTTTCGGTGATCGACAACGCCGTGCCGCCTGTGAAGTTGGTGGGCGTATTGACGATGGTCAGGGCCAGTGCGCTCACAGGGCTGGTGTTGCCCGCCGGGTCGGTGGCGGTGAACTTCAGGGTTTGCTCGCCACTGCTCAGTGGGTTGCTGGGTGTGACACTCCACAAGCCACCGCTGTCCACCACGCCCGTGGCCAGCACGGTGGTGCCGTCGTTTGCGTAGAGCGTGATGGTGTCGCCAGGCGTGCCTGTACCGGACAGCGTGGGGGTGGTGTCAGCCGCGGGGTTGGGCGAGGTGATGGCGGGTGGTACCACGGGTGCGGCCACGGTGGTGCCGACGCCCACCTCCACCAGCAGCTGAGCCTGGGTGGTGCTGTGGTCGTACACCGCGTAGGTCTTGCCGCCCAGGGTGACCTGGCCTTTGTAGTCCCACTGGCCAGTGAGGTTGGTGTTGCCCTGCGCACCGGCGGCACCGGTCACGCCGTCAAGCGCCAGGCCAGAAAGGTTGATGGTGTCGCTGCCTGTGCCCTTGATCACCATTTGCACCTTGCCGGTGCTGCTGGTCGAACCGGTGGCGGAAACACTGCCCAGTGCCGTTTGCGCCGAACTGGCAAAGCTATAGCCGCTGAGTTCGGTGCCGCCCAGGCTGAGCACGCTGTTGGCATTGAGCGTGAGCACCGAACTGCCTTGCAGCTGGAAGACTTCCACTTCTTGAATGGGCTTGACGGTCTGCTTGCTGGTCAAGGTGACCAGGTTGAGCGTGGTGCTGGCCGCCAGTGTGAGCGTGTCCACGTCGGCGCCGCCATCGATCATGCCGCCGGCGCCCAGCAGGGTTTGCAGGTTGCTGCCTGCGCTGATGCTGTCTGCACCGCCCTGGCTGTTGAGAATGCCGCTTGAGTAGGCGAGCGTGTCCGGGTTGTCTGTGACGCTGGCCAGAGCGACACCTGCAGTGAGGGTGTTGGCAGGCGCAGATGGTTTGAACGACACGTTGTCAAGCCAGAAGTCGCCACCGCTGGTCGTGCCATTGCTTTTGGCCGTGATGGACAGGTCTATGGTTTTGGTGGTCGGCGCCGTGTAGTTCACGGTCAAATGGCCGCTTTCATTGAAATTGGTGCCATTGCCAGTCACAAATTCAATGAGCGCGCCATCGATCACCAGACCCAGTTGCTGGGCTTTTTCAAGAACGGTCCAATAGTAATTGGGGTCTGTCCTGTCCGGGAAATTGGTGTTGATGTAGTCCAGCTTGAAGGTGTAGGTCTGGCCTGCCACGACCGCTATCGACTGCTTCCAAAGTGTCCCGACCGTGGAACCGGAGTACTCCCCATGCATGACGGGGTTGGTCATGGTGCCGTCAGGGTTGACGTTGCCCGTCACATATGTGGTGGTCCAGGTGCCAAAGGCGTAGGGGGTCAAGGCCTTGGTCGTGGTCGTGGCCACAGTTCCGCCGGGCAGCCAGTTGCCCAATGAATAAGCGGCATACCCACCCAAGGGGTAATTGGTAGGACCACTGTTCCCAAGTTGAGAAGTGAAGCCCACGCTGCCGCTCTGGGTGGTGAAATCGCCGTTGGCCAGTTGTTCGCTGGATGCTGTCTTGACCGTCCAGAGGTTGGAGCTCAGGCTCTGGTTGCCATATGCATCGACCTGAACCGCTGAAAACGTGTTGCTGCCGCCATAGGTGCCCGTGAGCGAGCTCACGCTCCAGTTGCCGTTTGCGTCCACCACCGCGCTGCCCACCCGGTTGGTGTAGAGGTTGTCGTAGAGGTAAATGGTGGCGCCTGCTGCCGCTGCACCGCCAGCGGCCGTGCCGCTCACGCTGGAGAGGGTGTTGACCGTGCCCGTGTTGTCGGTCGTCCCGCTCACGCCCACGTTGGCGTTCGCCGAATCCTTGACACCAGTGATGGTGGGCGCGCCTTCCGTGAAGTCGCCGGTCACCACCTGGGTGGCCACCGGGCCCACAGCGCCCGAGCTGTTCACCACCTTGGCGGTGTAAGTCCAGTTGGCGCTGTAGGCGTTCAGGTCCGTGATGGCCCACTGCGTGCCATAGACCACTGGGGTGCCGATGGGTTGCCCGTTGGCAAAAACTTGCAGGGTGTCGCCTGCGCTCAGTGGCTGGTCCAGGTGACCGGACAGCAATCGGCCGGCGCTGCCGTCGTTGGTGGTCCAGTCGGCATGGGCGGCAGTCAAGCTGCTGTCCTTGGTCATGCTGGAGAAAGACACCGTCTTGTAGCTGTAGAGCGCTGGCGTCACGGCGGCGGGAAGCACGGTGTCGATGCTCACCGCCAAGGCGGTGCTGGCCACACTTTCGTTGCCTGCCTCATCCACTGCGGTGTAGGTGATGGTGTGGGCGCCTTCGGTCAGCGCGGCAACGGGGGTGAGCGTGCCGGTGCTGGCATCGTATGTGGCGGCTGTGGCCACGCCGTCGACGTAAAGAACCAATGAGCCTCCGGTGGGCGGCGCGGTGACGGTGAAGCTGGGCGTGCTGTCTTTGGTGATGTTGTCGGTGCTGCTGTTGCCGGCCGAGTCGGTGGTGGCGGTCATATCGGGCGCCGCCGGCTGGGCGGGCGCGACGGTGTCGATGGTGACGGTCAAGGCCGCGCTTTGCGCGCTGGAGTTGCCGGCGGCGTCGACCACGGCATAGGTGATGCTGTAGCTCGCGCTGCCCAGCGCTGTGTTGGGCGTGAGGGTGCCAGTGGTGGCGTCGTATGTGGCGGGGGTGGCCACACCGTTCACGTACAGCACCACCGAGCCGCCTGCGGGCGGCGCCGTCACAGAAAAGCTGGGTGTGGTGTCGGAGGTGATGTTGTCGGTGGTGTTGGCGCTGTCGCTGCTGGCCAGCAGGTCAGGCGCGGCCGGGGTGGCGGGACCCTGGGTGTCGATGGTCAGGCTCAGCGCAGTGGCCGGGCCTGTGTTGCCTGCGGCATCGGTGGCGGTGATGCTCAGTGCATTGACGCCCTCGGGCAGCGCGGTGGTGGTGGCGCTCCAGCTGCGATCGGCGGCGACCACGGCGGTGGCGATGACATTGCCAGCCGCGTCTTTGATGGTGATGGTGGCACCCGCCTCACCCGTGCCACTGAGCGTGGGCGTGGTGTCGTTGGTGATGCTGTCGCCCAGGGTGCCGCTGTCGCTGGCACTGCTGAGTGTGGCGGTGGGCGCAGCCGGTGCGGTGGTGTCGATGGTGACGTTCAGGGTCACCGGCGCGGTGGTGTTGCCCAGCGGGTCGCTGGCGGTGAGCTTGAGGGCTTGCACGCCAACGCTCAGTGCGGTGGTGGGTGTGATGGCCCAGTTGCCGCTGGCATCGACCACGGCGGTGCCGAGCAAGGTGGTGCCGTCGGGGGCGTAGAGCTTGATGGTGTCGCCCGGCGTGGCGCCACTGCCGGTGATGGTGGGCGTGGTGTCGCTGGTGAGGTTGTCGGTGTTGCTGGTGCCGGTGTCGCTGGACGCGGCCACGTCGCCCACGGGCAGGGCTGGAGGCGTGGCGTCGACCACGGTGGTGTCGGTCAGGCCGCTGGAGGTGTCGGTGGCGGTGACGACCGTGCCGTCAGGCAGAGCGCTGGTGGGCGTGAGGCTCCAGTTGCCGTTGGCGTCCACCAATGCAGTGCCGATCACGGCACCGTTGGTGCCGGTGACTGAAATCGTGTTGCCCGGTTTGCCGGTGCCGGTGATGACCGTGCCGTTGCTGGGCGCGAGCACCGGGATGGCGGTGTTGATGGTTTCACTTTCTGGGCTGCTGGTGTTGCCTGCCGCGTCGACCTGCGTGGCGCTGAGGATGGTGCCGTCGGGCAGCGCCGAGGTGAGCGGCACGCTCCAGCTGCCGTCGGGGGCGACGGTGACGGTGCCGATGACCGCGCCGGTGGCGCTGTCCTTCAGGGTCAGGGTGGCCCCCGGTTCGCCGGTGCCAGTGATGGCGCCGATGCCGTTGCTGGCGTCGATGCTGATCGCGCCGATGCTGGTGTCTACGGTGATGGGCAGCGCCGTGGGGGCGCTGGTGTTGCCTGCCGGGTCGGTCGCGGTGACGCTGAGATTGTTCACGCCGTCGGGCAGCGTAGGGGTGGTGGCGCTCCATTTGCCCTTCGCATCGACCACCGCAGTGGCGATGACGTTGCCAGCTGCGTCCTTGATGGTGATGGTGTCGCCGGGCATGCCGGTGCCACTGATGGTGGGCGTGTTGTCGTTGGTTTTGCCGTCACCCACGGTGCCGGTGTCGCTGCTGCTGGCCAGCGCGGCCGATGGGGCAGCGGGTGCGGTGGTGTCGATGGTGATGGGCAGCGTGGTGGCCGCGCCGGTGTTGCCAGCGGAGTCGGTGGCGGTGATGCTCAGGGTATTGACGCCCTCGGGCAAGGCGGTGGTGGGTGTGGCCGACCAGGTGCCGTCGGGGGCCACGGTGGCGGTGGCGATGACGGTGCCTGCCGCGTTCTTGATGGTGATGGTGTCACCCGCAAAACCGGTGCCTTGAATCGTGGGCGTGGTGTCGCTGGTGGTGCTGTCGCCCAGCTTGCCACTGTCACTCACGGGGGCCAGCACGGCAGCAGGTGCAGCAGGGCCGGTGGTGTCGATGGTGATGGGCAGCGCGGTCGCCGGGCCGGTGTTGCCGGCCGGGTCGGTGGCGGTGATGCTGAGGGTGTTGAGACCCTCGGGCAAGGCGGTGGTGGGCGTGGCCGTCCAGGTGCCCCCTGCCCCAACCACGGCGGTGGCGATGACGTTGCCCGCCGCGTCCTTGATGGTGATGGTGTCGCCGGGCGTGCCAGTGCCACTGAGGGTGGGCGTGGTGTCGTTGGTGATGCCATCGCCCAAGGTGCCGCTGTCGCTGCTGCTGGCCAGCACCGCTGTGGGCGCAGCTGGCGCGGTGGTGTCGATGGTCAGGGGCAGTGCCGCTGCGGGGCCGGTGTTGCCGGCCGGGTCGGTGGCGGTGACGCTGAGGGTGTTGAGACCCTCGGGCAAGGCGGCGGTGGGCGTGGCTGTCCAGCTGCCGTTGGCGGCCACGGTGGCGGTGGCAATGATGTTGCCTGCGGCGTCGCGGATGGTGATGGTGTCGCCGGGCGTGCCGGTGCCACTCAGGGTGGGCGTGTTGTCGCTGGTGATGCCGTCGCCCAGGGTGCCGCTGTCGCTGCTGGTGGCCAGTGCGACGGTGGGCGCCGCTGGTGCGCTGGTGTCGATGGTGACGGGCAGCGTAGCGGGGGCGCTGGTGTTGCCCACGGGGTCGGTGGCGGTGAGCTGGAAGTTGTGGGTGCCTTGGGCCAGGGGTGTGGGCACGGGGATGGACCAAGTGCCATCGGCCGCGACCACGGCAGTGCCCAGCACGGTGGTGCCGTCGGGGGCGTACAAGGTGATGGTGTCGCCCGGGCTGGCGCCCGCCCCGCTGAGGGTGGGTGTGGTGTTGTTGGTCAAGCCATCGCCCACGCGACCGCTGTCGCTGGCCAGGGCCAGGCTGGCCACGGGGGCCGGGGGTGGCAAGGCGTCGACGGTGGTGCTGTCGGTTTTATTGTTGGCAGTGTCTGTGGCGACTACGGTGGTTCCGTCGGGCACGGGTGCGCCGGGGGTGGCGGTCCAGGTGCCGTCTGCAGCCACCAAGGCCGTCAGGGGTGCGCCATTGGCGTCGCGCAGCACGGTGCCGTCGGCCAAGGTCAGCGCGATGGTGTCGCCGGGTTTGCCGGTGCCGGTCAGGACCACGCCGTTGGTCGGGTTGATGACGGGAACGGAGGTGTCCACCGCTTCGGTGTCGGGGCCGCTGGTGTTGCCCGCCAGGTCGGTCTGGGTGGCACTGAGCGAGGTGCCGTTGGGCACGGCAGCGGCCAGAGGGACGCTCCAGTTGCCGCTGGCGTCGACCACGGCGGTGCCCAGCACGGTAGCGCCGTTCATGAGGGTGACGGTGGCGCCAGGCTCACCAGTGCCAGAGACCGCGCCCACGCCGTTGGTGGGCGCGATGACGGGTGCGGCCACGGTGGTGTCGACGGTGATGGGCAGCGCGGTGGGTGCGCTGGTGTTGCCGGCCGGATCGGTGGCGGTGACGCTGAGGGCGTTGAGGCCTTCGGCCAGCGTGGACGTGCTGGTGCTCCAGTTGCCGTTGGCATCGACCACGGCGGTGCCCACGGTGGTGCCCGCTGCGTTTTTGATGGTGATGGTGTCGCCGGGCGTGCCGGTGCCGCTGAGCGTGGGCGTGGTGTCGTTGGTTTTGCTGTCGCCCAGGTTGCCCGTGTCGCTGCTGCTGTCCAAAGCCGCTGCAGGCGCGGCGGGCGCAGTGGTGTCGATGGTGACGCTCAGGGTGCCGGGTGCGCTGGTGTTGCCCTGCAGGTCGGTGGCGGTGACGCTGAGGCTGGTGGTGCCGTCGGGCAAGGCGGTGGTGGGCGTGATGGCCCAGTTGCCGCTGCCGTCGACCACGGCCGTGCCGAGCACGGTGGTGCCATTGGGCGCATACAGCGTGATGGTGTCGCCTGCGTTGCCGGTGCCCGTGATGGTGGGTGTGTTGTCGCTGGTGATGTTGTCGGTGCTGCTGCTGCCGGTGTCGCTGGTGGCGGCCACGTCGGGTGTGGGTGCGGCAGGAGCTGTGGCGTCGATGGTGACGGGCACGGTGGTGGGCGCGCTGGTGTTGCCGGCCGGGTCGGTGGCGGTGACTTTCAGGTTGTAGACACCGTCGGCCAGCGGCGTGGTGGCGGTGGCGCTCCAGCTGCCGTCCGGGGCCACAGTGGCCGTGGCGATCACGTTGCCGCTGGCGTCTTTGACGGTGATGGTGTCGCCGGGCGTACCAGTGCCCGTGAGGGTGGGCGTGGTGTCGGCGGTTTTGCCGTCGCCCACGATGCCGGTGTCGCTGCTGCTGGCCAGGGCGGCGGCAGGGGCACCCGGCGCAGTGGTGTCGATGGTGATGGGCAGCGCAGTGGGCTGGCTGATGTTGCCCGCCAGGTCGGTGGCGGTGACGCTCAGGGCGTTCAGGCCGTTGGGCAGTGCGGTGGTGGGTGTGGCGCTCCAGTTGCCATCGCCATCGACCACGGCTGTAGCAATGACGTTGCCATTGGCGTCCTTGATGGTGATGGTGGCGTCGGGCTCGCCGGTGCCGCTGAGGGTGGGTGTGTTGTCCTTGGTTGTGCTGTCGCCCAGGGTGCCGGTGTCGCTGCTGGGGTCGAGCACGGCGGCGGGTGCTGCGGGCGCGGTGGTGTCAATCGTCACGCTCACGGTGCCCGGTGCGCTGATGTTGCCAGCGGGGTCGGTGGCGGTGATTTGCAGCGCACTGGTGCCTTGCGGCAAGGCGGTGGACGTGATGGCCCAGTTGCCCGCCGCGTCGACCACGGCGGTGCCGAGCACGGTGGTGCCATTGGGCGCATACAGCGTGATGGTGTCGCCCGCGGTGCCGGTGCCCACGATGGTGGGCGTGGTGTCGCTGGTGATGTTGTCGGTGGCGCTGATGCCTGTGTCGCTGGCTGCGGCCACGTCGCCTGCCGGGGCGGAGGGGGCGGTGGTGTCGAACCGCAGTTCGTTGGTGCTGGTGTCGTTGGAAACGACAGCGCCATAGGTGATGGTGGCGGTGACGGGGTAGCTGGTGCCGTTGACAAAGGTGCCCAGGGTACCGCTGGTGGGCGTGGTGGCGCCCGTGTCCAGACGCCAGTTGCCATTGCTGGTCGGGGTCACGTTGTAGGTCGCACCGTTGACCGTGACCGTCAGCACTTCCCCTTGCAACACGTTGGCGGTGCCGGTGATGACGGGCGTGCTGTCGTTGGTGGCCAACGGGTTGACGGTGGGCACCCGAAGGAGCCGTGGTGTCGTACAGCAGTTCGTTGGTGGTGGCGTCGCTGGTGGCGTTGCCTGCGATGTCGGTCACGGTAGCAGTGATGGGGTAGCTGACGCCACTGGTGAATGCGCCCAGTGTGCCGCTGACGGGTGTGGTGGCGCTGGTGTTGAGACTCCAGACGCCGCCTGCATCCACGGTGACGTTGTAGGTAGCGCCGTTGACCGTGACAGTGAGCGTTTCGCCTGCGCCCAGGGTGGCGGTGCCGGTGATGACCGGGGTGCTGTCGTTGGTGCGCAAAGCATCGACGGTGGGGGCTGACGGGGCCGTGGTGTCGATGGTGACGGGTACGGTGGTGGCCGCGCTGGTGTTGCCTGCCGGGTCGGTGGCGGTGACCGTGATGTTGTTCAGCCCGGTGCCGAGGGCGGTGGTGGGCGTGACGGACCAGGTGCCGTCAGCCGCCACCACGGCGGTTTTGACTTCGCCCCCCGGGAAGGTCACGGTGATGGTGTCACCCGCTACCCCTGCCCCACTGATGGTGGGCGTGGTGTCGCTGGTGATGTTGTCGGTGTTGCTGGCACCCGTGTCGCTGGCGGCAGCCACGTCGGCCAGCGGTGCTGCGGGCGGCGTGGTGTCGATGGTGACGGGCACCGTGGTGGCGGGGCTGGTGTTGCCTGCTGGGTCGGTGGCGGTGACGCTGATGTTGTTCAGGCCGTCGAGCAGCGGGTTGGTGGGCGTGACGCTCCAGACGCCGTTGACCACGGTGACGGTTTTGACCTCGCCACCGGGGAAGGTGACGGTGATGGTGTCACCGTTGGTGCCGGTGCCGCTGATGGTGGGCGTGGCGTCGCTGGTGATGCCGTCGAGTTTGGTGCTGCTGTCGCTGGCGGGGTCCAGCACGGCTGCTGGCGCTGCGGGTGCGCTGGTGTCGATGGTGAGGGGCAGCGCCACAGCGGGGCCGGTGTTGCCTGCCGGGTCGGTGGCGGTGACGCTGAGGGTGTTCAGGCCGTCGGGCAGCGTGGTGGTGGTGGCGCTCCAGTTGCCGTTGGCGTCGACCAAGGCGGTGGCGATGACGTTGCCCGCCGCGTCCTTGATGGTGATGGTGTCACCGGGCGCGCCGGTGCCTTGAACAGTGGGTGTGTTGTCTTTGGTGAGGCTGTCGCCCAGGGTACCAGTGTCACTCACGGTGGCCAGCGCGGCCGTGGGCGCTGCAGGCACGGTGGTGTCGATGGTGATCGGCAGCGCGGTGGGGGCGCTGACGTTGCCCGCCGGGTCTGTGGCGGTGACGGTGATGGTGTTCACACCATCGGCCAGGGGGGTGGTGGGCGTGACGGACCAAGTGCCGTCAGCGGCAACCACGGCGGTCTTGACCTCACCGCCCGGGAAGGTGACGGTGATGGTGTCGCCAGCGGTGCCGGTGCCGCTGATGCTGGGCGTGTTGTCAGCGGTGATGCTGTCGCCCACAGTGCCGGAATCGCTGGCGGGTGCCAGTGCAGCTGCCGGTGCCGATGGCGGCGTGGTGTCGAGCACAAAGCTGCCGGTGCGCGGGGCGCTGGCGTTGCCTGCGAGGTCGGTGACGGTGGTGCTGGTGGTCCAGGTGCCGTCCTGCGTGAGGGCGCTGGTGGGAATGAGTTGGCTGATGGTGCCGGCCGTGATGTCGGCGGCCGTGAGCACATGGGTGAGCGTGAGGGTGCCGCCGGTGGGCAAGGTGACCACGGTGGTCACGGTGTCGCCCACACCGGCATCGCCGGGCAATGTGACGTTGAGCGGTGTACCGCCGTTGCTCAGCGCTTCGGCTGCGTTGACGCCGTTGGCGGCCTCGGGCAATGCCACGCCGGGCACGCCGGGGGCCGTGGTGTCGAGCACAAAGGCGCCTGGCTGCGGCACGCTGGTGTTGCCTGCGGTGTCGGTGAGGGTGGTGCTGGTGGTCCAGGGGCCGTCGACCGTCAAGGCGGTAGACGGGATGGTCTGGGTGATGGTGAACGGACCGGTGCCCGTGGCGGTGCCGCCTTGAGCAGCGGGCAGCTCGCTGGCCTGAATGACGTGCTTGAGCACAGTGCTGCCCCCGTTGGGGTCGAGCACCACGGTGGTGACGGTGTCACCGACCCGGGCGTCAGCAGGCAGCGTGACGACGAGGGGTGTGCCGTTGGCGGCTTCGAGTGCGCTGATGCCGCCCGGTGCTTCGGGCAGGGCCACGGTGGGGGCGCTCGGCGCGGTGGTGTCGACGATCAGGGTTTCGGTGTCGGTGCCGGTCAGGCCAAACAGGTTGGTGACGCTGACTTGGGGGGTGTAAGTGCCGTCGGTCAAGGCAGCGATGTCGGTGCCGGTCACGGGGATGCTGAAGGTGTTGGCACCGCCGTTGGTACCCGCTTGCACAGTGGCGGTGTAGGTTTGGCCGTTCAGCCCCGTGAGCGTGACAGTAGAGCCCACTTGCGCGGTGGTGGTGCCGGTCAGGGTGACGGGCAGGTTTTGTTCTGCACCGTTGATGACGCTGGCCTCTGCTGCATCGGGCGAGATGGGGTTGAGTGTGATGGTGGGCGGTGTGGTGTCGATGACGAGTTCACCGGCGCTGATGTCGCTGCGTGGTGGCACGCCTGCAGCAGCGACACTGACCTGCACGTTGTAGGTGTTGTCGTCAGCCAGGTTGAAGCTGCCTGCAGTGGCTGTGGTCAGGGTCCAGACTTTGGTGGCGGGGTCGTAGGTGACGCCGGTGATGTCGGTCGCGGTGCCGCTGGCCTGGATGGTGGCCGTGACCGTGACGCCGTTCAAAGTGATCGCGATGGTGTCGCCAGCGGCCAGCGCGATGGCGGTGCCCCCTGAGAGTTTTTGGGCGGTGCCGGTGATGACGGGCGTGGTGGTGCCCGCGTATTGCGGTACCACAGTGGGAACGTCGGGGGGCGCGATGTTGACGACCAAGTGGTTATCGGTGTCGGGCGTGGACGGGTTGCCCGCGAGGTCCTTCACGCTGGCGGTGATGGCGTAGGTGTTGCCATGCACCAAGGCCTTGGCTTCGTCTTGCGAAAGCGTGACAGACCAGGTGTTGGGGTTGCCTGTTGTACCGGCTTGCACCGTGGCGGTGTAGCTGACCTGGTTGAACAGCACGCTGACCACCTGCCCTGCTTCGGCGCTGGTGGTGCCGCTGATGACGGGTGGCGTGGTGACAGTGCTGCTGAGGCTGTAGTCGGCGAGGTTGAAGCCACGCTCGGTGCCGTCGAAGGTGCCGCTGCCGGTGGCGCTGACCGCATCACCGGCCACGTTGGTGACGCTGATGGTGGGGGCGGTGGTGTCAAAAGTGACGGGCTGGGTGGCCTGGACCGCAGGTGTGCCTGCGAAATTGCTGACGTCGGCGGTCAGCGTGTAGATACCGTCTGCAGGCAAGTCGGCTTGCGGGATGTTGAGCGCAAAGCTGCCGTCGACTTTGACAACGGTGTAGTAAGTGCCGAGCACCGTGCTGCCACTCATGAGTTGGACAGTGACGGGTTGACCCACTTCGGCCGAGGTGCTGCCGCTGACGGGCACGTCACCGGTTTTTTCGAGCGCATTGACGATGCCGTCACCTGCCGTGGTGGCCAGCGTGAGCGTGGGGGCGTTGGCCGAGAGCTCAAAGCCGTCGGTTTGCGCGGGGCTGGTATTGCCCGCCGTGTCTGTGAGCGTGGTGCTCGTGGTCCAGGTGCCATCGCGGTATTGGGTGGCACTGCTGAGCAGCTCGACCTGTGCAATGGTCTGGCTGTACTGGCCAGCGTGGATGTCGTCGGCCGTGAGCACGCGCGTGAGCGTGATGGCGGCACCACCGCCCGGTGGCGTGACCACGGTGGTCAGGGTGTCACCGGCCACCGCGTCGTTGGGCAGTGTGATGACCAAGGCGACGCCGTCTGCCGCCTCGGCGGTGCTGACGCCACGGGTGGCTTCAGGAATTTGCACACCCGGGGTGGCGGGTGCAGTTGCGTCGACTGTGAATGGCGTGCCGTTGGCAGTGCTGCTGTTGCCGGCAGCGTCTGTGACTTTAATGACCGGCGTGTAGGTGCCGTCGGGCAGCGTGGCGGTGGCGGGCAGTGTCCATCCACCTTGGGCGTTGGCGGTGACGGTGTAAGTCGTCCCGTTGACCGTCACTTCCACCGTGGCGTTGGGCTCGGCCGTGCCACTGAGGGCGGGCGTGTTGTCGTTCGTCTTGTTGTCACCGACGGTGCCCGTGTCGCTGATGCTGGCCAGCGCGCCCGTACCTGCTGCGGGGGGCGAGGTATCGAGCGTGAAGCTGTTGACGGTGGGTACGCTCACCAAGCCGTTGATGGCCGAGGTGATGGTGGTGCTGACGCTGTAGGCACCATCGGTGGCGAGTGCACTTTGGCCCAGAAGCTGGCTGATGCTGCCGGCCTGGATGTCGGCCAGATTGAGCGTGGTGCTGAGGACACGGGTTCTGCCATCGGGCAGTGTGACGGTGGTGGTGACCACATCACCCACACGGGCGTTGGCGGCCAGTTGGGTGACGATAGGCACACCGGCGTCGGAGGTTTTTTCTGCAGCGTTGATATACACATCGCCCGCTGTGGCTTCAGGCACCATGGTCGCGGGTGCGGCGGGTCGGGCCGTGTCGACGGTGATGTCAAAAAAGCCGGAAGGCGTGAGGCCGGTCACGGGTGCGCCGCCGCTCTCCACCACAACCTGGTAGGTGTAGTTGCCGTCGGCCAAGGGGGCGGTCAGACCGGTGCCCGTGCCGTCCTGGAAGGTCCAGGCGGTGCCGTTGATGTCGGCGGTGCCGACCTTGACAAAGGCACCGTTGTTCAGTTGGCGATAGACCGCGAGCGTCTGGCCGGGCATGAGGGCGGTGCCCAGCGTGCCGGCGAGTTGCGGGCTGGTGTCGTTGGTGACAGAGCCATCGGCCATCAGGCCCAGCTGGGGGCCCACGCTGTCGATGGCGCCGGTGATCAGCAGCGCGTCCACATCCACGCTGTTGCTGCCCACGGGGCTGGTGTTGCCGGCCACGTCGGTGGCGGTGGCGTTGAGCACGGTGCCGTCGGGCAGCGGCTGCGCGGGCAGCAGCGTCCAGTTGCCGTCGGTCCCCACAGGGCCAACGGTTCCGATGACGTTGCCGCTGCCGTCCTTGACGGTGACGAGGCTGCCAACTTCGGCCGTGCCGTTGATGATCTGGCCGTTGGAGGGCGAGACGACGGGCGCTGCGGGTGCCGTGGCATCCACGATGAAGCTCTGGCGCACGGGCACGCTCTGGCCGACCTGGGTGACCAGCGAAATGCCAGCGTTGTAGAGGCCGTCTGTGGCCAGTTGCGTGGGCGTCAGGGTGCGGGTGATCGTGCCGGCTGTGATGTCTGCGGCGGTGAGCACATCCACCAGCGTGAGCGTGCTGCCATCGGGCAAGGTCACCACGGTGCTGACGCTGTCGCCCACTTGGGCCGTGGGGGGCAGACCGATGTCGAGGTTGATGCCGCCGCTGGCTTTCTCGGCGGCGTTGATGTAACCGTCGGCGGCTTCGGCCAGGCTGACACTGACCTGGTCGACGTCGACGATGCCGGCACCAGGGCCGGAGACGTTGCCGGAGCTGTCTTTGGCAAAGGCGCTGAGTTTGTCGCCGTCATTCAAGGATACGGATGCAGGTACGTCGAAGCTCCATTGGCCCAGCACATCGACAACGGCGGTGCCGATTTCATTGCCCGAATCGTCTTTGATGATGACCGTGGAGCCGGGAGTGCCGGTACCGTTGACGATCTTGCCATTGCCAGTGGCAATGATGGGCGCTGAAGGTGGCGTGAGTGCGGCAGGCTGAGCCAGGCCATCGGCACCGGTGACTTTCAGGGGGATGTCGAGCGTGGGCTGAACCGCGGCGCTGGTGATTGTGAACACGCCGCTGCTGTTGGCTACTGCGCTGCCGGTGCTACCGTCAGGGAAAGTGATGGTGACGGTGCTGCCGGGCAGCGCGATACCGCTGACTGCCAGCTTGCCGTTAGCGTCCAGGGTTTGCGCCTGAACGATGACATCGCCCAGCAGTTGCCGGTTGAGGGTGCTGTCGGTGGTGAATGTTTTTTCGGCGGTGCTGGGCGCGTTTTTGAGGGCGGCCAGGGCTTGCTGGCGACCCTGGTCGACCATGGCCGCGCCTTCGGCGGTGATGGCACCGGTGCCGCTGGTGTTGATGTTTTGCGCCAGTTGCGTGAGCGTGATGGCCACGCTGCCACCGTTGAGGCTGTCCAAGCCGGAGAGCTTGGTGAGCAACAGCCCATATTTTTCCGCGTCACTCAGGCCGTCTGCCCCGTTGAAGCTACCACTGTTGGTGGCCACAGGTGCCGCAGTGATATTGATGCCGTTCAAACCCAGCACCCTGGCCACGGCCTGGTGGGTTTGGTCCACCAAGGCCAGGTTGGCGGGGGCGACATCGCTAGTCACTCCAGCCTTGATGACGGCCAGTTCGGTGACAGGGGTGATGTGGATTTCGAGCTGAGCGTCGAGGTTGCTGATGGTGAACTGCGTGCGACCTTCTTGTGCCACGCCCATGGCACGCAAGGTGGTGCCCAGGCTTTTGTTGGCGGCGGTGACTTCGTCAAGATAGTTGCTGTCCGCGCCGTTGCTGTCCACGGCTTTGAGGAGCACCACACCGCGGTAGCTGCCACGCGTGAGGGCCAGAATGCTGAAGGTGCCGTCGCTTTGAATGTCGGCCGAGCCCAGTTCGTTGCCTTGGTCGTCGTAGGCGAACAGGGTGATGCCATCACTGGCGGGGCCGGCAGTGACGCTGCCCACAATGGTGAGGTCGCCGGTGATGGTCAGCTCAATGGTGGCAGGCTGGCTGGTTTGACCCGAGGGGCTGGCCTGGGTGATGCTGAGGGCTTGCACGCCTTGTGGCAACGCCGTGGTCACAACGCTCCAGTCACCATTGGCATCCACAAGGGCGGTGGCAACCACCTGGCCTGCCGCGTTTTTGATGGTGATGGTGTGCCCTGGCAGGCCCTTGCCAGACAGTGTGGGCGTGGTGATGCTGGTGACGCGGTCTGAGTTGCTCAGGCCGTTGTCGCTGATGACTTCGAGCTGGACGGTGGGGGCAGGAGGAGCTGGTTCTTGTGGAACTTGGCTGGCCGCTGCAGGAGGCACGCCTGCCAGAGCGGCATCAGACAAAGACGCTGGGCCGCCTGATACATCACGGGCCAGAACCTGGGCGATGCTGTCGCGCAGCTGCGCATCCAGCGAGCGCTCCTGCCGCAACTCGGATTGCTGCCAGACCGATTGCTGGTGCTCAAATGACATGGCATCTGAAGTGACACTGTCATCCAGCTTCCAGACCAGGTCTTCGTTGGCCGTAATTTTCTGTTGCGGCGCTCGGCCGTCTACCACCCAAGGGTCACCCGGTGTGCCCGTGTCCAGCAGGTATTGGGGCTTTTGGCCATCTGATTGAAATGGGCCATAGAAGTTTTTCAGGCTCAGCACGCGCTTGCCTTGCACTTCAACAATCAGGTCTTTACCCATGCGTTTGAGCACCAGGTTTTGGGGCTGCGCTCCAGTGGCATCCTTGACCCGATAGACCGTGCCCGTGCGCGCCGCGATGGCTTGCCCTGTCAAGGGGGTGTCAAGCGTCTGTTGGTCACGGATTTGCTGAAGTGTGAAATTGGTCATAAAACTTGCGCGGGCGGCATAGAGTCACCGCGTATGAAATTCAGAGAAAAAACGCCGAACGCGTCACTGACCGGTGGAGTCGATCGGTGTGACGCGCCCATGGAGCTGACGGGACGGTATGCGGATTCAGGGCTGCGCGAACTGCGCAGCAAGTTCACCCAAGGCAGCGCTGATGCGGCATTCGCTCAGCTTGACGTCGTAATGCGCCAGTGCGGCGCTTTGTTGGTAGCTGGCGTACTCGCTCTGGATGTTGAGCAAGTCAAGCAATGAGCGGCGTGCCATGCGGAACTGTTGCTGATAGCCAGCAACCAGCTTTTCACCTTGGCTGCGTTGTTGGCTGGCAATTCGGGCGCGGTCTTGGGCCGCTTGCCACTCGGTGTAAGCCAAACGAACCCGTTCACGCGCCATCAACGTCACCTCATTCAAGGTGTCTTGGGCGGCCACCGCCTGGGATTGGGCGGCTCGAACGCTGGCGTCGGTTTGCTGACCGTTGTAGATGGGCCAGCTGAACTGGGCTTGCAGCTTGGCCTGGTTACCACCGACTGCACCGGTGTATTCACGACCCAAACTGACATCCAGCGTAGGCTTGTATTGGGCCTTTGCTGCTTCGACTCTGGCCTGTGCTTCTTCCAATTGGGCCTGGGCTTGCAAAATGGCGGGCACGGATTGAATTTGTGCCAGCGCTTGCTGCTCGCTGTTGGCGATGGATTTGGGCAAATTGGGATAGGCAGCAAAAGCCTCGGGACTCAAAGGCTGCCCCCAAAAGCGTGCGAGCTTTTCTTTGGCCTGAGCCAGTTCGGACTCACGCTGAACCCAATTGATGCGTGCAGACTCCACACGCACTTGGGCCTGTACCAAATCGATGGACCGGCCAGCGTCAACATCCACAATTTTTTGAATGTCCCCCAGGATGGCTTCATGCTGCAACAAATTGGCTTTGGCAAGCTTGACCATCTCTTGCCCCCGGACCATGGCCAGCCAGGCCTCAGCCACTTGCAAGGCCACCTCGTCGCGCTGGAGAAGAACTTTGGCTTTGGCGATTTGAGCGGCGCTTTCGCTGCGGCGGATGTCTGCTTGCACACGACCGCCCAAAGGTGTCTTGTAAACCAGCAGCGGCGTCACCAAGTTTTGCGTCTGCGCACCATCCCATCGGGTACTGCTGGCATTCAAGCTCAGCGTTGGCATTTGCGCCCCTTTGGCCCGCTCGATCTCTGCTTGGGCGCTGTCCACCCCCGCTTGAACGGCTTTGGTGGCGGGGTAATCTGTCAATGCAGTGCGAATGACGTCCTGCAAATTCTGCGCTTGCGCTTGGATGCCCCAGCCCAAGAGGCAAACAGCGGCAATGGAGTTGAATGAGATCTTCATTTTTTGATGTTCACTTGTAAAAATTGTCAAAACTGACCAATAAGTCATAGATGGCAACTGTCACAAAAACACCTAAAAATAGGAATACCTAATTGGGGAAAAGACCCTTAAAAAATTAACCTGCTCTGCTTTTTGCGTACTAAATTAAATAATTCAATGAAATCATTTTTTCAGCGAAAGACAGAGGTAAGCGATGGCGAGTCTGGGGGATAAAACGAATTCCCAAAGCGGATGACCGCAGCCTTATCAAGCGCCCTGAGACGTGGGTTCAAACTTCCAGGCTCAGCTTGTCCTGGGTGATGCCATGCCTGTACACGGACATCGTAAGTACAATAGAAAAGGCCCCCAACTGTTTCCAATTGGAGGCCTCTGTACTATCGAATGGTCGGCGTGGCGGGATTCGAACTCGCGACCCCTTGCACCCCATGCAAGTGCGCTACCAGGCTGCGCTACACGCCGACAAGACTCAAATTATAACCGGATAAATCAGGCCCCAATGGTCAGCAAGGCTCTAATTTCTAGCAGTTCCTTGTGCAACGGTGAGGAAGCGAACTCGGGAACAGAAAATTCGGGGCCAATCGAGATCAATTGATCTGACGAAGGCTGAAGCAACGCATCTGAGCGGCTGGGTGCATCGGCAGCATCAAAGCCATCGGAGGCATCGCGCCGCAGCTGACGGTCTGTCTGGACCAACTCCTGCAACCGGTTGCGTGCACCGCTGATGGTGAAGCCTTGGTCATAAAGCAAGTCACGGATGCGCCGGATCATCAACACTTCATGGTGCTGGTAATAACGGCGGTTGCCCCTGCGTTTGAC
>JACCDW011686481.1_pt1 | contig 21777 bp, 29 predicted proteins | sample 7449781 | NCBI WGS metagenome assembly JACCDW01 (sample SAMN15323449, study PRJNA562643) | freshwater metagenome | isolation source: river surface water | place: USA:Blue River Watershed | collected 2017-08-18
AATTACCAATGTTTCCTATATCGTCTACTTCAATAACGTCATCAACGACTAGCGGTCCTGCGAGCTCTACGTCATCTACATTTTTCCCGGCGGACACAACATTTAAAACATATAGGTTAAATGTGAGAGTAACAGCGTGGACAACATCCGGGTCTGCTGGTTTATTTATCAACTATGATAATGCTGGTGGTTTTTCATGGAATACATATTCTTATGGCCCACCTAGTAGGGGGGTCGAAACTACTACAAATGGATGTATAATAGCGCTCCATGATTCAAACGGTGCATACACAAATATTCTTCCATACGATATAGATGTATATATATCCAATCCGTATATAACTCAAAGAAAAACTGCGAAATCATTTAGTCTTGAAATGAATGGTAATTTCGCAGGGCAAGCTCCAGCTCCGATGACAACATCTGGAGTATGTACAACAACAACGGCATCACGAGTTTTGTATGTTTATAGTGAATACAATAGACCAGCATTAACTATTACATTGTACCCTTGGAGTTAAAGAAATTACAATATTTTTATTAAATGTTTGACGTTGCTCGATATGTGCTCAAACTAAAACTTTACAAATTGGCTGACCAAGCGGTCTTTATACAGGCTCTTTTGTGCGAGCTTCTCAACAAGAGTGGATCGACGGGAGCCACTCTTGTCCAGGGGTACTGTACGGCTTACGGGGAATCTTGTTATCATTTGTGGATCGAGGATGATAAAGGGAACGTCACGGATCTGACGCAGTATCTTTTCCCGGAATACAAAGTCACGCTCTCAAAAGAACCAATCGAGGGCGCGGCAAAGGAACAATTCGTAGTCGATCTCTACGATCTTTACAAGTCGGATCAAAAAGAGTTTTGGAAAAAGTCCACAAGAAGGTTTTTAGATTTTCGGGCAAAGTGTCACAAGGATCTACGTGTACATGTCTAGGGACTTTTCGATCCCGTGCTCGCCCTCCACAAACTCTTTGAGGTTTCCCACATACTCATCGAGTTTCTTGTGAAGGTTGCTCGTGAAAAACTTTTGTAAGATGCTCGGGGTCACCTTGAGTGGCGCACAATGTTTCCAAAATAATTCAAAGTCTTCTTGTCCAAGGAACCTATCGAACATATCCTTGACTTGACTCTTTACACAAAAGTCAAATTTGATAAAATAATCAATTCGACGTTTGAGAGCGGGGTCCAGTTTGTTTATGTGATTGGTCGTCATGAATATGATGAGATTTTTAATTTTAGAGACTCCATCGAGAGCGTTAATGATCCCACTAAAAGTTATGAACGACTCTTCGGACTTGCGGTCCTCGCGAAAGAGCGCATCAATGTCCTCGAGGCACAAGATTGTATCCTTTGGAATCTTTTTGAGCGACATCTTGAATGCTCGATCGTTCATGTGGTTGTCAAAGGACAGTGTGGCTATGTTCATGGAGTAATGAGAGGCAATCGTGTGAATGAGGGTCGTCTTTCCGGTTCCGGGGGGTCCGTAGAGGCCGTATATTCGACACGGGTTCAACTCGAGTTCTTCGTACCTCTTTTTGGTCTCTTCGGATAAGAATGTTTTAATGTCGTACAAAAAGTCGCTCAGGACTTTGGGAGGCAAATGAATCGACGCAAACGTCTTTTTATTGATGATGTTGTCGCACTCCCATTTGTAGTCGTATGTGAGAACCTTGATCTTATCCTTGTTCTTGTTGTTGTTCACTTGATTCTTTGTGTACTCTTCGGCCCTTTCAAAAAACTTTTGGATTGTTTCGAAAGAGTCGCTCTTGAACCACCCATAGTACTCGACGAGCAGCATGTGATCACAGGCGTGGACATTTTTCGTCTTTTCCAAAAAGACGCTCAAGTTGTCCTCTATGAGGTACTCTCCACTTTCAAAGTGTGTGAGAAGGGTACATTCGTCCTCGTCGTACGAGTGAATCTCGTGTTGTGAAACCTTGTCTCCAAGAAGAAACGTCGCATAATTGAGTGCCGATTTGACGCTCAAGTTCAAGTTAGGACCGAATTTGACGATCATTTCTTCTATATATTTTATAACTCTTAAGTAACATGTCTACTCAAGTTGTTGATTTTGCCAGACTCAAGAGACTGGAACTCCCAGAAGATCCCAGTAAACTCAGCTTAATGACAAAGGTGTACCTGGGCGTCATAGTCATCTCAATCATACTGCTCGTCAAGAGGTACAAGGATATTAGGAAACGTCCTTTAGAGACTTTTTAATCGTTTGTAACTCTTTTGTCTTCAACTTGTTTATGAGCGCGAGATGATTTATAATGTCCATGTCGGAGCTCACGAGTTTGTACTCTTTACAAATCTCGAGAGCCTTTGCGCGATCCACCTGAATGTACTTTTTGATCAGCATCAGTTTGTCAACGTCAAACTTGTAATTTGTTCTGTTTGACATTGATCGATACTTCATGTCTCTCATTTTATAGTTTCCGTATTTTGTCCACGCGCTCCCGGATCGTATCGAGGACCTGTCGAGCGAGTGCTTCAACTGGCAGGCTGGCATGATTGTGGAAACGGTCGAAAACACAGGAATGAGTTCCCACGAGCCTTTATATATCTCAGTGTCCAACACGTCTGCTTGGGACATACACTCAGATATGTACTCAATGTTGGCCACGTTCGAATCGGGATAATTTTCGTGAACGATATCCCAGGTGTACCCGTGTTCGGTTATGGATGTCCCGAAATAATCGGATATGTTTACATTCGATTCGCACAACAAGTCGCACACGAAATCCTTTGGAGTTCGAAAAATGTCTCGAGTCCCCGAAAAGTTTATCGAGTACAAAAAGTTTCTCATGTTTCCCAGAGCTTCGGTCGCCAATCGTTCGAGTCTTCGAAGGGGCTCTTTCGGAAACTTTTGACGCGCGATGGTCACCATGGTCGGGTTGTCGATGTGATCGCAGTAGACGCTGTTACAAAAATCAATCTTGCCAATGTTTCGAGCGATTATGATGAGCGAACCTTTTGAAATCTTCTGACCAGCCTTTATGCTCTCGAAAATGTCCTTTACGACGTGCGAGTCGGATTCAATGTCATCTATTATGACGTGACAACTCGAAGACTTTAGGCGCTCCATGTACTCGGGGACTTTTATGAGCTCGTGCGTGAGTTCCACGTGGTTTCTGTTCTTCATGATTTGCTCGACGAGGTACGTCTTGCCGACTCCAGAGTCCCCATAAAGACACACGGTCTCATTTGTGTTTACTATGTTCAAGATTATATCGTAGACTGTTTGGTTGCCTAAAAACTCTTTATTTTCTTTTATAGTCTTAATAGTAATAAACCGATCCATATGGAAGATATAACAAAACAAGCTTTAGATATGGTTTTTAACAATGTTGAGTTAAAGACAAAGGTTCGAAAAGAGGCGACTCCTTACGTGGCTGGCGTCGCGTTATTCAATGTTCTCATTCTCGCGCTCATAGTCTACCTCATATTCAGGGTCAACAAGTTGATTCAAAAGGTTTCGGCGGTGTCAACGGCTTGAAGCGTATCAGCGTCGGCCGCGCGAGTCGGAATGTTTATCGAGACGTGTCCCGAGCTCACTATGGATCTCTTGTTGAGCTCCTCGAGTTCTCTCGCGACGTCACCGTTTCGTCTGATTGTGGGGCTGAAGAAGAGTTTTTTGTTCGGTTCCTTGGCCACCGGGGTGTTCAATTCAAATGGGTACTCATCAAAGGGGTTGACTGTGAAAATCTCAGGTCTGTTGAATTTTAAATTTTTCATGTCTTCGTTGTTTTCAGGAAACGTTTCGACGAATCGTATCATGATGTGTTTGGGGACCGGCGGACACTGTTCGATGAGGCGATCGTATTCCGCGCCGCAAATGTCAATCATATTTGCGCCGTGGTGCGTCCTCTCGGATACGGGCAAGTTTATTTCGAGTTTGATGTGCCTCGCGAGTTTCCCATAGTTTATGTAACTGACTCGGTGACTCTCCATCAGTTCCGCAATTTTCAAAAACTGCGAAATGGTTGTGAGAATGGCCGAAAAAAGGTTCAGGGCCCCGATGACCGATGGTATAAATGGTTGAACATCCTTGGGAAATGTTGTCTGAGCAAAGTTTGCCGTGCCGGTCACAGTCCCGATGACGATGATGGGCAACGTGTAAAACATATTCTTTTTCTTGTAACTCTCATACGCCTTGAAGTGCATGTACCTGTAACAAGCGGCTGATTCTCCCCAGCTTTTCAGGACCTCTTGGTGTTTCTCGTGCCAAATTCGCGGTGTCTTTTTCTTCGCCGTCTGATCGCTCATCTACTTTATGTGGTTAAAAAAAATATAAATATAATTTAAATGAAACAGTTTCATCTTTGGATTATCGCGATTTTCACCATCTTGATACTATTTGTGTTTCGATCAAAAATGTCAATGTACGACGATGAAATTTGGTCCAAGTACAAACTAAAACCAGTCAAGTCAACCGAGCTGGATGCTTTGATGAAGACCCTACAGGAACAGAAAAAGGCTTACGACTCGGCAAAGGGCATCGGTGAAAAGATGAAGCTCAGGATTGATTTTGAAAAAACCAGGATGGATATTCGCGAATGGTACACAGCCAAGGGTAAAGAGCTCGGTCTTGACCAAGACGCCGCGAACAACTTCGCACTCGACATAATCATGAAAAATTCAATCTAAAGCAAAGAGGCTTTTTCAAGACAAGAGAAATGTACACGACTGTTCCAATCCCAGCTTATGTTAACATACCCAAACTCATCGGCACCAAGGGAAGACACTTGAAATATATCACGGGTCGTTCGGGATGTTTTTTTATGTGGGTCGATTCGCACAAAAAGGTTGTCGAGATCTGGGGTCCGGATGAGTCCATGGGATTGGCGATAGCGGGAATCAAGAAACGCATGAGTCTATTGACTCGGATTTGGAAGATGAAACACAACGTCACGTACTGGGAAAGTGGCAACAGGGTTTTTTATGAAATCATCGGCACCGTGGATGAAACCAAAAGGGAGTTTGATGAAATCTGTAAAAGGTATCCCTATAACCCATACATGACCCAGATTGAGGAAAAAACGCCAACGGGTCTCGTGGTGACCCGGTTTTCTTCTTGCGAATAAGTAAATGAAGTCCCACCATATTATCGCCATTCTCATCCTTGTGCTCATCGCCTTTTGGTTCCTCAGGAGAGAGGGGTACACTATGAACGCTAGCCAGTCAAGAGACCTCGAAAAGTCTTTTACTGATAACAAAGTTCCGGAAGAAGATCGGTCATTCATTCGACAGATGATTAAAGACACGACGGCGTCTGGAGAGTCACCACCGGGCTCAAGAGATCCAGCAATGAAAATCTATTCGGCGTACCCAGGATTGGTCTCAGCTATGCAAAAGATTTTTCCGAAATTTAAATAAAAAGAAAATACTTTATAATAGTAAATAGAATGGCGCGCGTAGAAATTGTAATGGGATGTATGTTTTCTGGAAAATCCACAGAATTGATCAGACGTTTGAAGAGACATCGTGCGATCAATGAGAAGATTCTGGTCATCAACTCAGCCAAGGATACCAGGTGCGCTGACGAAGTCATCAAGACGCACAACTGGGAGACGTTCGAGTGTATGAAGGTGCTCGATCTGGAGATTATTTATAACTGGATAAAAGATGAAGACACCAAATACGATGTGATTGCCATCGACGAGGCTCAGTTTTTCACGGGTCTCAGGGATTTTGTGGTGAACATAAGCCCCTATGTAAAGCGAATCATCATCGCGGGACTCGATGGGGACTTTTTACAGAGACCATTTGGTGAGATTTTTGAGGTCCTTCCGCTCGCCTCGGAAGTTCTCAAGCTCCACGCGCTTTGTATGATTTGTAACGACGGGACCCTCGCTTCGTTCACAAAGAGATTGTGTGAAGACACCGCACAGGAACTCGTGGGAGACAGTGATATTTACAAGGCGGTCTGTATAAAATGTCTGGGTACTGTATAAGAATGTCACCCAAGTTACACAATGTGTTGTTTTTGTTGCCCCCGAAAGCAGCCGCAGCAGCCGGGACCGCGAATAGAAAAACGAGAAACGCCGCGAGAGTTCGCACATCTTCACCAAGGGCCCGGAGCACGATCATCGCCACGCAAGCGGCAAAAGTTGGGAGAAGGCGATACAAGGCATCTAAAAAAAATGAAAATCTAAATAAAATTTATAATAGTCTTGATAGACTCGGCATGTTAAGTTATCTAAATTGGAACGCAAACAATTATATAAAACTATATGGAAATTTTAGAAACCATTCCATACCACCCGCGGAGCAAGCTCGTCTTGAACGTAAAATGAAAAAAATAACCAATATCATGACTATAATCAAAAGGAAAAAAGCAATCAAAAATAAAGCAAACGAAAACTACTGGAACAATCCTAGCAGTCAAGGAAGCACCCCAAATTACAATGAGTATCGCTGGCGCTAAATTGGTGTCTCTGGGGGTCATGGGTTCAAGATAAGTACTTTGTACATGACTTTGAACGCATGAACATATTCTTCTTGTCTCTCAATGCGGAGGAATGTGCGACGCTCTACTGCGACCAGCATGTCATCAAAATTCTTCTCGAAATTGTACAAATGCTTTATACAGCTTGGCACTTTTCTGGGGAACCAAATTGGAACGATCGAGCCCCTTTTACCAAAGATGGGTCACGTCGAGGGTACAAAAAAGCTCACCCGAATCATCCAATGTGTCTCTGGGTTCGGAGTTCGAAAGAGGCCTACAACCTTGCCGCAGACGTGGGTCTAGCCTTGGCTCTTGAGTACACGCGACGATTTCATAAAATTCACAGCTGTTCAAAACACATTTTATGGCTCAAACTGAATCAACCAAAATCATTTGGATCCATAAAATCTGAAAAGGCTTTTTATTCTATTCAGGGTATCCCGGAGTGTATGCCCGAGGAGCACTGGAACCCTGATGTCACACAGGCGTACAAATCATACTACAAGACAAAAACATTTGCGAGGTGGTCTACTGGCATCGTCTAAATTTGTTGATAGATTTAGGATCCCCATAGTAGAATGTGTACCCGGGCTTACAAGTGTTGACCACACACTTTCCGTCAGAATCTTTTATATACGTGGCTGCGTATTCTGAAACTTCATCGAGTTTTGGAATACAACTTTCTGATGGAAAGAGAGGGTCAGATTCCGGAGTCTCAGTTCCTGTAGAAGGGTTTTTTTTAATAACAAAGTAGAGTGTAATTCCTATGAGTATCCAAATGATCACAAGAAGGATCACAAGTATCATTTATATAATCCAATTAAATTTTCTCATGACGACACATTGTCCCTCTAGATTTTTAACAAACCCGCTCACACACTTGGTCGGTTCGCACTTTCCATCCTTTGTCGTCATGTAGCCGTCCCAGAGCGATTTAAGTTCACTGGTCTTTGGCTCGCATGGTTTTGGTTTGAATTCTGGTTCCGGTTCGGGAGCCTTGGTGGACCACTTTTTGTACAACAAGAAGAGTAAAAACGTGAGCAGAATAAAAGATGGCACAATCAAATATAAAATATTCATATTAGTATATGAAAGTAAAATTATTCAAGAGTCCCAAGCCCGAAAAAAAGTGGCGCGTTTTATTTGAGAATGGTGATCATGTTGACTTTGGTCAAAGGGGGTTTTCGGATTTCACAATTCACAAAAACCCGGATCGCATGAAATTGTACCTTCAGAGACACGGTAGAATGGGTGAGACGTGGAGCAAAAAGGGTATCAAGTCGGCCGGCTTTTGGGCCCGATGGTTGCTTTGGTCCAAGCCAACCCTGATGGGCGCAAAGAAACTTATACATAAAAAGTTTGGACTCAACATTGTTAACACACGATGAACCTTCAAATGCTCGCACTTCAGACAATTATGAGAAACGGCGGAAAGTTCAAAGAAACTGAACCAGTTTTTAAAAACATCATATTCGATGTCGATTCATTATTGTATGAAACGGAACTCAAGACAAGTATCCTAAAGAGGCAAGTGAATTGTAGTCGCAGGAACCTCTACAAGACTTCTGAATTTAGTTCCATACAGGTCCCGGACACAACAGAGTACGATAAGGTGGTTGATCAAATATCAAATTTACTTTTTGATGACATGAGTTACGATATGATAACAACACACGAACAACTTGAATGGAAAGAGTACTTTCATGGACTTTATGATATGGTTATTTTTCCATATCATAGTGACCGAACTCATTATATTCAGATGATAAATGAACTTTATAAATATTTCAACATTTTGAAACCACCCGAAAAGCAACTCTTGCCAGGTGATCCTCTGTACATTGATGTCATGACGTGCCGGGAACTTTTTAGGAAATTGAAAGTTGAGCACAAGAGGATGGTGGTTCCAAAGTTGTTTAAAAAAATGAAAAAGAGCGTCGAAGAACAAGTCAGAAGGAGACTTCAACACAAGAAACTTGAGCTCAAACTAAAAAAGTTGGTCAATTTGCGTTCCGAGTGTCTTGAGATGCTCAAGTGGTCTACTTCTTCGAGGACTGACTCTGACTCTGAATAGAAGCCGTGGCGGGGGCCTTTGACACGGTGCTCTTAAACTTAATTGGCGCGTCTCCATCAACCTTACCTACTCCAGGTTTTGTATTACCGGCCCAGCAGCTATGACTCGAACTAATACTAGGCGCGTAATTAGATAATTCGCTCCAAAGTATATCTTTATCACTGCCGTACTGACACCAGTATCTCACAAGAGAGCCCTCTGGTACATATAATGTTCTCACGGTGTCAACATATTGATCACCAGAATCATAACTTGTGCCAGATGCGTCAACGATCCTTATAGAACCCATATTTCCATTTCCCATTGTCCAAGTCATTTTGATTATATTGTCGTCCTCGTTCCAATTGTAGTACGCGTCGGATATTGTTCCACCAACAGCTGAACACGATTCTTTGTCTTGATCTCGGAAAAGTGTAAAATATCTACGCTCTCTAAACATAGGGTTTCCCTGTTTATCATATGGCATAACAGAGAATGATACAGTTTTTTTCATAAACTCAGTCGGTAAACCCTTTATTCCAACTTGTGAAGTACCACCAGGTACCTTTGTTCTGAATTTGATCTCTGGATTCCATTCAGAACTAAATTCAACATCATAATAATCAATCTGACTGTTACAGTATGCCTTTGAAGATCCACTAGCCCAATCCCATCTTAATCCAGCTTCTTTATCATTTAGGCAATAGTGTGTATTGTCACCCATGAATTGGTATTCGCAATCATAAGCAATTACACCGCCTCTAACACTTTCATCGTAGACACACGATTTACCATCAGAAGAAATCTTATAGTTTGGGTTACATTTGGATAACTTACATTCTTTTGTCTTGAGATCTTGTCGAAACTCGGCTGCTGCTGGCACGGGACTACCAATACACACTTCACCCGCCGGTGGTTCATAAGCTGCTGGTGTGTCGCTATCCGAGGGAGTGTCTGATGAACTCGAATTCGAATTCGAATCGGATGTTGATGACGAAGAAGAAGAAACTACACACGTATTTGAGGCGGTACTAAAGGTGTACCCAGATACACAAGTCGTCGGGATACACGCTTTGGAATTACTCAATTTGTAGGTTGTTTTATCAGTGTTTGCTATAATTTCCTTTTCAGTGGGCTCACACGAGTCACCCGCGCTCTTGAATGTGTTGGTCTTGAAATACAGATACAGGAATATGCCTAGGCCACCAAATATAATCAGCATTATAAAAATTCCTATAGCAGCTTTCTGAGCCATATAATTATGTGTGAGATAATTATATGGGGTCCAATCCCGAGGCACTGGCTGAGTTACAGCGCCAAGCTGCTGATAGAAAAAAACAAGACTACATCAACACAAATATATTAAACTCCAATGACCCAGCCTTACAAATAGCCCAAGATGCTATAATTGGATACGCAGCGTCTGAAGCCGTAGAATCTGTAACAATAGATGTTTTGAGAACGAACTTAATTAAGGCTCTTGAAGGAAAAAAAGCAGTTGAGATTCCGATTAAAAACTCAACCAAGATACTCAAGTTGGGGCCAAAAGCCATACAACAATCCATAAAAGTCGCGACGACAAGAGCCATTTCACATTCTGTTGCGGCTGCAAAGGTTCTTACAAGTGCTCCTAAACTTTTAAAATCAATTGCTTCGGCAGCAAAAGCAGCAGCGGCGGCGGCGCGAGCGGCTGTAAAGGCGGTGAGAATAACAGTAGCAGCTACAAAAGCGGCTGTAAAAGCCGGTCAAGTCATGGCGCAATCTGCCGTAAAGGGAGCTATGATGATGGGTGCTATTTGTGCTACGGCTGGAGCAGCGTCAGGTGGCTTGGGGTGTCTCGCTGGTGTAGCAGTCATGGTTTTACAGCTTGCTTTTGACGCGTTCAATCTTGCGATGGATATGATTGATCCAAACGGGTATTCTGTCGTCATTTACAAAAAGGATATTGAAATAATAGCTCAGACAACTGGTGAGTGGGTAAACAAAGAATACGGTGAAGATAACCCAAATTATCTTGACGAGGAGGTCTTCTTCGACTGGGAATCGCATTTGTATGAAGTTGATGACGAAGGTAACATTCAGGCAAACGAAGAGTGGGCCACAAAATACGAAAAGTACCGAGATGAATACATGACAAACCTTGGTATAACGGGTGATTGGAGATCCAGGATACCATCCACAAATAGTGTAAAGGCCACTGACCCAGGGGTACTTTCCCCGTTGACCTTGACATTTCAGGAATACAAAAAAGAGGCTGACGCGTACTTAAAAAACAAAAAGTCAAGTAGTTCGGTACTTTTGTTTGTGGTCATTTTATTTGTGATTCTTTTTTTGATTTTTATATTCTTTTTTATTATATAGATGAGTGATCCGAATAGAGCACCCACGATAGAAGAACTCGACGCGGCTTCGGAATACGCAGCGAGCAAACTGTGTTATGAAATACCAGCTAAAATTCAGCCAGGTCTCACGAAATGGGACGATAATATGAAAAAGTGCCGAATAACACAAGGTGGCTGTGCGGCCGGTGTCAACAACCCGTTATCTGTGTACACATTCTCGGCAAATGGTACCATTTTAGACTGGAAAAAATTAGACACGAGCAAGGCTCTCAAAGACTTTTGGGAGGTTACTCCTCCGGATCATCTCGTTTGGAAAACCACAACCAAATCGAGAGAATCCGTGTGTGCTAGAGCAAACTTTAAACTCCAGCAATTCTGTGAGTTTCCAGGACAGCGCACGAGCAAGGATGACGAAGCATTCGCCGGAAACACAGGCAAGGGTAACACGAACGTCCCGCCTTTCAAATACACGGTGAGAAACGGCAAAGAGACGTGTATAATTGGACCGGATTACTGTAAATCCAAGGGTATCTCATATAGTGCAAAAGACGAAGAGTGTTATGTTTCAACATCTCAGCAAATTGAAGAGTTTTTAATTAGTAGTTATCTTATTAGGGAAATGCGTAGTGGTGGATATGAGCCGCCATTATCATTTTAAAATCTAAACATACAATAAATGGCAATATTATCAAAACTAAAAAATTTTTTTAAAGGAGCAGTCGATAATGGAGCTAATATCACAGAACAAGTTTTAAAAAGGGGTGAAAGTTTGTATAAACAATTAGACAAGCCGGATTTTATAAATTCAGTAAAATCTCTTGATGATTCTAAAGCTCTAGTGTATTACGTTGGTAAAAACGCGGATACATTAGGAGAATTATCACAAACCCAAAAAATAAATCTTGGTCGAGCTTTCAAAAATGTAAAAACTGGTACGGATGTTGTAAATGTTACAGGTAAATCAGTTGGAGAGGCCGGAAAAGCATTAACTGCTGCAAAAGATTTTTTCCAAAGAAATGAAAAAACATTGCTCACAGCTGGATTAACAGTTGGCGCTATTGCGACGCTCATGTTGCTTACTGGTGAATCCGATCCGGCAAAAGCCATAGGTGAAGAATTAGGTGTGGGTTTGGGGGCAGTCGGAGACGCGGCTGGTAAAGGTGCCAAAAGTTTTTTTGATGGCCTGGGTATAGGCGATTTTTTCAGCAAGTGGGGTCTCTACATAGGAATATTTTGCGCGATCCTTCTCATGCTAGGAGTTTTTATGATGTTAAAGTAGATGTATCATAAAATAAGATTTGAGAAACATCACGGTGAAATGAATTTTTCAGATGGAACGGCGACATTTTACAACTTGACATTCAAAGACATTATCGTCGCCGGAAACTTTTTGAGAGACTTGAAACCAGGAAACTTCAAGGGATGGATCACTCACAATACGTTTGGTCTTGTGGACTTGGACTCTGGGTGGATCTACACAAACTCGGAGTGGTACCCACCAAATAGTATAAAGCTATATATATACGATGATACCCAAAAACCCGATTCTGTATGAAAAAGTCAAAAAGTCCATTCGAATGAAACCGTCCGCCTACAGGAGTGGTCTCATTGTCAAGAAATACAAGCAACTCGGGGGAACATTTGTGGGCCCAAAGCCGAAACTCACCGGGCTCTCCAGATGGTTCGCCGAAAACTGGAAATCTAACACGGGAAAATACAGGTACACCTCAAAGTCATCCGTGTACAGACCGACGAGGCGCGTGACCGCCAAGACCCCGATGACCTTTTCGGAGCTCACAAAGTCCCAGGTACTTCGTGCGAAACGCGAAAAGGCTCGCACGGGTAGGGTTAAAGCTTTCAGTCGCTGAGTACCAAGATATGGAAGTCAAACGCCTTTGTTCCCATGCTATTCTTCCAAGACGCGCTACAGATGGCTCGGCAGGTTATGATCTTTTCAGTTCTGATGCAGTTTCTATCGGTCCTGGCGATCTTGTGTGTGTACCGACAGGAATCGCAATTAAAGTACCTCCCGGTACGTATGGACGCATCGCTCCTCGGTCAGGAGTCACCGTTAAACACAACGTACACGTGGGGGCCGGTGTGATTGACTCTGATTACACCGGTGAGATAAAGGTGGTCCTGTGTAATAACGGCAAATCCCCCGTCGAGTTTAACGCATTTGACCGAATCGCCCAGCTCATTCTCGAAAAGATTGAGATTGCCGAGGTCCTCGAGGTCCAGGAACTCGGCGAGACCGCGAGAGGGTCCGGCGGCTTTGGGTCGACCGGAAAATAAGTTAAAGTTTTTGATCTCTTATACTGTAACAAGGCGAAATGTCTCAAATTTACTGCGTCATAGATTGTTCTGGGTCCATGGAACCTTTCACTGATCGAACCATTTCAGGATTTAATGAATTTGTTCAATCAAGTCCAAAAAACTCGGAACTCACGCTCTTGCTTTTTAGCGACGATGTCAAAATCGTCTACGAGAATACACCAATCAATGATGTCAAGCCGCTCACGAAGGAGACCTACGTCCCGCACGGATGTACCGCGTTGCTCGATGGCATGGGAAAGGCTATCGAGCTTGGAAAAAAGTTTGAGCCAAAAGGCTGGGGTGATGATGAAAAGACAATCACTATTCTCATCATGACGGATGGCCAAGAAAATGCGAGCAAGGAGTACACGCTAAAAAACATAAATGCTATTATTGCGAAGCAGAAGCTCCTAGGATGGAAGTTTATATTCATGGGGGCGAATCAGGATGCCATCAAGGTGGCGAATGAGTTTAGCATAGACGCCAACACCTCGTTGACCTTTGGTTGCGAAAACATAGGAGAGGCGTTTCGGAGCGCTTCGCACGCCATCAAGAGGTGTACGAATGGCGAAGAGCTCAAGTTTACAAACACCGAGCGAGCCAAGTCTCTTCAGCCGTAATTAGTTGCTAAAGGCCAACCCGGCCATACCCTTTTTGATTCGAAGAATATTAAAATTAACCGCGTGTAAAAAGTTGAGAGTTCCATTAGTCACAGTCATACTGAGCGTGGCCGTATCCATTCGGCTAAAGTTACACGTTCCGCATGGCTGATGTTTATTTGCTTTAAGCGCGAACGAGAGCATCTTTAAGCTGGAGTTAGAGTACCTGAGAGGATCCGACGAAAACTCTGAAAAGTAGTACCCCTGAACCTGGGTAAAGTACTTGTTGGGCATGGGGAGGTTAAACGTCTCCGTTCCGTTCAGGTACAGCTGGACGTTGTTGGTGGTGAGACCCGTGGCTGACGGGAGACCCCAGAAGAGCGCCTTGACCGGGTGATTCAAGAGACCCAGGTTAAACTTTCCAGAGTCGAATGTGATTCTCTGAACTTGCTCGACGAGGAGTTCGTGATCCGTGTTGACAAAGGCTGCTCTCTCATCGGTGTCGAGGAGGATGTAGTTGGCGTAAAACTTGAGCTGAGAGAGCAAGGAGTTTGAATCATCTGGAGAGAATCGCACGCGAACTTCAACCTCGTGGTACTGAAGAGCCACGAGAGGCAGATAGACCGAGTCGCAGAAGAAAAAGTGGAGCGGGATCCAGTTTGCGTACTTCCACGAGAGGGTCCCCGCTGAGCTCGTTCCGTAAATGGCGTCGTTCTTGACGGACGAGTCGTTCAGGAATTTCTGCCAAATCTGAACGGCAAAAAAGGCATCCTGACGATCCACCAACTGACCACCAATGTAAAGCTCGAACTGCGCCGGACTGGCGTCTGAATCCGCAGAAATGCCACATGCGTTTGAGTTTGCGGCGCTGCTGGTCACGGTTCCGAGGCCGAGATCGATCCAGATGTGTCCCAAGAGATCTCCTTTATTTGGAATCTTGAGACTAATTTCACTGTTTGTGGCGAGAGTTCCTAGGGGGTTGAGTTGAACTTCACGAATCGCAAAGTTTGTGTGACGCTTGTAATTTTGCCTAAAAAACGAAACTTCTGGGTTTCCTGTGAGATATACGTCCTGAGCTCCTTTCGAGACAAGTTCGACAGCCATTTATTATTACTCAAGAAATATATTAAAAAGTTTGAACGCCTTGTATTAAAAGATGGTTGTCTTCGAAGCTCTCACGTGGGAGGCTCGTGATTCAGATGGAGAATACATCATCAGTATATTCGGTCGCGACGAAAAGGGCGTTTCTGTGTCAGTTTCGACTGCGTTCCAACCTTATTTCTTTGTGAAACTCGCCAAGAATGCCAACGATCGTCTCATATTCGAAAAAATTAGAAAGGTTTGCGGTGAAACCCCACCAGTCTCGTATGATCTTCTCCGGTCCAAGGATCTTTGGGGTTTCCAAAACAATGAGCTCAAGCCATTCATGAAACTCAACTTTAATACGTTGGCCGCCATGAAGTCGTGTGATCTGAAGCTGCGAAGAACCTTACCCGGGGAGGATCGGGTCCTCAAGGTGTACGAGTCAAACCTCGAACCCATCTTGAGATTCATGCATCGCTCTGGAATTCAATCAACCGGGTGGCTTGATACCGGCGACAAGTGCGTGAGGTCTCATTTGACCAGGTGTACGATTGATCTTTTCTGTAATGACTGGAGGACCCTCAAGCCGGTCGCTCGAGATGACATTGCGCCCTTCATAGTGGCTTCGTTCGATATTGAAACCAACAGCTCAACGGGAAAGTTTCCTGACGCCGATATTGCCGGGGACGCGTGCTTTCAGATTGCGGTGACCCTCAAGCGAATGGGTGAAAAGGATATTTACGAAAAGGTTTGTCTGTGCTACAAGAAGACGAGTGGGGTTGATGTGGTGAGCTTCGATACCGAGCGCGAGCTTCTCATAGGATTCAGGGATTGGGTCGTAAAACACGATATCGACATCATGACCGGCTGGAACATCTTCGGGTTTGACTTGGAGTATCTGTACAAGAGGGCTATCATGAATGATTGTATCGCGGAGTTTACGGATATCAGCAAATTTAAGAATCACATGTGCGAAATGTCCTACAAGAAACTTTCATCTGGTGCGCTCGGGGACAATATGCTGAAGATGTTCCCCATGCCTGGGAGATACATCTTCGATATGTTTCACGATGTGAAGCGTCAATACAACCTCGACTCGTACAGTCTAAACTTTGTTTCTGAAAAGTTTCTCGGAGACAAGAAGCTCGACATGTCCCCCAAGGAGATGTTTCGCAGGTTCGCCAAGGGGGACCCAGATGAGCTCGGAGAGGTTGCCGATTACTGTATCAAGGATACCGTGCTTCCCCATATGCTCATGGATAAGCTCTGTAGTTTGCTGAACCTCGTCGAGATGGCCAAGGCGACCTGGGTTCCGATCTCGTACCTCACAGAGAGGGGTCAGCAGATCAAGGTGTTTAGCCAAATGACCAGAAAGGCCAGGGAGCTCGGGTTCATGGTTCCCACGATCCGATGGGGGTCGGTGGCTTCGGAGGGCTACGAGGGCGCCACTGTCCTCGAGGCTCAGGTTGGAGCTTACTACACGCCAATTACGACCCTCGACTTTGAGGGTCTGTACCCATCGATCATGATAGCCCACAATCTCTGTTATTCGACACTGGTCCTCGATGAAAGGTACGCAAACATCCCGGGAGTCACCTACGAGACATTCGGATCCTATAAATTCGCTCAGAATGTCCCAAGTCTCTTACCGGCTGTCCTCAAGGAATTGAAAGCATTTCGCGGCAAGGCGAAGAAGGACATGGCGGCCGCGACCGGTTCCATGAAGGATGTGTACAACGGCAAGCAGCTCGCCTACAAGATTTCGATGAACTCTGTGTACGGTTTCACAGGGGCCGGAAAGGGTATGCTCCCGTGTGTCCCAATAGCTTCGACGGTCACCATGAAGGGTCGAATGATGATTGAGGAGACAAAGAATTACGTCGAAGCAAACTTTCCCGGGGCCAAGGTGAGATACGGAGACACGGATTCGGTCATGGTGGAGTTTGACGTTCAGGGTCGAACGGGTCAGGATGCGATTGAATACAGTTGGAAGCTCGGTGAGCAAGCCGCCGAACAGTGTACCGCGCTCTTCAAGGCTCCGAATAACCTGCAGCTCGAAAAGGTGTATGATCCTTATTTCTTGTACTCAGCCAAAAGGTACGCGGCAAAGATGTGGACGAAGCACAAGGATGGCGTCATCCGAATGGATAAGATTGACGTAAAGGGTCTTCAGTTGGTTCGTCGAGATAACACCCCCTTTGTCAGAGAAACGTGTAAAGAGCTCCTCAATGTCATATTGGAGAGTAAAAACCCAAAGGGGGCAAAGGATCTGGCTCACACTCGAGCCGTCGAGCTCTTGGATGGCCGAGTCCCTATGGAGAAACTGGTTCTTTCCCAGAAGCTGGCAGACACCTACAAGTCCGAAAACTTGCCTCATGTGAATGTCGTCAAAAAGATGCGAGAGCGCGAGCCAGGTTCAGAGCCTCAATCAGGCGATCGGGTTCCGTTTGTTCTCATAAAAGTCGATAATCCCAAAAAGGCGAAGCAGTTTGAGATTGCCGAGGATCCCAAGTGGGTCGCTCAAAACAACATCCCACTCGACTATGAGTACTATTTTACAAACAAGTTTATGAAACCCGTGTGCGATTTGCTAAAGCCACTGGTTGAAAATGCGACCGAAGAAATATTCGGGGATCTCTTGGCGCCCAAGAAGAAGAGCCGAGGAAAGCAAACAAATCTTCTCGAGTTGTTCAAAAGTTTCGAAGATAAACAAAAGACGCCCTAGTAAAGTAAGTAAAAATGAGTTCGCTGAGTGAAAAAATAGAAGAACTGATTGAACAAGAAGTCAAGAAACAGGTTCAAGAAGCTCTTTCAAATTATGCTGATATGATTTCAAAGAGCTACAAAATTCCTTTGAGTTTATTGCTTCGAGACATACCCAACGTGGTCCCACGAGAATCGCCTAGTTGCGAAGTCTTGCCGACCACTTGCCTTGGACTCAGAGCCGGTAACAAGAGGTGTAAGATGAATGGAAAGTATGATGGGTACTGTCGACATCACTTTACTCAAAAACAAAAAACACAACCAATCAGCATACCACAAGGCGAGGTTCGCCACAATCATGGATTTCCCCCCATGTATCAAGAGGGATGTCCGGCTTGCGTTCACACACCAGCTGAACCTAAAAAGCCGCTTATAGATTTCAAGCTTGTTTTCTAATAATGAGCAGATCCGACACCCTGCTAGACTCTATCAATCAATTCTACGAGGATCCCAAAAATTCAAAATACCTCTTGGATATTCTTGATAAAAAGAGTTCCGTTTCATTGAGAAATTTGGAATGGTTTATAACAAATTACTCAAAAAAGCGCGCCCTGAGTTACAAGACTTCGGACGGGAAAACATTTGCGGTCCACTGTGCGTACAAGTCTAGTCTCGATGGGTACAGTAAAAAGTTATTTGATCCGTTTTGTAGAACCGACAAGTTTGAGTACACTCTCCCAAAATCAACGACGACCGTCATGACGACCGTGGCTCAATTGAATTTCATTCGATGGTGTATCAAAAACAACATCATCGATTACATAATAAACAACAAAGAAGAGCTGTTTACAAAGGCTTCATAAACCCCCCACTAAAATGTAAAGTTACTAGTCCCGTGTAGAACATGTGCATAAGATAATCTTCACTGTTAGCCATTGATAATATAGACACGTCTATAAACGTTTTATCTGCCACCATCTTACTAAAGTCCATCGCGCCCGAGTCGGGTGTATTCATGGGGTCTAGTGCGAATGAGTACGTGTAAATGTTTTTAGTCGGACACGACAAGTTTGATGAGAGGGCCTCTATATATTTGAAATAATACGAAGTCTCTATTCTGTTTTGTTTCGAATCTTCCAAGAATCCCAACTGAGATTGACCGTTCATGAAAAACTTGGCGTCCGACATGATTGGGTACAAGGATTGCGTGGCGACGTTCGTGCTCGTGGTGTTGCTAAAGTTGTACCGGTTGAAGATGAGAGACTGATCGAGTGTTATGTCATTTTCGAGAACACTTTTTCTGAAAAACCAATGAAATGTTTCGACTGGTATATTTGGAATCAGATAATTCTTTATCCGCACGGTGCCTTCTGGAATCTGTAAAACGGGTTGCCTTCTCACAGTCTCTATGAGAAGTTTGTAGTCGGTCGACTGAAGATACAATCTCTCATTTTGCGTCAACACAATCTGATCAAACACCAAGTCAAAATACGGCAAAGAACATTCCGTTTTTGATCCCGGGAACACATCGCGCGTCCTCGTGTCACTAAAAAAAGAAACCGGGTGAAACTCAATGACAATCTTTATCTTTTGGTTGAGGATCGCGCACAAGGGAAAATACGTCGAGTCGTTGTTTGAAAAGAAAAAGTTCATGGGTGCGTAAATGTCAATGGGTCCCGACCCAACACTCGATTCCCGTAAAGTTCCTTCGGGTTGACCCCCATTAATGAGACTCTGAAGAGCGACTTGTTCTTCGGCGGTTGTGTACAATTGATCTCGAATGATGTTCCAGTCGTCATAAATTTTTTCAATCTCAATGCCATCCACGACAAAACTTATGGTTTTTATTATGGCTCGCCCAATTTGATCGCAATACTTTGTGTTGTACTCTGTGGCATCTTGAAGCAGGGGCAACTGACACTTGAAATAAATATTTTTCAAGAGATCTCCCATGGATTGGGGCTTTATCTGATTATCTATGACGACGGTTTGTCCAAAGGGCCAATTGAGCACAGTCTCGGGATTTTCCCCGCTAATAGGCGTGGGTCTCGCTATGCGTATAGAACTTTGGTACGATGTAAAGTTCGAGTGTCTCCTCGGCTCAAATTTAAAGAAGGAATCTTTTCCAAGAAGAAACTTTTCTTGACGACCTATGGCATCTAGTGAAAGCACAGAACCTGTGCCGGCTTTGCCTCTAACATCTGTTGGTTCACAAAACATACTACTATCTATCTAGTATTTTATTATATCACTTTTCCACATATTCATCACATGAGTAGCCTTTAGCGTCTCCAGTTCCTTGGTTGTTTTCTCAAACGCCTTTTTCAGATCCGCGACCGCCTCATCACTGTACTGCCAAGTCTTGATGTTCAAGAGATAATCGAACGAACCGTCAACCTTGGTAAACTTTCTTGTGAGCTCCTCCTCGATCGAAGCCTTTTTGCGCTTGAAGATGATAAAATCTCCGTGTGTCACCATCTGAACAAACCTCACCTTGTTTTCAAGAATCACGAGTTCCTTTTCGAGCGTCTGAATCAAGTGAGCCTTTCGCTTCTTGTAGTATTCGATCCTGACTTCGACAAAGTCAACCAGGATCTCTTCGGCCGATGCGTACTTTTTGATACCAGTGACTGGGTGAAACAGATGCATATTTGTCGCGTGAATGGTTTTTCGCAACTTGAAATCCTTACAAAAGTCATCCCCGGTGTACCCACGGATCGTGAAACTCACAGAGTCTGTGGTGCTGTCATTATCGTACCCACTGATAGTCTTGGCCTCGACCAACTCATCCAGAAACTCCTTGTAATCCTGGGTCCACTTACCGGGTGGTAACTCGGTTATGGTCGTGCCTTTCCAAACCCCCTCGGCGATCCAGCTGTCTGTGCTTTCCGGGACCGGTGTGATGGTTCCCTTGAAACCCTTGAACCAAGGCTTCATCTTTTCGAGAGGTTGACCCTGAATGACTCTTAAAATGTTTTCTTTGATGTCATCGGGGTTGAAGGAAGGCACATATGAACTAAACCCAGTCCCTATGCCCTCTGTGCCATTCACCAGAACCATGGGTAAAATCGGGACAAAGAACTCGGGTTCGATCATCTTTCCATCATCATCCAGATAGTTGAGGATATCATCATCCCTTGGATCAAAAAGTATCCTGGCCGACTTGGTCAATTTTGTAAAAATATACCTAGTCTGAGAAGCATCCTTGCCACCCATGAGCCTCGTCCCAAACTGACCACACGGTTCGAGCAAATTCACATTGTTTGAACCAATGTAATCGTGGGCCAACCGAACAATCGTATCAGCCAAAGAAACTTCACCGTGGTGATACGAAGTCTTTTCAGACACATAGGCGGCCAACTGAGCCACCTTCATCTCATCCTTGAGGTTCTTGGCAAAGCAGGCGTGAAGAACTTTTCTCTGAGACGGCTTGAGACCATCACACATATGAGCAATCGACCTTCTCAAGTCTGCGAGACTGAAATTCACCAAGTCTTTGTGAATAAACTGCGTGATGCTCAGACTATCAATCTGCCCATAGTTCACCTCGAGATCCTTTTTTCCAGAATTTTCGAGGAGCCAAGTCTTTCGGTTATCAGCCTTGGTCTTGTCAAATGCGAGGACAATCGAATCCTTTGCGAGATCATCCGACTCGAACCGAACAGTGAGATCTTTGATTTGCTTGAAGTACTCACGGGCCTCTGCGGATGTCGAAGTCCCGAGACCCTTGTAGTACTTGATCTTCCACCCAGTTTTTCCTTCACCGTACCAGGCCCTAAAAGTCGAGTCCGTAAAGAATGAACGGTTCTCAGATCCCTTGGAAGCCTTGATGATTGGGGTCACCATCGAAACCACAAAGTTGAGTTTCAAGAGACTCGGCCAAAAGTAGTGAATCATATTGAGTATCAGACCCTTGATGTGGGACCCGTCATTATCTGCGTCCGTCATAATCATGAGACGACCGTACCTCAACTCAGAGAGTGATGTGTACACCTTTTCTTGCTGGAGCCCCAAAATCTTTTTGAGATCCGAAAACTCTTGGTTTGCCATGAGTTGTTTCACACTCGCGTCCCGGACATTTTTACACTTACCACGAAGAGGAAACACCCCATAGTATTCGCGACCGACAACCGAAAGTCCAGCCACGGCGAGGGTCTTGGCCGAGTCTCCCTCTGTCACTATGAGGGTACACTTGGCTGAATGTATAGTCCCGGCGGCGTTCGC
>JACCDW011866102.1_pt1 | contig 21775 bp, 23 predicted proteins | sample 7449781 | NCBI WGS metagenome assembly JACCDW01 (sample SAMN15323449, study PRJNA562643) | freshwater metagenome | isolation source: river surface water | place: USA:Blue River Watershed | collected 2017-08-18
CTTGATCGTGCACGTGAGGCATACAACGCAGCCCGCACACAAGATCCAAAGAATCCATCGTATGCACTTCTTGAAGCGCAGCTCCTTGCGCGCACCGGTAGTGCACAAGAAGCACGCGCTAAGATTGCTGAGGCGGTTAACTTGAAGAGTAATTACACTGACGCACTCTTCTTTCTGACTCAAATTGACGTGGCTGAAGGGAAGGTAGCTGACGCCATTAAAACGACACAGTCAATTATCTCGCTTGAGCCAAATAACCCAGCTCGTTACTACCAGCTCGGTGTTCTGTACTCTTCAGACAAGAAACTTGATGAAGCCATTGCTTCATTTGAACGCGCAGTACAGCTTGATCAAAATTACGCAAACGCTCGCTACTTCCTCGCACTTGGCTACCTAGAAAAGAATAATCGTGATGCAGCACTCGAGCAGCTTGAAGCGGTCTTGGCTCTTAACCCAGGTAACGCACAGGTAGAAGGTTTGATTGCAGATGTGAAGGGAGGTCGTGTCTTTGAATCGGCAACAACACCTGACACTACCGAACAGGTCGTCGATGCTGACTCACCAGTGAGTGAGACCGACGGTACGGTAACAACTACCGAGGCGCCTGACACAACGCTCATTTCACCAGTCAATCCAGTTGGTGAAGAAAGTGAAACACCAGCCGAATAACCTATGGTGAAGCGGGTTATACGCATGATGTACCAAGAGGTACGCGGTCTCCATCAGGCTGCGTACCTTTTGGCGTTATTTACCCTCGGTTCACAAGTATTAGCGCTCGTCCGTGACCGGCTCTTGGCACACCAATTTGGTGCTGGCGTCGAGCTTGATATCTACTACACCGCGTTTCGCATACCTGATTTACTCTATGTACTGTTTGCGTCGATGCTCTCGGTCTATGTACTTATTCCGTTTGTTTCTGCACGGCTTCGGATTGGTGATGGTAGTGAAGCACGACGTTTGATGAGTGAGGTAGCAAGTCTCTTCCTTGTTGCATACCTTGTGCTTGCCGGAGCTGTGTTTGTAGCAGCACCGTACCTTGTGCCATTGATTGCGCCAGGCTTGGTTGATTACAGTGGTGATATCGTCTTGTTGCTTAGGATTCTTTTGTTGCAACCGCTGCTCCTCGGTATCTCAAGTCTATTTGGGGTAATCACACAGCTCGGCCATCGCTTCGTGCTCTACGCGATAAGTCCGCTCTTGTACAACATCGGTATCATTGTTGGTATTGTGTATTTCTACCCATACGTTGGCGTTGCAGGTTTGGGGTATGGTGTGGTGCTCGGCGCATTAGCACATCTATTGGTCCAGTGGCCGCTCGTTGCCCAAAGTGAGCTCCGTTTCGGTCTCGTCTTCCGTCCATCCTTTAGTACGCTCAAAGACGTACTAGCTGTCTCGATTCCTCGAGCAATGACACTTGCACTTCATCAGGTCTCACTCATTGTGCTCGTTGCTATTGCAAGTCTCATGACGCTTGGTTCAGTGGCCGTCTTTCAGTTTGCGTACAATCTCCAGTCAGTGCCACTTGCTGTTATTGGTGCTAGTTACTCAATCGCTGCCTTCCCGTTGCTTGCCGATCTGTTTGCTTCAGGAAAACGCGACGAGTTCCGATTCCATGTCATGACAGCACTTCGGCACCTTGTGTTTTGGTCAGTGCCTATTATTGGCCTTATCATTGTGCTCCGTGCACAAATGGTACGTGTGGTCTTAGGGAGCGGATCGTTTGATTGGGCCGACACGCGACTAACAGCTGCAGTAATGGCCGTGCTGGCGCTTTCGCTTGTTGCGCAGGCGGTAAACCTTCTTATTGTCCGTACATTCTATGCAGGAGGTTATACGCGTATTCCGTTTCTTGTTACCTTTTGGGGAACGTTGACCACAGTAGCGACAACGTACGCATTACATTTGTCATATACAAGCAATGCTGCAACCTATGATGTTGTTGAGTTTTTACTCCGCATTAGTGATGTACCAGGTGCTGAGGTAATGGTGATTGCAATTGGCTATAGTTTCGGCATGATCGTCCAGACGAGTGTTATGTTGTATGCAGCAGCGCGTCTGTATCATTTGCCAATAGGTGAACTTCTGACACCACTGCTACGTGCTATGGCGGCAGCGGTTGTGGGCGGTTTTTCAGCCTACGCGGCCCTCAATTTCTTTGTGTTTGGCATCAATCCAGAATCATTTATTGGAGTCATGCTCCACGGCCTTATGGGTGGGATAATGGGTGTCTTAGGCGTGATTGCGACCTACTATGTTACGCGTGCGCCTGAGCTCCTCGAAATCTCTACGTCGCTCCATGGTCGCTTCAAAAAGGCTGAAGTAGTGACGGTTCAAGACGATGTACTTTAGACCGTTTTTCGTGTAGAGTACCGCAACAGTTATGGAAAAGCAGATACGCAATTTTAGTATTATCGCGCACATCGACCATGGGAAATCGACCCTGGCCGACCGTATGCTCGAGGTTACCAAAACCGTTGAGGCCCGGCTTATGAAAGAGCAAGTACTCGACTCAATGGAACTTGAACGTGAGCGCGGTATTACCATTAAAATGCAGCCAGCTCGTATGCTCTACGAGAAGGATGGTGTTTCGTATATTCTCAATCTTATTGATACTCCCGGGCACATCGACTTTTCCTATGAAGTAAGTCGTGCACTCAATGCTGTGGAAGGCGTTTTGCTTCTCGTTGATAGTACGCAAGGTATTCAAGCTCAAACGCTTACCACGCTCCAGATGGCCAAGGACCACAACTTAACCATCATTCCTGTACTTACCAAAATTGACGTGCCCCATGCGCGCATCAATGATGTGAAGGAAGAAATTATCGGCATTATTGATTGCGACCCAGACGAAATTTTGACCGTGTCAGGCAAGACCGGTGCTGGTGTGCCTGAGCTTCTTTCAGCTATCTGTGATCGAATCCCTGCACCAACGCGCGATACTACCGCAGTGTACCGTGGTCTTGTCTTCGATTTTTCATATTCAAACCACCGGGGGATTATTGTGTACCAACGCGTTGTTGATGGTGTGGTGCAAAAAGGGGACACATTGCGTTTTGCAAATAGCGGTAAGAGCTTCACCGCCCTTGATGTCGGTATTTTGTCGCCATCTGAGGTGCCGACAGGTATGCTTGAAGCGGGAGAAATTGGCTATGTGGTCACCGGTATTAAAGAGGCAGGAGTGGCAGGGGTAGGTGATACCCTCATGGAGATCCGTACGAATGCGGAGCCATTGCCGGGCTATCAAGAAGCTAAGCCGGTGGTGTGGGCGTCAGTGTTTCCCGAAGGACAGGATGACTTCGTCTTACTTCGCCAAGCACTTGATCGCTTAAAGCTTTCTGACTCTTCGCTCTCATACGAAGAGGAATCTTCAGGTGTATTAGGTCGTGGTTTTCGTTGTGGCTTCCTCGGGATGCTCCATCTAGAGATTGTGACTGAGCGCTTGCGCCGCGAGTTTAATATTGAACTCATTATTACTGCACCGTCTATTTCCTATGAAGTAACCTGGCCTGACGGCAAGGTGGAATCGGTGTATGCAGCGTCACGCTTTCCGGATGCAGGTTCGCATGCAGTTATCCGTGAGCCATGGGTGCTCGGACAAATTATTATGCCTGGTGATTACATGGGGCCGGTGATGAACCTTCTGTTTGATCATGAATCGAGTGTCATTGATACCGAGCTATTCGGTGATGGGCGCACACTCCTCACGATTGAAATTCCATTGCGAGAACTCATGCGTGGTTTCTTTGATAAGTTGAAGAATATTAGTAGTGGTTACGCGTCACTCTCATATGAAATTGCTGAAATGCGCCCAGCGACGGTGGCGCGACTAGATGTATTGATTAATGACGAAGTAGTACCAGCGTTTTCACGCGTCGTAGGGATGCGTCGTGCGGAAGTTGATGCGAAGGCTGTCGTTGAGAAGCTTGCAAACACGCTGCCGCGCCAGCAAATTATTATCAAAATTCAGACACGAGCAATGGGGCGTTTCATTGCCTCACGTAAGATTTCGGCTATTCAAAAAGACGTGGCTGGCTACCTCTATGGCGGTGACATTTCTCGCAAGAATAAGCTTCGTGATAAACAGAAGAAAGGGAAGGCTAAAATGCAGGCACGCGGGAAAGTACACATTTCGCCTGATGTGTTCATGAAAATGATAAAAGACGAATAAAAAAGCTGAGGCCAGAGCCTCAGCTTTTTTATGATGTGTGTGGTTGTGTGCGATGAAAAATGCTGTTACGCGAGGCGTGCGATTGAAGAAACACGAACTGTGAGAAAGTCTCTAAAGACTTTCTCAAGACCTTGAGCAGTTGTTGCGAAAGGTATACCGTCTCTGTAAGAGATTAATATACTGTGAGTGTTTCTGAAAGAAGCACAACGAAGCCTAACAGGATTTTTATGAGCACTAGAAGAACATCGCGCCACTGCCGGAATACGCAAATACCATACTGAGAATAATAATGGTAGCGATCACTATCCAAATCCATTTAATGGTGGTTTTGGTGCGCTTATGAAACAAAAAACTCATACGTACTGTGGTAAAAACGTTGTTAAAAGTGCTACAATCATAGCACATTTCGTATGCAGTTTGGTAAGCAAAATCGGTGGGTAGGGTGGTGGTATTCACGCCCGGTGTTAATCGTGCTGGCATTGTTGGCGCTATTACTCCTCGTCAGCGTGATTGAGCGCATTAAGGTAGAGCGTGAAATGGCGGCACGAAGTGCTGCCGCCGAAGCTGATTTGCGTGAACTTGAAGCACGGGAAATAGAGCTCTACGAACGCGTGGAGTACCTGGAAGGAGCGCGTGGAGTAGAAGAGGAGATTCGTAAGAACTTTGATGTAGCTCGGGCGGGGGAGCAGGTGGTTATTTTAACTGGAGAACCGCCAGCTCCGGAAGCAGTGCCTCCACCAGCACCTCCGAAGTATCCGTGGTACCAGTTCTGGCGTTAGTATACCCCTGGGTGTATACTAGTATCGTTGGTCATGATTTTGCTTCCACTATTGTATACTGGTAGCATTGTCGTCATTAAAATTTTGTAAAACTGAAACCATGAAAACAGTAACCATTTATAGCACACCAGTTTGCCATTTCTGCCATATGGCAAAAGATTATTTTACTGAGCATGGTGTTGCATACACCGAGCATGATGTTGCTTCCGATTTAGATAAGCGCAAGGAAATGATCGATATTACCGGTCAGATGGGTGTGCCGGTTATTCAAATTGGAGACGATGTGATTGTCGGCTTTGACGAGGAGAAAATTGCTGAGTTATTGGCGGCGTAGTTGATCCACTCTCAGAAATTAAAAAACCCCGCACGTTCCGTGCGGGGTTTTGCGTTATTGCAGCGTTGATGGAACTTTCTTTCCCTCCCACTGTCGCACATTGGGGATGTGCTGCATTCTACTGATTTGCACTCGAAGCGGCCCTTTGTGCACCACCCATTTGCCTTCGTACAAGGCTCCTTCGCCACTTGGGTCGGGGAGTAGGACGGTGTCGTCGGGAATGACACAGGTGAGAATCCAGGCCTCGTTGGTGTCGGGACCTATGACGTCCAGTGCATACCCGCCTTGGACGAATGGTGTCTTGGATACATGAACGTACTTCGCACTCTTATCGCCTGTATTTCGTCCGGGTAACAGGACTCCAGTAGCGAGAATCATCGCGAGGCTTTCTTGACGTTTTGTCGCATGGTAGACGATCATGAACTACAGCTCCCTTTGACAAATCCGCGGAAACTATACCTTTGGTAGAGGGTGATGTAAAGGGGTATAGCTTTTAATGAACCGAACATTAAATCCTTCTTGAGGACTAGTGTATAGTTTTAATATGCGTGATATAATTATCATGTGCTACGGAAGACTAGACATTCAAAAGCAACCATAGAAGCAATTAAGTCTGATCGAGTTTTAGGTCTATCAATAATTGAAATTGCGTCGAAATATAACTTGCCAAAAACAACCGTCTGGCATCATATACACAATGTTATGTTGTCTGATGCTCATAAATTAGCTCTGCAGTCACGTAAGGGTTCTTCGGCTAAAAGAGCACACGAACAGCAAAGAGAGGCTGAGGCATATGCAAAATTGCTCATGGCTGGTTCACAAAAAACGCTAATTCATGCCGTCGCAATGCTTTACTGGGCTGAAGGCCATAAAAAAGCTTTGGTTTTTACAAATACTGACAAAAAAATGCTTACACTCTACATAACTTTTTTGTTGGAGGTATTCCAAGTCTCGCATGACAGAATTTCTGTACTAGTGAGAACATCTGATCCTATAAAACCTAAGGTGGCGGTAAATCATTGGGCGACACAGTTACATCTTGCTCCAGTAGCCTTTAAAAGTAATCATGATAATATACAAAATCGAACAAAAACCACTTACGGGATTTGTAGAATTGAAGTAAAGAAAAGTGCATATTTACATAAAGTCATGATGAGTCTTGTGTCACTGGTGCAAGACAGTCTGTTGCAATGCTCTGATAGTTCAACGGATAGAACTCCTCACTCCTAACGAGGTAATCTAGGTTCGACTCCTAGTTAGAGCACATAAACAATAAATGAGGTATTTACTTCCTCAATCTGAAAGATGTCTCGTTATAATATGTAACGAGGATTATATAAGACAAGGTCGTACTTTTTTCCTGTGATATACTTTTATATATGCATCCAGAAGCAGAACATGCTGAAATGAGACAGATGCTCAAGCGCAACACTGAGCTTTTAGAGGAGAATAATAGACTCCTTCGTAAAATGCATCGTAATGCAATTTGGGGCTTTTGGCTCAGGGTTTTGTTTTACGGGATATTCCTCGGCTTGCCATTTGTTATGTATTTCTACATTGTTGCTCCCTACCTGGCTTCAATGGAGAGTACCTATGGGAGTGCGCTCGAACAGCTTGAATCGCTCTCAAATATTGACGTCATTCGGCAATTTGTGGAGAGCCAGCGCTAACCATTGAAAAAACCTGGGCAACAGGGTACAATGGCCGGCACGTGCGCATACGCACATACGATCCGCTCAGATAGCTCAGTTGGTAGAGCATTCCCCTGAAGAGGGAAGGGTCGCCAGTTCGAGCCTGGCTCTGAGCACAAATCGGCCAGCCCAAACACGAAAGTGTTTGGGCTGTTGCCGTATGTGGCTCAGAGCCAGGCTCGAAAGGCGGAGCTGGGGACCCTTTGGGTCGGCGGTAAAACAGTGTCTAAACACTGTTTTACGGGTCGCGAGTAATTACTAGAATTGGAGCTAAGCGAACAATTATAGTTAGGTAAAACATAATGGGATTATGTTTTACGCTGACCGAGCCTGGCTCTCGCATGTTGTTGTCTATTTTTTGCTATACTTGAGTATGGCTGATACAAATAAAGATTTGGAGCAAATTGCAGATTTTCTCTACGAAATGGGGATTTTAGCAAAAACACCCCGAAGTGGATTTCATTTTTTAGGGTCGGGTGAACAGAGTGTGGCCGAACACATTAATCGTGTTTGTTACATCGGTTTTTGTTTGGCAAAAATGAATGGGACGGTAGACTCCGGTAAGGTGGTACAAATGTGCCTATTCCATGATGTGTCCGAATCGCGCATTTCTGATTTGAATTATGTGCACCAGAAGTATACAGAACGATTAGAGGATAAGGCCCACCAAGACTTGGCCGATTCACTTCCATTCGGTGCTGATATGAAAATGTTGATTGATGAGTATGAAGCCCGAGAATCAGTCGAATCAAAGCTTGTTAAAGACGCTGACAATCTTGAGTTTATAATTTCTCTCAAAGAGCAGTACGACATCGGTAATGAGCGTGCCAAGACTTGGCTTGAACCAGCCTTGCAACGACTCAAGACTGAGGAAGGGAAGCGCATTGGAGCTGTGCTGGTCGGTATTGATTCTGATCGTTGGTGGTTTGGTGAGAAGCAAGATAGTTGGTGGGTTGATCGAAATAAGTAGGCATAATTCTACTCGACAGATTAGTCGCAGTGAGTATAATTAAATCACTATGAAGCACACACAAACCATCGCTACCTGGAGCAGTTTTGTATCCTGCTCGTACTCAATTCCGCATTAGGAGGGGGTATTTTGTGTCTTGAACCATTGAATTCCGCCTCGTGAGGCGGAATTTTTCGTCTCATGGAGCAATTGTTCTTTAGCAACAATGGAAAGGAAATAAAATGGCAGATGGGAGCTTTACCCACAACATCGAAGCACACTTGCGAAATGTTGTGGAAGAAGGTATGCGGGCTCGTTTGCAGTTTAACGAGTTGCGTCGGCACGTAGCAGCCGCCGGAAAGCAGCATGGAGTGTTTGTGTCCGGTACGGACCGACACAACGGCTTCATTATCGTGACCTACGATGGTGGCGTACCAATGGTGGTTGAAGAGACGAGTGTCTACCAGCGAGCCGTGCCACTTTCAACGTGGTAAGTTGTACGTCGATACATTTGGTATCGACGTTTTTTAATTATCGAGGGTGCTATACTTTTTTCATGCAGCGTATTGAAGCAGTTCTTCAGCATATCCTTTCCATAGAAGCTTACGTTGGTCTGGATCATGAGATTCCCTACACGTATCAATTAACCGGGGTAGTGGGTAGTTTGACGGTGGTTGGAGTAAATCACGTGCACGAGCGAGCACATCCTGCGTTTGGGTTACTTGATTCTGTTTTTGCGCATGTTCCGTTGGATATCGTCTGTGTTGAGGGGATGGATAGCGATTTTAAAGAGACGCTCGGTCGCGAATTGCTTCCACGGCTCACCGCCGAAGAGGCGGCTGCCCGTGGCGGGGAAGCGGTGTATGCAGTTGTTGCTGCGCTCCGCAAGCGCATACCGTGGCAACCAGTTGAGCCAGCAGACGATGCGCTCTTTGCATATCTTGAAACGCTTGGGTTTACAAAAACAACCATCATTGCTTGGTACGTCCTTCGACTCTTGCCGCAGTATATTGCACAAGGTGAAGCACTTTCATTTAATGTCTATGTCGAGCCATTTCTTGATGAGCTCGAGCGGTCAACAAAATGGCACGATGTGTCCTATGACCCAGCGTATATTCTTGAATATGCCGTGTCTGTCTTGAAGCGAGATCTTGTTTTACATAACTACGAGCGAGCCTTTTCATATACTGACCCGCGCGCTGTCACTAAACACGATAATGATTATACGGTCTTTAACACCATTTCTGCGACCGCCGACGTTTTGCGCGATCGAACAATGGTAACCAAGGTCTTGACCGAGGTAGCAGCAGGGAAGCGAATTCTCTTAGTGTGTGGTGTTGCTCATGCAGTTATGCAAGAACCAGCCTATCGCGCGTTCATTGCTTGATAGTGGCGGGAACTGCGATTGCTGAGGGTTTCCTTGTGCAATCCTTCAATCAGCGTACTATGAAGTGATGGCTATCTACATATTGTTCGCCTTTATCATCGGTGTAGTGAGTGCGCTCGTTGGAGTGCATTACTATCCAGATGTGCTCACGACCGGAACAGATCCTGATGGATTGGTTATGGAAGAAAGCGAAGCTCCTGAAGCGCCTGCTTCAACAACCGAGCAGGTTACGACTACAGGGAAGGAAGTTATTGTATATGACGGTATTGCTGTATCAGAAATGGCACAGGTGCTCGATCTATCAGGTCGCGGACTTACCGGATCACTCAAGGCTGAAGTACGTTTGTTGCCACAGCTTCAGGTTCTTGACCTCAGCGGCAATCAATTTACGGGTATTCCGGCAGAAATTGGCCAGTTGCGTGCGCTGCGAGTTCTCAATCTCTCTAATAATGACTTGACTGGTTTGCCACACGAACTTGGAAATCTTCAGCAATTAACCCTGCTTGATGTGCGCGGCAATGCCGTCTCAAATGGTGACATGGAGATAATTGCTGCCAAGCTTCCGACTACAACCGAAATTCTTCGTTAGACAAGAAACACAAAACCACCTCAGATGAGGTGGTTTTGTGTTTCAGAAACTATTTTTGGACAACGTTTGTGCGTACCTTAAGTCGTGCACTACGTTCTTTATCTACCTTGGGAAGCTTAATTTCAAGCATACCGTGCTTTTCTTGCGCCTCAGCTTCGTCAATGAGTACTTCTTCAGGAAGGAGAAGGGTGCGTGAGAATGAGCCCCAGAAAAGTTCACGGTGGTAGTAATCTTCGTCACCAACTTCTTGATACTCCTCACGTCGACCTTTGATGGTAACCATATCGCGGGTAATCGCGATGTCGAGATCGTCTGGCGAAACACCAGCGACAAGCGCACGGATGATGATTGCGTCACCTGTGTGGTACATATCTACCGGAAGCTCACCTTCTTGTGGTTCTTCATGATGGGCATCAGCATCGTTCCAGGTGGAATCGTCTTCGTAGTGGCTCACTGCCACATCGTCTTCAGCACCAAACTCATGTGACTCGTCGAGCACATCGTCGTACTTGTCGGCTTGGACAGCACCGGTGAGGCGTTCAAGAAATGTCGGTTTCTTCATAGTAATAAATTTATAGGTACGGTTAATGAGCGCGTATGTGTATATTGTACCGTATAAATCTTGCTAGGACAGGCACGATACCTGAATAAACCTACATTAGCGGAGTGCGGTACGAGCTGTGGGTCGGTGCTCTGCTTCGAGGATTTTCACCTTCTCAAAAATAAGCATGAGTACCATAAGTCCCATCCAAACAAAGAGGAAAACGCCAAGGATAGTACTACCTGAAGCGTCCATAATGAAGAAATTGAAGAGCGCATGGAGAATGACCGCAATGAGGAGTCCAAAAGTACCCCACCAAAGTTTCTGGAGCGCACTCTTGTAATAGGCGAGTGCAAGGAAGACACCAACGGTTCCTGAAGCGAGTACATGGAGGAGGGTGGCGCCAATGAAGCGGAACTTTCCGGTCAAGAGTGAGTTTGCTAAGTCACCTGAAACGAGCGGGTTGAAGATGAAGAGCGCATTTTCAAGTGCAGCGAAGCCAAGCGCAATAGCAATCATGTAAATGATAAGGTCGATTGGTTCATCGACAGCGCGGTTCCAGAGCACAATGATAAGTGCGGCTGCGTACTTCAAGAGTTCTTCGATAATGACCCAGATAAGTATGAGGTTGTCGCCTTGGTAGTAATCCATGGCAAGTTTTTGCATTGGAAGCGCAATCGGCACCACCATCATGCCGCCAATGAAGGCAAGTGCAATAAGGAGGTACGGCTCAGGACGTTCTTTGTCTTCGCGGAGCCAGAACCACAACCAAAAAAGCGCAGGGATGAGGCCGCCCAAAAAAGCAATCGCAAAGTAGGTTGATTCCATTTCATTCTATTGTAGCAGCCCGCGGTGGCGGGGGAGTGGTGCTTCTGTGTATCAAAAAGCGGGTGAACCAAAGGTTCACCCGCATACGCAACTCACTACACATACAGGCTTGCGGTGCCAAGTCCAATCAACGTGCCTCGGTAGAGGTGTGGTCCCCAGGGACAATCGTATCCTCGCGTAAGGAGAATAGATCGTCGCTGCGAAACTGCACGGAATACATTATGTGTAACTTGCTGAATGTGTCCACGTAGCCAATCGACTTTTTTCTTGGGATGCACGGCTATGAGCATGCAGATTTCTCCGCTACCGAGCTCTGCATTACTCATGAAGGTAAAGAAACCATCGCTGAAGTTGCTGGTGAGATCGATGTGTACCTCGTGTCCAGCAAACTGAACGGGTGCTACGATTCGTCCAGTAGCTTCAGCGGTATGCTTCTGTGCGTCGTACCAGAGCAATGTGGCGCGGAAGTAGGTATTGCCACACCAAAAGCTAACAAACTGATTGCGAATGCTAAAGTCGCGAAGTCGGTGAAACTTACAGATTCGTTCAAGCCGCTGCATGTCTGTCCCTCCCGTTTTTTGTACTGTGCCTGTTACTTACTATAGCGAAGCAACGCTTCGTCTGCAAGAAAAAACCCGGCACCTAGCGTGTCGAGTAAAGCAGCTTTACGCGCTGCGGCGCTGAACCGAAATAATGGCTTCTTGGTGATCATGGCTCACGACCATGATACTCTTTCCATAGATGTGCAAAGGTCCATTGGTTACAGTGCCTTTCAGACGGAAGTTTCCGTCGGAGCAATCACAGATACGAGCGTGTGCTTGCAAGAGCAGCTTGCCACACATAAGCGAGAGCACACCATCTGAAAAGTGAATGATTTCACCATTGGGTCGATTAGCCATGACGTTCTCCTTGATCAATCTTTTTGAATTAGAACATGGAAATTATAATTAAACAATAAACACGGCCGGAGCCAAAGGCTCCGGCCGTGTTTATTGAACGTCCTGTGTTACTTACTTCGGCCAACTACTCACCATGAGCATGTCATGGTCTTTCATGTGGCTTGGGAGTTCTTGCCAGATAGCTTCGGTCACAAACGGCATGAATGGATGAAGGAGCTTCACGGAGGTCACGAGGTAGTGGGTGAGCATACGCTGTCTGGATGCGCGCACGGCATCACCTTCAGCCAAGAGCGGCTTACTTTCCTCAATTACCTGACTCGCAAAGTGGTCCCAAATGAAGTGGTAAATCTTTTCAGCAGCAAGGTCGAAGCGGTCACTTTCCATATCGTTTTGAATATCGGCAATCATTGGCTTCATTACCGTATCTTCAAACGCTTGGTCACTCTCCGTATGTGTTGCTCCCGGGGTGTAGTCGATGACGTTGTCGAGTACAAAGCGGGTAATGTTCCAGAGTTTGTTGGCGAACTTCTTATGCGCATTTACCTTGTCTGGGTCGAGGTTCATGTCGGTCCCGGGTACGTTATTCATCATAAGCGCCATGCGAAGTGCATCAGTACCATACTTTTCTTGAATCTCAGCTGGCGCAATCACGTTCCCCTTGCTCTTACTCATCTTCTTACCTTGCTTGTCGCGCACCATGCCGTGGAGGTAGATTTTCTTGAACGGTACTTCGCCGGTGCGATAGAGGCCGAGCATTACCATGCGCGCCACCCAGAAGAACACGATGTCTTTACCCGTTTCCATGACGGCAGTTGGGTAGAAGTTTTTAAAATCGTCACTCTTGCCACCAAAATCGGTGACACAGAGCGGCCATTGGCCGGAAGAGAACCAGGTGTCAAAAGTGTCTGGTTCTTGCTCTACAGCACCACCGCACTTAGTGCAGGTAGTAATAGTGTTATCGATATCAACCATGCCGTGGTGGCAGTCGACACAAACTTTTGCCGGAATTGGGATACCCCAGGCAATCTGACGTGCAATCGGCCAGTCTTCAATATTCGAGAGCCAGTGACGGAACACACGCTCATCACGCTCGGTCACAAAGGCAAAACGATTATTATCAAGTGCTTCAAGTGCTTTTACGGCAAGTGGCTTCATATTTACAAACCATTGTTCTTTCACTTGCGGCTCAATCTCGCGTCCACACTTATAGCAGCAGGGGACAGCGTGCTTGTACGCTTCGTCCACTTTTACGAGTAAACCTTTTTCCTTGAGCTTTTCGACAATCTTGGCACGAGCGTCACGAATGTCCATGCCAGCGAATTCACCCGCAATCGGCAGAAGCTTGCCGCGCCAGTCAATGATCTGTTCGTAGTCGAGGTTGTGCCGTTTGGCGATTTCAAAGTCGATACCGGAATGCCATGGGGTAATGGTCATTACACCGGTACCCATTTCAGGATCACCCGCTTCGTCTTTGATAACGGTTGCGGTAATTGGTCCATTGATCCATTCAAGCTCAATTTGCTGGCCATGTGCGTAGTCTTTGTAGCGGGCATCATCAGGATGCATGACAACGTACTTGTCACCAAACTTGGTTTCAGGACGTGCGGTACCAATGACAAATGGTCCGTACTGGAAATAGTAAAAAGGCTCAGTGCGTTCTTCGTGTTCTACTTCGAGGTTTGAGAAGGAGGTTTGATGCTTCGGGCACCAGTTACTTGAGCGAGCACCACGGTAGAGGAGGTCATCTTCATCAAGTTTTTTGAAGGTGTCATAGACAACCGTCTTCACGCGGTCATCAAGGGTAAAGAGCGCGCGCGACCAATCACACGAGGCACCAAGCGAGCGCACCTGGTTTTCCATCATCGACTTATTGGTTTGTACGAAATCGAAAATTTCAGTGTAGAGCTCTTCGCGGGTCATCTGGAACCGTGAACGACCTTCTTTCTCGAGCTTCTTTTCATACACTACTTGTGTCTCAAAACCAGCGTGGTCTGAGCCAGGGAACCACACCGCTTTTTTGCCGCGCATGCGCTCGTAGCGAATCATAATGTCCTCAATTGTCACAAAGAGTGCATGACCGGCGTGGAGTGAAGCGTTGGCGTTTGGCGGCGGCATGACAATTGCAAACGGCTCGGTGCGCTCACCGGGTAGGTTGTCGGGGTTAAAGAAGCCCGATTCCTCCCACATCTTATAGAGACGAGCTTCATGCTCGTCCGGATTGTATGGACGGGTAAACAATTCAGGGCTATTGTTGGCTTTATTTTTCTCGCTCATAGTTATTGACTTAGAAGCGAATCGTAGCATGAAAATGAGGCCAGATAAAGGTAAAAAAGAAGAAGCCCGACTCCAGGAGAGTCGGGCGTGAGGATGTTCAGCTGGTGAACTGGAGGCCGCCATAACGGGGGTTCAGTCGCCAATCGAGGTTCGGTTCGCAGTCAGGGATATAGTTTTCGATGCCGATCGAAATCGGACCTTCGGCAAGTTCATCCCATCCGAGGTGAAGGGTGCACGGGCCAATGGCTGCCAGCTCCATGAGCTTGTCCTCATCGTCCAACCACCCTTCCAGGTATTGGATTGTCCGGTCGGCAGCGATGGCTTCAGCGTCACTGGTTGGTTCCTGGTATTCGAACTCAACATGCTCGTTCGGCCAGAGCCGAATCTTGTAGAGGTGCAGCAAGGTATCGTTGAAAAGCGGGTCGACGAACAATTTCGCGCGAAGTTCACGGAGTTTGTCCGCGAACAAGTTGAGTTCAGTGCCTTCGAGTACGATGATGCTTCCCATGTGATTCCCCTGTGAGAAAAGGTCCAAATTCGCTAACATAATAGCATATTTATTAAAAAAGTCAATATTTTATTCATATAATAAAACCGACTCTAACGGAGTCGGGTGTCTGCTATTGTTTCGGGCTGTAGATGTAGACTTCCTCTCGGCCCAGGTCAACTTGAACGATATCATCGGGAGTGGTCACATCGTCGATGTTGAAGATGCTTCCTTGGCTCGTAGTCGATTCACCTCGTATAGGGCAAACGAATACTCGCCCGTGATCGATACAGCTCAGCTTGCGAATGGTCAGCTTCCGGTCACGGTGGTGTTGAAAAGCCATGTGTTTTCTCCTTAGGTTTCACTGTTGCGGAATCTTTGGTGGGTAGGCTTCGAGAAGCTTTGTTTCGCCGAGTAGAGTTACGCGGACATTGTTATTGTGTTCACTTATCCCTGCGTTATATTGCAGCGCTTCGAGCGTCTGGAAACTCATTGCTGGGAGCTGCCGGTGTTCGCGTTCGAAAGCATATTTGGAAAGATCAATTTGGCAGTAGGCATAGTGCGTCCTAATCAGCCGACCGCTTGAGTCCATTGGTTTCATGAAATCACAGCCAAGGACGAAATCAACTTGCGCATTCTCGGTGTCGAGAATGGCTTTGATGTCAATATCAAGGTTACTTCCACCACGAAGCTTGGCATCCACCAAGATTGACCACGGTACACCTTCTTCGGTTAAGAGGCCGTAACGCAGCTGCCCGGTACGCGGGCAAATGCACCAAAAGCAAATTTTCAGTGGAGCCCACCGAATTTCTGTTTGTTCCATTTTATATTTCCTTGTGCTGGTACTAGGTCGTAGTTAATCACGGTATATGGCTTTGTCAATGGGCCCGGAAGCGAAGCTTTTGGGCCCATTCGTTGTGAATCTGTTTTAAGTACTTGCAATCGACCGATTACCTTCAGCTCTAAAGAGCTTCGCTGCGGCTGGGTTGCTGGCGCTATTTGCTCGCGCATGACCGGCAAGGGCAATCATGATGGAGTTGTCGGTTGAAAGGCCAGGAGTAGGGAAGTAGAGCTCGCAGTCGGGATGTTCCTTAAGAAAGTGTCGGTTGAGTTCGGTGCGGATGTATTGATTGGCTGAGACTCCACCACCAATGATGAGTGACTTAGCGCCATGGGTAGCCACTGCGTCACTCGACTTTTTTACCAGTACCTCAGTTACGGCATCTTCAAAGTCGCGTGCTAACGCTTGTGTATCAGTGTCGGTAAGCTCTTGGCCATCAAGCGCGTAGCGTACAGCAGTCTTAATGCCGGAAAAAGAGAAGTCGAGATCGCCCGACTTGAGCATTGGACGTGGTAAGTCTGCTTTCAGTGGGGGAAGAGCAGCCTTGCGGCCGAGCCCCGCCAGCTTTGAAAGTTCTGGTCCGCCAGGATAGGGGAGACCAAGGAGACGTGCGACTTTATCGAAGGCTTCACCAACAGCATCATCGCGTGTTTGGCCAATTTTTTCGTACTGTCCCCAATTCTTCATAAGGAGCAATTCAGTGTGGCCGCCAGAAATTAGAAGTGCAATAGCGGGGAAGCCAATTTGGGCGAGCTTGTTATCTTCAACCACGTCGTACACTGAGGCGAGCACATGGCCTTCCATATGGTTTACGGCCACTACTTTCTTGTTCCAGATTTCCGCGAGCACTTTCGCAAAGTTAACACCAACCCACAAGGCCGGTTCGAGGCCAGGACCGACCGTTACAGCGATGAGATCAATTTCAGGCTCGTTGTATGCGTTCATAAAATCAGCGATAGCTGCAGCCAGCTCTGGTTCGCGTTCAAGTGTTGCGGTGATGCTTGTCGTGAGCTCTGGGGAGCTGGTGTGGCTTCCTGGCACAAGGAGTTCTGCCTCGGTTAGCGCTTCAATCATGAGGGGTACAATTGCTTTGGCGTGTTCACGTTTGGCGAGGCTTGGAAACACACCGCCGTAGGGAGCATGGAGGGCAATCTGTGAGAAGAGCGCGTCGCCAATGATTTCGTAGGTTGCATCAGGAAAATCGCCGTCAGCAGTAATGATACTGATGGCAGTTTCGTCGCAGCTGGTTTCAATTGAGAGGATGCGCATAGAAGAGCACTATACAAAATAAGTCGCCAAATAACCAGCATTCTACCCTAGGCCTTTCCTAGGGAGGGGAGCGTTGCTTAATTTATGAAGGTGAACGGTAGTTCAGCAAAGCTTGCTACCTCGATACCAGCCGCTCGCTTGTGACCGCCGCCACCGTACTTTTCGGCTATAGTAGCAACGTCCACGTTACCGCGACTGCGGAGAGAAATATTCACGCGGCCATGGCTGTGGTAGTACACGATACCAATGGCGATTTTTCCCTCAGCTTCATTGAGCTCTGCGAGTTGGTTACCGAGGATGGAGCGGTATATACGCTCGGCATTTACCGCCCATACTTCATAACCTTCAAACAAGACACGCTCGCGTGTTTTCATGATGGTAGCAATAAGTTTGTCTTCAAACTTTGCAATCAGTGCGCCTTTAGCGACAAAGTTAATTTTCCGGTTTTCATCTTTGAGCTCCTCAATGAGTGCGTCCCAGACTTCAAATGAAACTTCGTACTGACCAAGTGCAACATTGTATTCGCGGTTTTCAGTGAGCGCAAAGCGCCAGAGGTCGTGATCTTCAATATAGTAGAGGAGTTCAGGCACTTCAGTTTCGGGGTGGAAGTACTGCCAGGCCAAGACACAGCCAGAGTGGTTGTTGTCAAAAATGTTTTGTGGGTACGCTTCCACATCGGCTTGGGCTGTTTGATGATGGTCGATAACGACGATACTTTTGTTTGCAGCTACAAGCGTTTCAAACGTTGCTCGATGAAAACTAAAGTCTACGACGTAGATTTCTTTATCGACCAAGCCTTCGGGCGCTATCGCATGATCGCGCCATGGTAGGTATGACGCAGTATCGCCAAACTTCTTCCAAGCAGCGTAGGCTGCACCAAAGCCATCTCCAGAAGTGCATTCACCGTGATAAATAACAACGATATCTTTAAGTGGTTCCATAGGGGAGAGTATAGCGTACGGAGGGTCTTAGTGGAACGGGTAAAAAACGTTAGGAGTTTTGTGTTAACTGCGCGCAAGCATCCGTATAGGTTTGCCAATCTACACCAATTTCATCGGCGACTAAGCGTTCAATTTTCGATGCAAACTGGTGTTCTTTGTAGTACGGGGCCGCAGGGTCGTCGCCAGGTTCGACTGTGATATCTCCATCTGCGCGATTTTTTTCAAACGCAAAATCAAAAGCATCAATTGCTGCTTCGGTAACGCCGCGCGCATCACATAAGTAACTTTCAATAAGCTCGTGCATCGCAATGAGAAATTCATAGCGCTGGTCTTGCATTTTTGACACTGAAATAAGCAGGGAATCGTCTGCTTGCATTTGATAATCACCAACGGTGTCGTATCGCTGGTCAGTATCGGTAATGATTCGGATATGTGTGTTTTTCATGTTCTCAGTTTACACGATAGATGCCTTGGGTGCTCTGTTTAGAATGGTGTGTGAACAAGGCTACTTAGTAAAGTAGCGGAAGGTGTAAAACATTAGACAAAATACGTTTTATGTTGTATTATACTTTTAGGTTCACAAAGAGAAAGGTCTTTACATGTTTGATCCGTATGATGAGGTCAAATCGACGGTACTTCACAATGGTGTGAAGGTGCATGTGCTTGAGGTGCCTAACTGTGCATATGCCTACTGCAACTTAGTTTTTGGGGCGGGAGCAATGCATGATGGTGATATACATGCTGGATTGGCGCACTTCGTTGAGCATATGATTTGCGCCAACTCGGGCATGACAGTCATGCAGCTTCAAGATTACTTTGCCGAAGTTGGGGGCTCGTTTGAAGCGGCAACCAGTTGGTTTGGCGCGTGGTATGGCTTTAAGGCACCTATCAATCATCAGCGTTTTGATGAGGGACTGGCGCTATGGTCGCGCGCTACGTTGGCAACGAGCTTGGAGCAGTACTTCGATCGCGAACAAACCATCATTGCGAGCGAGTTCTATCAAGACTTCGCGTCACAAGCACACGCACGCTTGGCTGTTGAACGGCAACGACTCCTGTTTCGGGGGTTGCCTCCGTCGGCAGCACCGACACCGCTCGGCACGATAGAATCGCTTGGTGCAATTACTCTGGCTGATGTCCAGACGTTTCATGGTGCATTTTATGTTCCGGGTAATCTGTCGGTCGTATGTGTTGGTGGTCTTTCATTGGCGCAGGTGTGCGAAAAACTTGAACGTTGTGAAATTGGAGTGCTTCCATCTATGGATGCGCCAAAAACACGAGAGCTTCCCAGGGCATTTATGCCACGTACGGCGTCACGATTGGGGGGTGATCTGTCAGCGGGAGCTGCAGCAAACCAATCAACGGTTGTCATCTCTGCGCTCATCCAGCGTGAGGTATCAAGTACTGCACTCAATGTGCTTTGTTCTATGATAGCTGAACGTGCGTTTGGTGATATCCGTGAAAATCGGGGATTGGCATACTCAGTGCGTGCGTCAATACAGGTGTACAAAGCCTACAATGTGCTTGAGATCGTTGCTGACGATTTTCCTTCAAGTAAGCTTCGTGAGGTTGAACGTCTGTTGCGAAAAGTAATTGCGCGCATTCCTGAACAGGTTGCAGTGTTTGAGCGAATTAGAGCACAGGAGTGTGCTTCGTACCTTATGATTGATGGTACGTGGCAGGATGTTCATGAGAAGATGTGTGCCGATATCGCTCGTGAAGGGCGCATTGTCACGATGACTGAAGAATTGGCTCGTTTGGAAGCACTTCAGTTTGAAGATGTTCTGGCATTGCTGCCACATCTGCGAGCGCGTCAGCTCTTCACCACGGTGATGCATAAATAACTAGAATTAAGCCAAGCAATACGCTTGGCTTTTTATATGTTGGGAAGTGATATACCGGTGGATCTTGAAACGTAAATTTGGGGAGAACACATTAGGGAGTTAGTAGACAAATTACCGATATATTGTATTGTTTTGCCAGGGAAATCATCCATCGAAAGGTCTTTGAAATGTACGATCCATATGCTGAGTTTCAAGTGCATCACCTTGAAGGTGGTACACCTGTCTACATTCTCTACAGGCCAGATTGCGCGTTTGCGCATGTCGACTTCATTCTAAGTGTTGGTGCGCATCACGATAGTGCACCTGACGCTGGATTAGCACACTTCGTGGAGCACATGGTGTGTGCCAATAGTGGACTTGATTTGGCAGCGTCGAAGAAATTTTTCGGCTCTGCTGGCGGCTACAGCGGTGCTGCTACGTACCATAGTGGTACGAGGTATGGTTTTAAGTTGCCGATACATCATCCTCGGTTTGACGAAGCGGTTGCTTACTGGGTCCAGGCTATCTTTCGAAACAGGCTCAGTAATTATTTTGAGCGAGAGATGTCGGTAATTGAGAGTGAGATTAAGCGGAAGTATCCTTCGGTAGCGCAGATGAACATGAAGACGGAGTCAACTGCGCTCAATTTTCGTGGCACCTCGTGGGCTTGGGCACCATCACCGGCTGGTACGCTGGAGACGTTGTGTAACCTAAGTCCAAAGAAAGTTGAAGAGTTCCATCACCGATACTACAATCTCGCGCATCTATCGATTGTTTGTGTTGGCGGAATTGATCCCCATGTGTTGTTGCAAAAGCTTAACACCGCTTTTGTCGGTTGTTTCTTCGGTGAGTTGATCGATACAACTGTCCCGGTGGTAGAGCGAGTGGTTCCGCTTGAAGTTGAGTTTGCTGAGTATCAACTTTCTATAGCAGATCCGCTTCATCGTTCAAGTGTTAACTGTACGACACTCTTACCAGGTACCATTCCGGCGGCATTGATTAATGTCGCTGGTGCAGTCTTGTCTGAGGCTGTGGTTCACGAAGTGCGTGATATCCATGGTCTGGCATATAATGCAGGTGCACAAGGAGGATCTCGTGGATCGGTGTGTGGAATTGATGTCGGGGCACAGGATGTTCCAACCGATAAAGTTCCTCACGTTGTTGATATGCTTACGGCTTGTATTCAGAAGTTGCCGACTCAGGTGGAGCAATTTATGGAGCAACGTGAATACGAGTTGCTGCGGTTTGATATGTACGACACCACACTTGGCAAAGTACATGAAGCGGCATGTGAAGAGCTTATCAGGTATGGCCGAATCATTACGCGTGTCGAAGAGTATGCTCAGTTCACTTTACTTGAGCAGAAAAGTGTGGAGATACTGATGCCGTACTTAGCTTCACCGAATCTGCTTACCTTGGTGACTCATCGCTGATAAGTTCTTAAGTAGCTTTACAGCCGGACAGTTTGTTCGGCTGTTTTTTAAAACTCGGGTAAAGATAATTCATTATGAATTTCTAGCACCGTTTACTAAGTGTCCTTACCATCAGGTAGAGAAGCAAAGCAGCGTCTCTTGTGGTCACGAGTTACTAAGCTTTTTATAGAACTACGTTCATAAAAATCTAAGTACTCGCGACCGTGACGTCTAGTGCAGGAGATGCTCAATTGTGGCCGTCAGGTTTGTAACTCGCTGCCGCTCCTAACAACCTCCAGCCCGGACTCGCTTGTTTTTGCATTAGGAATAGCAAAAACATAGCTCCGTCTCGCACTGGAGCACGCACGCAAAGCAGTTTGCGTGCTAAAACAAAGACCTGTGGATTTTAAAATCCACAGGTCTTTGTTTTGCTCCAGTGCGCGATGGAAGGATCGAACTTCCGGCCTTTTCAATGTCAATGAAACGCTCTACCACTGAGCTAATCGCGCGTGTGCGGTATTGTAACAGAAAAATGTATAATATCTAGAGCCATGGCCTACTAC
>JACCDW010253680.1_pt1 | contig 21774 bp, 18 predicted proteins | sample 7449781 | NCBI WGS metagenome assembly JACCDW01 (sample SAMN15323449, study PRJNA562643) | freshwater metagenome | isolation source: river surface water | place: USA:Blue River Watershed | collected 2017-08-18
AAATCGAAAAAATTTTTCATGAAAAATATCTTCATTTCGAAAAAAAAGAGTCAAAGACTCGGAATTCCGGATCCACACCCTGGCCGGACTCCGAGACTCGCCCAGTTGTTCAAAGAATCTCAGAATCACCGATTTTTTTTTGAAACCCAAAAATTTTTTTGCAAAAAACACAAATCGAAAAAATTTTTCATGAAAAATATCTTCATTTCGAAAAAAAAGAGTCAAAGACTCGGAATTCCGGATCCACACCCTGGCCGGACTCCTGATCTAGATTTGAAACTTGGAGAGTTTATTAAATAATTACATAAACTTTGTCATTCCATCATCAAATCTGAATCTTTTATCATTTTCATAATAATTCGAAACAAACTCTGCTCCGCTTTTTCTCGTTTCTTGTCTCACTTTTTTCCAGTATTCATAGTTTAGTTCATATTCAGATTTTAAAATAAATATCACAGCTGGTAAATCCTCTTTTTCCCTGATATAAACACTTTTTAATCCTTCCGCTTTCATTTGTTCCTCGTGTTCTGTAATATATTGTTTGACTGTATTTAGTAAATTGAAACTTTGATTTATTAATCCATATGGAGTATACCGACTCGGTGTATTGAAAGGAAGCATAGTCGACATGTTTACAATTATGAAAGAAAACATTTTTACTATATCCTGAAGGAGATATCTACTTTGGAAAAATAGCAAAAGAAAAATCTTAACATATTTTTTTTCAAAGTGGTACGTTAAAAACCCTGGTCCGACTCCGGATCTCTCCAAGTTTTTCTAAGAATCTCAGAATCACCGATTTTTTTTTGAAACCCAAAAATTTTTTTGCAAAAAACACAAATCGAAAAAATTTTTCATGAAAAATATCTTCATTTCGAAAAAAAGAGTCAAAGACTCGGAATTCCGGATCCACAATTTATATAAAAATTTTTGCTTTTCCGTCTTCAACAAGTTTCAGAAACGTGTCTCTAATTCTGTCAAACCTGGTTCTTTCCTCTTTTAGTATCTTTGATTTTTCATCAATTTTTTTTTCTAACTCACAGAGGTTTTTCTTTTTGAAATAAAGCCTTTGTTTCTCTATAGAGTTTTTTTCACGTTCTATCTCTATATTTTGCATAGATATATACTGCTCGCTTGTTCTTTTAACAAAAAAAATGTAATCTTTTGAGTAAAATTCAGAAGGTTCTACAGAATGCGGAGATCTAAGATAAACGTAATTATCCATTATCTTTGTTAAAAACCCCCCGGAATTATATTCTCCATTCTGCTTCTTTGTGCATTTTAACCAACATCCGTGAAAATATTTTAAACAATCTCCTTTTATTTCAACATGGCCTTCCAAGTTTGGATTTTTAGAAACTGTTTGTCTTTTTTTTGATTTTTTCAAAGGTATTTTTATATTAATAGATTTTACACCTTGGATATCCATTTAATTATTTATAGATTTTAAAAAAAAATAAGCATTTGTACTTTATATTTTCCACTCAAATTACGATATAATTATTTTCATATAGTAATATATAACGTATGACGACTATCACACCACCGACTGATGAATTAAACGCTATCATCCGAGGAGATCTCGATATCCTTGACGGGTATTCTGCTACCAACGGAACAGGTACCCTTCACGTAAGAAACGGGGGTCTCTATGTTGAAGGTCTAACAGATCTGGATGAAACTACTATAACAACAAACGATGGAAATTTTACAGTTTTAGGAACAAATAAAATATCTTTTAACATTTCTGGTGGAGCTACTAGTTCTATTGAAATGACGGCAGAAGATGCTTCTTACTTTACAACGACTGCTGGAACTTTGGAACTCACAGCAACTGCTACAGATGCAAATGGTAAAATTACCATTCAAGCTGCAGGCACTGGTCCTGACAGCGTCCTTATAAGCGCAACAAATACAACTTCTGGACAAATTGATATCACCTGCGCTGGAGGTTCCACATCCTCGGATGCTATTGTAATACAAGCAACAGACAGCACCGACGGTAACATTCTCATTCACGGTAGTGGTAATATTGCCGGAGGAAACCCAGCTGTTAAAATCTTGGCAGATAACGCCACTTCAGGACAAATTCTCTTGCAAAGCGCTGGTGGTGATACAACAAGCGATGCTATTAAGCTCTTAGCTTCTGATACCACAGATGGTAACATCCTCATTCAAGGTAGTGGTAATATTGCCGGAGGAAACCCAGCTGTTAAAATCTTGGCAGATAACGCCACTTCAGGACAAATTCTCTTGGAAAGCGCTAGTGATGCAGCTGGAAGCGATAGTATCAAATTAAATGCAACTGGTTCTACTGGTGGTAATGTTAATATTACAGCAGCAGGTACAACAGTCCCAGCTATTAACCTTAACGCTACAGGTTCTACAGGTCAAATTCTTGTACAGAGTGCTGGCGCAGATACAACTGATAACGCTATTGAATTGCTTGCAAGTGATACAACTGATGGTAATATCTTGATCCAAGCAAATGGTTCAAATACCAACTTTCCAGCTATTAAACTTTTGGCAGATAACGATTCAACTGGGCAAGTTATTATACAAGCCGATGGTGACATTACATCTGCGGTAAAAATTGTAGCTAGTGGTGCTGCAACAGGTGGTATTGATATCGACGCTACAGGAGGACCTGTAGCTATAGATACTACCAATACTGTTACTGGTATAACCATTGGTACGGCAACAGCAGGTGTACCTGTTACAGTTGGTACTTCTTCATCTTTGATAACAGTTGCTGGAGACCTTATCGTAGAAGGTACAACAACAACCATTAACACTGAAACTCTTACGGTAGAAGATAACTTTATTCTCTTGAATTCTGGTGCAGCAGAACTTGACATAGACTCTGGTATTGTTATTAGAAGATATCAATCTGCCAACGATGCTTCTGTTGGTAATGTTATAACAAGTACTTCTACTATTCAAGAAAGCGGCGCGTTCCAAGCAGGATCTGCTACACCAGGAACTCTTGTTCTCGCTGCTTATGCTAGTGCAACAGACGACTTTTATAATGGATGGTGGATTAAAATCACCTCTGGTGCCGGTATAGATCAAGTAAGAAGAATTAAAGATTATGTAGGTGCTTCAAAGACTGTTACTCTTTACGTAACAGCTGACAATACAGCCACATTTACAGATGGTTTGGATTTAGGAACTGCTCCTGCAGCTACAGATACTTATGAACTTTACAGTGATGCATTTTCTCTATCCTTTTACGATGAAAGTGCTGACAGATGGGTAGTAGCAAATTCCTCAAAAGTACCAGACCCTGTGTCAGGTGCTGGGGCATCTATTGCAAATATTGAACAGTATCAACAATTTAGCAGTGGTGCCATAGATGTTCATTCTCAAATTTACAATAATGCCTTTGGTTCTGCTTCAGGAACAACTATTACCGTTACTCTTAGAGCTCATGGGCAAGTAGCAGGAGAATATGTAGGTATTTCTAATTCTTCAGGATTTACACCTAGTATCACAGCTGGTAAATACACTGTAGCTACAGTTCCAGATGCTAACACATTTACATTTACTGTGCCTTCTGCTACCACCAGTGGAGCAGCATCTTCTGTGACTGTTACCGACTACAGTTCTTCTATTTTAAAGGTTAATTACATTGAACCTTTTAATACTGAGTTAGGAGGTATTAATATAGAAGGTCTGGCTGTCAGTGAAGATATAACTATACCTAAAACCAGTACAGCATACTTTTTCTTGAACAATACATCAGAGACCTATGGGTCTGTATTGGTACTTGTTTCGGACAAGGATAATACCGATGGAGCATTCTCAGTCTTTATTGGTGCTAGATCTACCGCAGGAAATGGTACAATCACCAGGTTAGCAGCAGCTACAGGAACAGATGGACAACGTATTGATGCTGATTGGTTATCTACAGAAAAAATCAAAATAAGACATAAGCCTGCCGGTGTTGGAGCCGGAGACTATATTTACAGAGTACGTGTATATTCTGGTCTCTAAATAAAATCTCGTTCTTTGTTTAAAAAAATAAAATTAGACTGTATTATTACAACAATGAAGTTTATACTAAAGTATTTTTCATCACCTCAACCTTTGGCGGAAACATGTGAAGATTTAGAGAGTATTCTTTCTTTTTATAAAACATGTTTTTACTATTCTTTAGGGGTTTTCTCACTTCTTGCTGTTAGACAGTCTTTTATTTCTTTAGGCAAAACATCACAAAATATCAACGCTTCTCAAGTTTTGAAGGAAATCGCTGAAAATTTAAACACTTTTGAAGAAGATTCAAGTGAGACTGAAAGCGATTCTTCAGGGTTAGAAGATAATATTGTGGACCTTGACAACCAGTAAATACTATTTAAAGATAAATCATTGTTTATATATAATAAAAAATGATATTCTCTCTTCTTTTTGCTGCGATAAATTGTTTAGACTTTTTAGTCGAAGTTGACCCAGAAACAAACTTGGATCTTCATTTCGGAGAAGACATTATCAAAGAATACAATATAGGAGATATGAAAATATTGCATGTGGAGTATGACTTTTTCCCTTTACATCTTCTTGGTAATCCTTTAATAAAACATATTGAAGAAAACCAGAGTGTTGTTATCAGTAACATGCTTTTCAACGACCAGACAAACGTTAAAAGCTTTATGGAAACAGTAGAAATCAATGAAATCAATGAAAACAAGGCTTATTTCCTTCAAAAAGACCCTATTTGGAGTTTGGACGCTATTGACCAAACTTCTAAATCTCTTGATAAAAGATATTTTTACAGAACATCATCCGGAAAAGGAGTTAACGTTTACATTATTGATACTGGTGTGGATATTACTCATCCTGAATTTGAGAAAAGAGCTGTTTGGGGGTTTAATAGTGTTGATAAAGTCGATAATGATTGTAACGGTCATGGAACTCATGTCGCTGGAACAGTAGGTTCTGTTAATTACGGTGTAGCCAAAAAATCTAAAATAATCGCTGTAAAAGTTTTGGGTTGTGAAGGCGGAGGTAATTACTCAACAGTTATCGCTGGAATAGAATTTGTTTTAAAAAGGTACAAGAGCGAGCCTGTACCTACACCAAGTGTGGTAAATATGTCCCTTGGAGGTCCTAAAAGTGAAATTCTAAACAAAGCTATTAAACAGTTAACAGATAGCGGAGTTCATGTTGTAGTAGCAGCAGGAAATGAAAATGCAGATGCTTGTAACACAAGTCCCGCAAGTGAACTATCCGCAATGACAGTAGGTGCTTCATCAAACACTTATCAAATGGCCAGTTTTTCTAACTGGGGGAAATGTGTAGATGTTTTAGCGCCTGGTACTAAAATCACATCTACACTCCCAGGAGGAAAGATAGGGGATCTACAAGGAACTTCTATGGCTTCTCCTGCTCAAGCAGGAGTATATGCTCTTATTTTAAGTGAAAATCGTACATTTACACCTGCTACAATGAAAAAAGTAGTCTCAATGACATGTACTAAAAATCTTATTTCAAATGTTAAACAAGATACACCTAATTGCTTTATAAATTCTCTGGTTTAAAAAAATTGAATTTTTATTTTTGAAACTATAAAAAAATCACAAATGCAAAACTTATCACCTGCGTACTTAAACAACCAATTTGAGACTATCTTTAAGTCTAGAAAAACAGATAACAAAAAATCTTGGAAAATTTACTCAAGTTATTTTTTATCTATTTTTTACAACTTTATTTATCATAGTAACAGAGCCTATATTACCATAGGACCTGATTACTATAATGATTACAAATTTACAGATTTTGATCCTACTTTGTCTTCAAAAGACGCTACATCCATTTTAAAAGAAATGATAAGAATGATTAATTACGAATTCCATGAAATCTTAACTATTAAGATGGAAACTTACGGTACTAAAAATGTATTTTATATTTACTTTAGTTACATCCCAGTTTAAATTCAAAAAACTCATAAAAACTTAAAAAAACTTAAAAAAACTTAAAAAAAACTAAAATCCCCTTGAAACTGATATCAGTTTTAAGGGGATTTTTTATTTAAAGGAAAAAACAATTTATTAATAAATGAAAAAGGGGGGTAAAAACGATGATGATTGTGACACAAGCGAAGAAGAATATGTTCCTTCTTCTCAATGTCCTGACGAAGACACTGGCACTGACGAAGACACCGACGAGGAAGCTGAAAGTGAAACATCAGATCCACCGTTATTTCCTCTGGGTCCTGCTATGAAAAAGATAAAAACCTTTCATAGAAGTTCTTCTGTCCCTTTAGCGTTTACATTCTGTTTGGCTAACCCTAATCAAATGGAAGATGAGCAAAAAGAAGATGATGCTAGCGATGAGAATGCCTCTTACATAGATAACGAAGAAACAAGACAAAAACTTTTACATTATAAAAAGGAAGTAAAAATGTTGAATTCATCTGAATTTTCTGGTAAATTAGAAGACAGAGTTTATCTTTCTCATCATACTTTAAGCGTTAAAGCAAAGCTAATTTCTAAATTATCACAAAATGTTGACAAAGGAGATAGAACTAAGATGGTTAATTGGGTTAACGAAGTTTTAAAGCTTCCTTTAGGTATTATAAAACCTGTTATTAATTATGATGCAAAGTTTGACATAAATTCTTTTTTGTTTCAAGCTAGAAAAAAACTTGATAAAATCATTTACGGTATGTATAATACAAAGGAGGAAATCTTAGATTTTTTAGTAAGTTTGATGATGAACCCTGGAAAGAAAGGAACAGTTTTAGCTTTAAAAGGACCAAAGGGTGTAGGAAAAACAAAGCTTTGTAGAGCTTTGTCTGATATTTTAAATCTGCCTTTTTTCCAAATTTCTATGGGTGGGTTAACCGATAGCAGCATCCTTATAGGTCATGATAGCACTTATGTTGGAGCAAAATGTGGGAGAATAGCAAACATTGTACAAGATGCTCAATGTATGAATTTTATTCTTTACATTGACGAAATGGATAAATGCGGTAATGAAGGGAAATCAAAGGAAGTCCAGGGTGTTTTAACTCATTTATTTGACGAAACGCAAAACACTCACTTTCAAGACCTTTATTTTGAAGGAATTCCAATAGACTTATCAAATGTTCTCTTTATAACATCTTTTAATAACATTGAAGACGTAGACCCTATTGTTCTGAACAGAATGAAGGTGTTAGAAATCAGTGAGCTATCAGTTGATGATAAAGTAGTTATAGCAAAAGATTATACATTACCAGAAATAAATTACAACAAGTTCAATATATCAGAAGATATCATAAGGTATATAATCACGTGTAAAACAATACCTGAAGAGGGTATGAGAAATGTAAATAAAAATCTTGAAACTCTTATAAATAGGTTGAACACTTACTATGTTCTTAGCGTTTGTGAAAATTCAAGGGAGATTTCAAAGAATTTTTCTTATGAAAATCTCAATATAAAAACAGATGAAAACGATCAATTGATAATAACAGAACAAGTAATTGATGTGATTTTATCAAAAGTTTCTCCAGATGAAAGTTGGAGAAACATGTATATTTAACAAAGTTATTTTGTATATTTAATAATAAACAATGAAATATAAAGGAAAGGGGTTTTCTGGGTTGGGGAATTTAGGTAACACTTGTTATATGAACAGTGTTTTACAGTGTTTAAGCCAATGTTTACAATTAACAGACTTTTTTCTTACAAAAAACACACAAGAGGATATTCTTGTAGAAATTTATACAAAAACTATTAGAGAAATGTGGAGAGAAAATGCTCCTATTGCTCCAAAATCTCTTAAAAAAGTTATAGATGATTATATTCCACTTTTCCGAGGAAATAATCAACATGACTGTCACGAATTTTTAATAAAATTTTTAGAAATTTTACATGATAAAACAAAGATAAAAAGAATAAAATTTGAAATAAACCCAAACAGTAGTAAAAATATTCAAAAGGCATTTAGTTCTTGGGAAACTCACGTAGGAGTTCCGTCTATTATATCTGATCTTTTTTACGGACAATTTTCAGATAGTTTAAGATGCGAAGAGTGTTATTTTTCTTCCACAGTCTATGATCCCTTTTTAACTCTTGAAATCCCTGTATATAAGGGTGATTATACTGTAAAAGATCACCTTTCAAGATACTTTAAATTTGATTACACTTACAAAAAGTGTGAAAACTGCTCTTCTGATAGTTCAGAGAAAACTGAAGAACACGAGATTCAAAGAGGTATCTTTTTACTTCCAAAAATTTTAGTTATTTCCTTTTCAAGATTTGATGCTTTAGGAAAGAAAAAAACAGAAAATATTCACCTTTCCAAAGAGCTTGATATGACAGAATATTCTAGATTTTCAACTCAAGACAGTGTAATGTACGATCTAAGCTCTGTTATATGTCACTCTGGTGAAAGTTCAACATCAGGTCACTACTTTAGCGTTATAAAGGATAATTACGATGATGGTTGGAATATTTTCAACGATCAAATAGTAGCACCTTATAATTTGGATAACCTTGATGTTTCAACACCTTATATTCTTTTTTACAAACAAAGAAATTAAACACTTGTGTTAAATATTACATATTATTTTATGAAAGTCTTTTAATATGGGTAAAAGACTTAGAAAAAAAATTATAAAAATTCCAAAAGCTGCAGAACTAGGTCCTGTTAAGGAACTGGAGGCTCTTCAAAGGAAGAAGGAGCAAGAAATTAAAAGACAAGAGGAAGAAAAAGAAAAGCTTAAAGAGCTTGAAAATAGAAGAAAAAAACAACAAGAGGAAGAAAACCTAAGGAAAAAAATTGAAGAAGAAAACAGAGAAGCAAAAGAGAAATTCCTTCTGGAACAGAAAGCTATAAAAGAAGAAAAGTTAAAGGAAATAATTGTAGATGTACCTGAAGGATATTCGCGTAGAGAACTTTATACAGGACAAGATGTTGAACATGACGGTATGATAATAAAATACAATGGTGAAAAACCTGATGAATTTATTTACAAAGGGGATGCCCCTGTTATACCAGAAGTCCAAGAAGAACCACAAGAACAAGAAGAACAAGAAGAACTAGAAGAACCAGAATTTAAAGTTAAACAAAGTGATTTTCAGATATCTTTAAAAGAGCTCTTTAAAGATATAAAAATGGAAGAAGAAGATCCTGATATCTTAATTGTAAATCCTCCTGAAGAAGCAAGTTTAAAACCTGAATCAGAAGAAGCAGAAACAATAGAAGAATTTAATATAAGAGTTAGAAAAAAGATGATAGATAGAAACAAAGTTATTGCTCCTCAAGCGTATAAACCAAAAGCAAAACAACAATTTAAAAAAAATATTGACCCAGAAGTAAAAGCTAAATCTATAGAAAATTCCTCGTTGGTTAATAAGAATACATCAATGACTTCTAGAAGAAGAAGTAACGCTCCTGTTTCAAGAGCAAATAATAGGATTTCTACAAATAGAGCTTTATAATTTAGATTTTTTTCTTTATTATTAGCTTTTTGTTCCCTTTTGTTCTAAATTTTCTAGTATCTGCATTTTGTTCTTCCATTTCATCTATCTTATATCTCTCATTATTAATTCTCCATAAAGCATTTGAACACATTTTAAAATCATCATGTGCTGAAGCTTTATAAATAAACACTTGGTCTTCTAAATTATTTGACTGTGTTGTGTTATCTATCACTAGACAATGTCTATCTTCAGTACAAGAATCTAAAACATGTTCAAAAATTTCCCTTGAAGGAAAACACCCTGCATAATTTTTATAAATTCTCTCTCTATCATTAGCGTTGTTGTTTTTTAGGATAAATGTAAAGTCTATATTTGTTCTTAAATCTGGAGGAATACCTAAAGGAGCTTGCATAGCAAGTAAAAACATTAGCTTATAATGTCTTCCATTAAAAAATACCTCCTTTACATTCTCATCCCTATTCCAGTTTTTTGCATCACTTAAACAATCATCAAAAAGTAAAAAAGCGTTTGGGTCTTTCCAGTTCTCTTTTAAGGCTTTTTTTTGTCTTTCAAAAACTTTCTCCATTATATTATTATCATATCTTTGATAAATAAGCATACCTGGTATAAACTTATCGTAAAAATGACAAAGGTGATCTGTCCTTGACACAACTGTCCCTAAAGGAATATCCCTATTATGATACAGAATATCTTTTATTAAAAATGATTTTCCTGTATTTCTTTTTCCTATAGCTACGATTATGCTTTCCTTTTTTAATTTTTTCATATCAAAAGGTTTAATGTTTATTTCGAAACTGTCTGACATTTTCTTATCTAAGATTACATCTTAAAATATTTATTGTTATTTTAACGTGTTATAATCAAGGTATAAAAAGGTACATTTTTTTATTATCTAAAGCAATATCAGAGGATTTGTAAAAATAACTATAGTATTTTTCAGCATAGTTATCTATCTTTAAAGAAATTCTCACACTTTTACTAGAAAAAAGTCCTGTACCTACAACACTAACTATATCAGCTTCAATCATATTAAAACTGTTAGTAAGCAACTCCTTCTCTGATAAAAAGTTTTTATCGTTCCAATGAGCTAGAAGATAGGATCTTTTTATTCTTTTAGATGTTTTTTTGTGTACAAGATTTGCATTATAAAAAGCAGAAAACCCAACAATTATCTCATTTTTTAAAAAGGTAAATGTTGTGACTATTTTACGTTCAGATAGTATTTTTTCATTTAACATATGAAAATGTTGAGCCAAATCATATGTTGAGTATTTCTTATTCAGACAAAAAGAAACAAATCTAATATCCTCTTTGTTTTGATGTATAACCAGATCAGATTTTATACCTTTTTTAGGTTTGTACAGGGATATAAGTAGATTTTTTAGATGAGAGACACATGGCAAAGAGATATACCCTACTTCTTCTAAATATTCAGGGGTTTTATAACAATTGTAAATCCTTGTTTCATTTAAAGGGGTTAGATGGTTATGTCCAGATGTATAAAAAGCATAGTATATCTTTCTTTTAAGAGAACATTTTGCTATTTCTTTTATGAGAGTTTTAATAATACCACAATGTCTAAAGGTTTTATCTATACATAGATGATTTAGTATATAAACTTTTTTAGGTATATTTTTAATTATAATGAAATCGGCTTTTCCAGATACACATCCTATCACTTTACCATTAAATTTTAGTAATATAAAATCGCTTTCACTGCAATTAAAGTACCAAAGGAAATAATCTTTAGTATATTCTATTTGGAAATCAGATTTGTCGTCGTGGTAATTATCTTTAATGAATTTTACAACCTCTTGGTAATCTTCATTAACAGAAACAATTTCAAACTCTGGAGAAAGAATATCTACTTGAAGATTTTCAAAATCTAACAAATCTACTATTTCGTCCCTTAACATATGACTATTAATATTACATTAGAAAATATTAAAACGGTACTGGACCAGATAATACCTCTTCTTCAATTTTTCCTTTAATAGTATGAATATAAACTATAAAAGTGCTTATAATACCTATAATCAAGGAGAATTTGATATAATCTTTTGTTGTCAAATCTTTTTTGGTTATTTTAGAATCCAAGAAAATTAAAACTAACCCCGCTATTATAGCTACAGGAATGATTAGGTAAGATTTTTTATAATTTATTAAAAATTTATCCATATCTTTTATATTCTACAGAATGTAAATAATTTTTTTTAATTAACGTACTCTTCATCACTATCACTGAAAAAAGAGTGATCGTCCTGATTGTTTTCATACCTGTCATTTTTAACAGAGGGTTTATTAGGGATTACTATATTCTTACTTTCTAATTTTTGTTCTCTATCTGGAGAGAAATTATCAACAGCTTCTTTTATAGTATCTCCATCTAGAATATCAAAGTTAGGTTCAGGTGATTGATCTTTATTTGGATCAACCATAAAAAATTCTTCTTGAGAAGGTTGTGCTGAAGATGTTTTGGTTAAAATATCTTCATCAACACTCTCTATGTCCCTGTCTCTGTTACCACTGGTGCTATAAGTCTCACTGTCAGTGTCACTTTCACTAGCGCTGCTGTATTCCGGAATAGGGTCTTCTACTTGTTCTTCTTCATCTTCTATGTCATTCAAATAACTTTCAAGAATATTTTGTAATGGAATTAGCTTGCTAATAGTTTTTTCAATTGCTTCAGATATAGTTACATTTAATCTTTTTTCGTTTCTTTTTATTTCAGAGAATGAAATATTATCTACACGATCATCTATTAAATAAGGATCTTGCCACAAACTTCTAGCTGTTTCAATGTAACATTTATGTATAAAATTTTTAGTATTAGGGATTGTGATATTAACTTGTTTTACCTTATTTACTCTAATTGTTGATAAGATTTTAACATTAGATAAAAACACCGCTTCTATAAGATTGTCCAACCATTTAGCCTCTGTCCCAGAAGATATCCTTAAGTATTCATTATCAATAACTTCCTGGTTCCATTTTGGAACTGAACAGATTTTTTCTTGAAAAGATTTTAAAGCACATGAATTGTCTTTACATTGATTCCAAATTGTTTTAAACCCTTGAGATATAAGAGGTTGAAGAATATCACACAACTGTTGAGTGTATTCTTGTTTAGCCGCTACGATAGTATTATCTAAAGAAGACATTTATAATAGCAATTTAAACTTTATTTAATCATATTAACGCGAATCAAATAAATTTTTTAAACTGTGTATCTTGCTCCAAATTGGATAGTATGAGTGTCTGTTCCACCAGCAGTGAAACTAATTTTTATCCTGTCAGAAGAAGTCACTGCAAACCCAAGAGTATTTTCAAGATTTACAGGATCTGCATCATTTCTAAAACCACCAACAAAAGCCACCACGTCCCATACATTTGTAAAAGAGGTTATACCAGGAGTTGTCACTTCAAATGATGTAACTAGATCACTAGCTGTAGGTGTTAATCTAAAAATAACAGATAACATTCTCTCTGACCCATTTGCAATGAGCTTAACTAAACTAATCGTTACACCTCCAGTGATATTAACATTGTTTGATGTAGTCAAAGATGGTGTAGTTACACCACCTTCAAAAGAACCTGTAACAGTGACATCACCTCCAATAAATAAATCTTGAGCTATAGCAGCTCCACCAGATGTTGTAAAGGAACCTCCGTTTGTGCTGCTTGTAGAATTTGTAGAGTTTGATATAGCTAATCCACCAGACAACTGTAAAGCACCTGTAGAAGATGAAGTAGATGCGGTGGTACTGCTTAATGATACTTCACCTGTAGTTAGTAGAACTAATTGACCAGTGTTAGAACCTGTTTCCAATGTTAATTGTCTTACAGACCCTGTACCAGAAGCTTGTGTCTTGATAGAATACCCGGTAGGTTCATACCCCATTCTAATAAATTCGCTTGTAGCTGTAGAAGCTGCTGTACCCAACCCATAGATTTCTAAAAGATTTGAGTCAGTGTTATCCCCATCATTTGTGAAATATCTGGTTTTAGCATCAACACCAGTACTTTTAGATTGGATATTCAATTCTCCAGAAACATTACCAGAAAAGTCGTAGCGTTGGTCAAAGTTTAATCCTAGAACTGAACCTGAAACTGTTCCTACAACAAGAGACTTTTCAATACTTGCTCCACCGCTTACTCTTAAAGCTCCAGTATCTGTCGTTGTTGCTTGTTCTGTTTCGGTTATACTAATTCTACCATCAAACCTACTGTTACCACTGTCAATAAATAACGCATAAGCATTTGTTATAGTTGTACCTGTAGGTGCACCTTTAATATACAGAGATGATGCTGAACTTATCACACCAGAAGAAGATATAGCAGAACCTTCATCTATATAGAGAGTATAAGCATTTGTTATTGCTTGGTTTGTACCTTTTATTGGAGCTCCTCCTATAAAAGTGTTTATAGCGTCAGTTGTAGTTACAAGAGTATTACTTGCAGCCAAGGTAGATTGTTGGAAAGTGGTAAATCTCATATTAGCAGCTGTATTACTGGAAGCTGTTATATTATCAGTAAATGTGGTAGAATTTACATCTAAAAATGATCCTGAGGTACCCGGAGCAGCAGAAGAGCTGCTCAAAGCTACAGACAATTTACCATCACTATTTATCCTAACCCTGTCAACAGTGTCTGTAGAATTTCTAAAAACTACCCCTTCCGTGTCAGTAGTTTCATGAGGAACAATTCTTAAAGTATTTGTATTTTGATAAACTCTTGCAGTATCTACACCATTGTAAAAACCTATACCATCCCCATCCTGTCTAATACTTACACCTGTGTTATCAACTCTAAAATACTCGGTGGTAGCAAGATAAAACTTATGAGAGTCTGAAGATTGACTTGCAGAGTACCATAAAGCAGAAGGTTCTACACCTATAGCATAATCAACTGTGCTTCCTGAAATGGCAGGATTAAATACAGTTTTGGTACCAACAGATCTATTGGTAAAAGCTGGAGAAGCAGATCCAACTCCTCTATAAATTATTGTATTTTTTGTAGCGTTATAAAGAGTTAAATCTCCAGCTGTGTTTACACTTCCTTCAATACCTGTAATAGTATTAGATGTATCTGTTACCTGTAAGGTAGAAACACTGTCTATTTGTCCTCCAACATATAGTTTTTGAGCTATAGCTGCTCCTCCAGAGGTTGTAAAGGACCCACCATTTGTACTACTTGTGGAGTTTGTAGAGTTTGATATTCCTAAACCTCCAGATAATCTTAATGAACCTGTAGAACTTGAAGTACTTGCAGTTGTGTTCAAAATTCTCACAGCATCTACATTTGTAGTGAAATCTGCAAATCCTGTTGTATCACCTGAAAGAGAAAGATATGACACTAAACCAGATACTCCTTTCTGAATTTGGAAATTTAATGTACTATTAAGATTACCACTTGTATTTCCAGTTATAGAAGAATTTATCTGAGAGTATGTTTGAACACTATTTAAATTGTCCAATTGTTGAAACAAGATACTAACATCGCTAGCTAAAGTATTTACTGGGTTTGCAACAATTACATTTCCTGCAAGAGTATCAATAGTAAACACATCACCAGTGTCTCCAGATTTTCTTACTAAAAAGGCTTCAGCGTCTGTATAATCCACTGTTACTTTTCCGTTATTTGTGAAATCACCATTAGAAGTGTACGAACCTTCTATGATTAAATTCCCTACATGTAAAGAAATATATTCACTAGGTTCCGGGAATACTCCTGAACTTACATCAAAAGGAAGACAAGCAAATCTAATCTCATCATTTGTTTCACTAAAGTACATCCCTATGTATCCACAGTCGTAAAGGTTGTAGGTATCAGCTGCAGCTGGGGCTATTGTAAGATCTAATCCATCTTGAAAACTGCTAGTGTTGTCAGATGTTAAGTAAATTGTAGCTGTTTTTGTTGCACCAACATATGTTTTTATTCTTCTAACTTGGTCAATACCTGCACCAGAAGTTATCTTTATCCACCATCCTACATAATAATCATCTACAGCGTTTGCTCCAGCGCTCAAAACAAGAGTATCAGGTGTAGAAGATCCACCCTGGAAACTTCCTGTTTCTTTAGCCACTTCTGTTACAACTGTTCCTGTGCCATCATCGTTTGGTGTTTGATATCTACGTATAAGATATCCTCCATCTGATAATCCAGAAGGTAAAGCATTCACAACAAGAGCATTGTCAACAATAGATGTTACAGTACTTTCTATTGTTGTTGTTGTTCCAAGAACTGTTAAATTACCACCTATTGTAATATTATCTCCTATAACAACCTCTGAACTTGTATGACCTATAGTAATGGGTGCTGAAGCGCTGTTTACACCTATTTTAATACCATCTGATGTATCAGTAGTGTCAAATGTAATACCTCCAACACCAGAGTTGATATCAACTAAACTTGTGGTAGTTATATCAATTTCTCCTGAACCACCACCTAAAGACAAACCTACACCAGAAAGAGTTAAAACTCCAGAAGATGTACTAAAATTAGATGCTGCACCAGCGTCTATACTAATACCAGAAGAACTATCTAAAGTAGCTCCTGTAGCTCCATTAAGTGTTAGAATACCTGCCTGAGAATTAACTGTTACACCACCAGAAACTGTCATGTTTATACCATTTGTTCCAGAAACACTCATCTGTCCATCTGTTGTGTTGATAGTTGTTTGATCAAGAGTTGTTACTCCATCAACGTCTAAATTTGTTGTTATATAAGCGCTGCCTCCTGTGTAAAAGTCTTTGGCTACAGCAACACCACCAGCAGTTGTAAAAGAACCACCATTTGTACTGCTTGTAGCATTTGTAGAATTTGAAATACCAAGACCCCCCGCTAATTTCAAAGCACCAGAAGTACTATTCGTACTTGCTGTTGTAATAGTGAAAGAAGTGTCACCAGAAGATCTTTGTATTGATAAAACGCTGTCTAAAAGAACTCCAGCATCATTGTACCTGGAGATTGTGTAATTGCTTCCAGAATTAGATCCTGATTCAGAATCACGTAACCCAAGAGTAAATCTGGCAAGACCTGTATTATATAATCGGTAATGGTCATTTTCTGTACCTACGTTACTTGTTATTTCTCCTCCGGTAAATAATTTTTTCTTTATAGCAACTCCCCCTGCAGATGTAAATGTTCCTCCATTATTTTCATTTATAGCATCTGTTGTATTTGCTATACCCAAACCACCTTGTAAAATCAACGAACCTGTAGAAGGACTTGTAGAAGCAGTTGTAGCATTTAATAAAAGAGCCCCATCCAATCTACATGTCCCATTACCAACCCATAGAGAATAAGGGTTTGTGATACTGCCTCCGGAAACAGTTGGAGCCCCGTTGATATAAACAGTAGACGCATTAGATATAGTTGCTCCTGTAACAATATTACCACCTTCAAAAGTATTTACCATCATATCAGACGAACTAACAGTTGTTATATTTCTCGTTCTTGATCTAAAGTTAACACCCTGTCCTGCTACTTGAGTAACTGTTGTTGAAACATCTCCAATATTTATCTGTTCTCCTACAAAAAGAGTTTTGCTTATAGCTGCCCCACCAACAGTTGTAAAAGTACCACCATTTGTTGAACTAGAAGAATTTGTAGCATTATTTATACTTAAACCACCTTCTAAAAGAATAGCTCCAGAGGAAGGTGTAGAAGAAACTGTAGTGTTTGTCGATCTAATAACACCATCAAAACGTGATACACCATCATCTACCCAAAGGGAATAAGAATTTGTCAAGGAACCTCCTCCAGAAATAGTAGGAGAACCTTCTATATAAACAGTGCTTGAATTTGTTATAGTACCTGTTGTTAGAGAAATAGAATTTGCACCAAAACTGTTAAAAACAGTATCTGTTGTAGAAGTTGTTGTTAGAGCTCTAGATTTCGATTCAAAGTTCACACCCTCTTGAGCAACCTGAGATAAAGAAAGCGCTTGGTCAGCTACTCTAAGCCTATCTCCAATAAACACAGTTTTCCTTATAGCAACCCCACCTGCGCTAGTAAAAGTACCTCCGTTGGTTGAACTAGATGCATCTGTTGAGTTTGAAATACCCACTCCTCCTGCAATTTTTAAAGAACCTGTGATACTAGATGTAGAAACCGTAGAGTCACTACTGGTTATAGGCGGGTTTATCAAAAAATTTCCAGTAGAATCCAAAACCATATCTATACTATTGTATCTTATTCGGTTACCAGAGTCCCATTGCAGGTAAGTATTTAAAGGTAAAGTAACGCTTCCAGCTGAAGCAGTTGTAAAATTTATATTTCCAGGTGTATTTTCAATGTTTAGACTTGTACCTGTTTTATAAATCCTTGAAGTTGATGTACCAAAAGTCAAATACACGTCTGTGGGGATTTTAATAGAAGATGATGCTGCTTGTTGAAAGGAAAAATTTGTAGCAGAATTTACTACCAGTTCATCCAACACAGTAGCATCAAAGTAATTACCATATGTACTTCCTTTGATAAAAATTCTTCCATCTGTATAAATATCCCCTGAAATACCCATTCCTCCTCCTCCAGAAAGAATAATAGTTCCTGTAGAAGAACTAGAAGGATTTACACCTGCAGAAAAAGTCGTAGAAAGTTCAATATTTGTGCTACTAATTATCCTTTGTGTAACACTGTCGTAAACCATCACACCTTTATCCAGAGGAGTGTCTTCTCTTGTTGCAACAGCTTGTAATGATCCCACCTCACCTATTTTATATAACCCCGTTGTCTCTTGATAAACAGATTGAAAATTAGGAAGAGTTCCTCTTTCTACTTCAAAACCCGCAGAACCAAGAGTAACACCTGATCCAGTTTCCTGAGAATTTAAAAGTACTATATTATCTTCTATTTCAACAATTTCTGTAGAAATTACAGATGTATTTCCATTAACTGTAAGACTCCCACCAACAATCAAATCCTGAGTTGTTGTTAAACTGTTAAACAAGACATCGTCATATGTATTTACACCAGCATTTGTCCACTCTACTATTTGGTCTAGAAACCCCATAGAGTTGTTAACATTATCTCTAGAAAACCCTGGAGTTTTTGGCATTCTTTACTATTGTTACTTGTAGATAAAATATATTTATTTTTTTTAACACATTACTGTCTTGTTAGAGTATTACCATTGTTTCTTCCAAGAATATTATATGAATCGTTAAACATATCATCAAAAATTTCAGATAATTTTACAGGATTTTCTAGTTCCTCTTTTAAAGTCCTTGGGATAAATCTGTATTCTACTCTTGGAGGGGGGCATTTTTTCTCGTTAATCCTAAATGAAATGTAAATTAAAAATATACTTATCGCTAACAATAAAGCTGTAGCTATCATGTTCTATAATTTAATAGATATGAAATAAATACTGTGTTTTTTCTGTAAAAAAAATATAAAAGTATAATACAAATACTAAAAATGGATGATTATTTATATTCACCCGAGGAAGAAGATTACATGTTTGAACAAAAAGAAGATATACCTGAAACAGAAGGAGGAAGTACCCTTATCCAGGAACTTGACGAAGTAGAATTTTTAAACAGGAATGCTGACGAATTCTCAAAAATTAAAACAGAAGATAATCCCTATCCTGATGTTTTAAGAAAACCTCTTTATACTTCTGTTGTTCCAGAAGGAGGAACTATTAACTCAAGAACACAGCAACTTACATCTGAAGCCAATAATAATTACAAGGAGCCAAAGACTCTTATGGAAATGTCTTTAAAGGAATTTTTCCAGAGAATATCGTCATCTGTTCTAGAGATTATTAATGATCTTTTAGCTTTTGATTTTGCCAATTTCAGAAAAGACCAATTTTTTGATATTTTTACAAAAGAAGAAAGATTAGTATCTCTTGGTATTTTACTTATAATAATAAGTGTATTTTTATTATTTTTCAAGTGAATTGCATCAATTTAAAGGTAAAAAGAATTATTTATTTAATAATGAAGACTCCAAAAATTTCCATATTTGCGACAGTTTTATTTGATGAAAAGAAAGGGATTTTCATTCAAACAGGAGATGTTGAACAATGTTTTAAAAGTTTTGATTTTTTTCAAAAAAACCCTAATGATAACATGGTCATAGTTGATGAAAACAATAAAAACCTCAATAATGAAATAGTAAAACACTTAATATCTTCAAAAAGGAATATTATAATCATAGGATGTTTAGAAAAGGAAAATAGATATCAAGAAATTTTCAATCATTGTGATGAAATATGTTTATCTGTAAAAACAGTATCTTCATCTCATAAACAGAAAGGGTCTTTTCCTTTAATAAAACCGAATTTTCAATTAAAAGAAAATGGAAAATGCGACGATTTTACCTGTCTTCTTTACCAAAAAGATAGTTCCTTTGATAAGGGAAAAAATGTTGATAATGTTTATAATGATGTTGTAAGAGAAGTTTTGATAAATGGATTAGAAAGAACAGACAGAACTTCTGTAGGGACAGTAAGTCTGTTTGGAAAAAGAATGGTTTTTGATATTTCTCAAAATTGCCCTTTATTAACATGTAAACGAGTTCCTTGGAAATCTTGTATAAAAGAACTCTTATGGTTTATAAGAGGTGAAACAGATGCAAAGATACTTCAAAAACAAGGTGTGAAGATTTGGGATGGGAACTCTTCAAGGGAATTTCTTGATAACCGTGGGTTAACAGATTATGACGAAGGAGAATGTGGTCCTATTTACGGGTGGCAAATAAGAAGGTCTGGAGCACCTTATCCTGATCCAGAAGGAGGTGTTGACCAACTTCTTTACATTGAAAATTTATTAAAAACAGACCCTTTTAGTAGAAGAATACTTTGGAATTTGTGGATTCCTTCTGATTTACCAAAAATGAGCTTAACTTGCTGTCATTATGCTTTTCAACTTTATGTTACAAAAAAAGATGATCAGCTTTACTTGAGTGGTATGGTGAATTTAAGATCTAATGACCTTTTCCTAGGAAACCCTTTTAATATTTTTAGTTACTATGTTCTTATAAGAATTCTTTGTCTTAGAACAAAAATGAAACCTTTGGAACTTATTTTAAACATTGGTGATGCTCATATTTACAAAAATCACATTCTTCAAGTAAAAGAACAGATAGAAAGAAATAACAGATCTTTACCTGTTTTAAATATTAACCCGTCTGTTTATGGTAAAAACTGGGAAGATATAAAAATAGAAGATTTTTCTTTAGTTGGGTATTTCCCAGATACTTCCATAAAAGCACCAATGGCAGTGTAAAAACAATAATTTATTTTATCATACAAATAATAATAAAATAAATGTCAAGAGAACCGCAGTTTCGTTTAGAAGATTTCCAGTACAACCATCAATTAGGTGAACAAAACTTGACAAGTGAAATGTTTTCAAATAAACAGAAAGACGACATTCTTCAAAAGGCTTTAAAAGGTTCAGGAGAATTCCCTTTATTTGACCAAACACCCAAAGAAAATTATGCGTACAAAGCTCTGGGTACTATTCAACAAATAACTCCTTTCAGCAGAGCTTTTTTTTCGCATAAAAATATCCAGGAAATTCAAAGACTTATAAGATATAAAGTTTATGTTTATTCTGATAAAAAATATATAATTGATAATCAGGATGAAACAGAGCTTGTAATTGTTATGAGATCGCAGTATCTTTCTTACGCAAGAGTTCAAAGTGAACCAAAGTTTTTTGCACAGGAAATTGAGAGATTAAACGAGCTTGTCTTAAAAGCCATTTTACCAAATCTACTGTCAAATATTGAACAATATGTTGGGTATATAAGAGACTCTACAGAAAATTATAACCCTGTAGCAAGACCTGTTGCGCTTTCCACAAAAGGTGAAAACTCTCTAAGAAGTATTAGTGATGTTTTGGTAGGTGATGACTTGTTCTTTCAAAAGTCTTCATAGTCTCTTATAGCTATTCCTACTGGAAAACGAGGAATACCATCTTCTGTGTATTCGTAAAATTTTACTGTTAATTTTTTACCTATATATCTTTCCGCATTTTTAAAGTATTCTACCCTTTCTTCATGTGACCCTTTTGGTCTTACAGTAAATTTTGTTTTTGTTTCAGTTTCACATTCCCATATAACAAGACCTTCTTCAATACCTGTTCCTTGAGTGGCTCCTACTATAAGGAATTCAGCATCTTTAAAAAGTTTGTATTTTTGAAGGTCTTTAGAACGGTAATTTAGGTGATATTTCCCTGTAAAATTTCTTAATATTAACCCTTCATGACCATCGTTTATATATTTCTTTAAAAAATCTTCAACATTTTCCCTTGTGTCACACTGCTCTGTTAGATGAAGTTTTGAAAATTTTAAAGAGTTTGCTTCAAAAAATTCATTCAACGTC
>JACCDW012101691.1_pt1 | contig 21769 bp, 24 predicted proteins | sample 7449781 | NCBI WGS metagenome assembly JACCDW01 (sample SAMN15323449, study PRJNA562643) | freshwater metagenome | isolation source: river surface water | place: USA:Blue River Watershed | collected 2017-08-18
TCTGGGTTTGGTGCGATATCCATGAAAGTATTTTTTCCGCGCTTTACCCATTTTTTGCCGCTATCACTTGAATACATTAATTCGCCCGATCCAGAATCTGCGCCGTATAACTCATCGCCAACAGTCTCCAAGGTATGGAAATCGACTTCACCTGTGAGAGAAACCTTCTTCCATGTTGCCCCACGATCTGTTGTCAGTAACAGCCCCACTGGCTCAGGCAGTTTTGATCCTGGGCCAGGATGGCCACTTGCATAAAAACCCTTACTGGATACAGCTAGCCCCATCACATCAAATCTTTCGGGGCTAATCCTTTTCACCGTCTTTTCATCTAAGTATTGGAACAAACCTTCATGCGTACCAAGAAGAATTTGATCACCAACGGCTCGGACGCTGTGAATATGCGAGAGCGAGCCGATGCTCTCTCCTGCTGCAAATGCACCGTTGCTATTTGCGGCAAGAAGAATTGAGAGCGCAACCGCTACTTTTTTCATCATTACACCCGTCCCGCATAAGGCATCATGCCCGGCATGCTGTAAATATCTGAATATTTAAGCCCACTCTTTGTTGAACGTGCCTCCCACATCATTCCATTTCCTGCATAAATAGACATGTGGTGAATCGTGCTGATTGTTCCCTTGTAAGAGTAAAAGAGAAGATCTCCTGGCTCCATTTCAGAGAGTGGAATCTGCTTCGTATAGGTGTAGTACAACCCCGAGTTAAGTCGATCCCAAATCGGCCAGCCGAACCCTGCATACTTATAAGCTGCATAAACAAGGCCAGAGCAATCAAATGAGTTTGGGCCTTCATCACCCCAGACATATGGCTTTTTGGCCAGCACCTGTCGCTTTGCAAACTCGACAGCCTTCAATCGTTGGGCTTGCGTTGTACGAGAACTCTTGGCACCTGTTGGTCCTCCGGTACGCCAGACCTTTGATTGGCCTGTGACCTTTGTGGCCTCACTTGCACGAGTTTCTTCCAGAATTGCAAGCTGCCTGCGCTGTTCTAGTGTGATGCGAACCTTCTTGGCAGAGGCTAGATCTCGTTGCAGTTTGTCTTGAACCGCTTGTAATTTATCAACCTCTTTCTGCTGTTCGGCACGTGCATCATCTGCCTCTTTCTTCGCACTAGCCACCCGAATAGTGACAACTCTCTGAACTTCGCGCGCTTCATCTGCAATGACCTTTGCCTTCTGGGCTTTATCTTCAGCAGATTTAAAGCGTGACAAAGCTGTTTTGTTTGCAGCGCCTAAATTGTCCAAAGTGGAGATTCGATCAATGAGCTCCTGTGGACCTCTTGCATCCAACAGCATTTCTACATCCGTCAGGCCACCTCCGGTTCGATATGCGTGAATCGCGAGCTTTCCAATCTCACGATGAGTGAATGCCACAGATGCGACCGCCTCTTCATATATCTTTGCCGCAGCAACTGATTTCGCCGTTGCACGAGCTAACTCATTTCGCGCCGCAAGATACTTAGCCTCTGCCGCCCTAGAAATCACAGTTAGTGCACGCAAATCTCCCCGAGCTCTTTCTAACCGTTTCAACGCATCTGCAGCAACCTTTTTCTTAGCAGCCTCGGCTTTTTTTGCGGCCTCAATCTGAGCAAGGGTTGGCTTGTGGTTGGTTGCATTACCGATTGCGGGAGGTATTGACAATGCAATCATCAAAACAAGAATCACTTTTTTCATTGAATTTTTATTCCTCATTACAATCGACGTGCTCCGACAAATGGTTTCTTTCCAAACATCTTGGTGAAGTTAACGACCTCAACCTTTTTTCCTGGCCGAGGTGCCTGAACCATCTTTCCTCCACCCATATACATCGATACATGACTAATAGGTTTTCCAAAAAACAGAAGATCACCCGGCTTTAAAGAAGATGACGAAATATTTTTTCCATACTTAATTTGAATACGAGATGAGTGCGGCAATGAGACACCGGCCTGCTGGAATGAACGCATAGTTAAACCAGAGCAGTCCCAACGAGTTGGACCTGCAGCTGCCCATACATAAACATCGCCGACCTGAGCTAAGGCATACTTCAGCGCGATCGATCCTCGAGTGTTATCACCCTTGTAGCTTTGGGCATACTTTTTTGACTCACTAAGGATCTTGTTCTCTCGATCTGCTTCAAGCTTGGCCAGTCGATCTCGATCCTCTTTTTTTAGATTGTTCAAAATCCTTTGCGCTTTTGCCAGATCCTCTTTTGCGGCGGCGACTTGGCGATTGAGTTTTACTCTTTCAGCTCTAAGTAGGGATGTCCTGTCAGCCACAACTAATTGAGTCGCTTCAACATTTTGCTTCTTGACGGCAAATTCGCGCAGTTGCTGGGCATATTTACGGGTGACCATATCCAGTGCGCCTGCATCTGCAAGGTACTTAGAAGGATCAGAAGAAAAGAGAAGATCTAAACCTTGCCCTAGCCCAGAGTCGGTGTATTGGGATATTGCGATCCGCGACAGTGTTAACCCAGCCGCATCAAGTTCTTTCCGAAGTGCTGACTCCCTATTTTCAAGAACAGCGGTTTGTTGCTCTAGCTGTTTGATACGAATTGTTGCTTCATTGGCTGCTTCATACTTTTCGGCAGCAAGAGTCCTTAATCGATCAACTTCTCGCTGTGCGTTGGCTACCGAGGGGGCAGCCCAACTACTGCTAGGAGCAAACCCAAGCAGCAAGGCAACAATTAAGATAAAAATTGGCATGCAAAACCTTTCTCGCAAAATTGGACAGAGGCGAGAGAGGTTTAGATTCGGCAGATGCCTAACTGAGGCAGTGAGAGGGTGAGATTAAATGATGCTCTTCGGCGATAGGCAACCAGCTCAGCTTTAAGAGCATGCTTCTTTTCCGTGTAGGCGTGATTAAAGATCCTTAAAATAAACTTGCTACCTAAGATCAACACCAAGAAGAAGATTCCTGCACAAACCTCGGGCAAGAATGAAGCGCTAGTAAAACCTTGTGTTGGAGCAGGAGCGTGATGATGATCCCCATGTGAACCGTGAACTTCAGTCGATATAACTGATGTAACTGGGGCTGGATCAACATGGCAACTTTGAGCGACGACGACAGCTGTAGTAATAAGGGATAGAAAAATGAGTGCAACACCCACCACCCTGGTCATTACCTTGCTGTTTTTTAACACACAGCATTCTAACAAGCGCGAGGAATTAAAGCCTTTTTTGACAGGCTGAGAATTTGCTGGAATTCACTTAGACTGCAGACATGAGCGCACTCTTTGATCCATTAACGATCGGCAATGTTGAATTCCCTAACCGCATCTGGGTTTCACCGATGTGCCAATACATGGCAGAAGATGGCTTCGTAGGTCAGTGGCACGATGTTCACCTCGGCTCCTTTGCAACAGGTGGCACCGGGTTGATCATGGTTGAAGCAACAGGTGTTGTTCCCGAAGGCCGTATTTCCATTGGTTGTCCATCAATCGAAGATGATGAGCACGCCGCAGCCTTTGCGCCAATCATTCACTTTGCCCATGAACATGGCGTGAAGATGGGAATCCAATTAGCTCACGCAGGTCGCAAAGCGGCATGTGCGCTTCCTTGGGCAGATCACAAGATGGCTACCCCTGAAGAAGGTGGCTGGCAAGCCGTTTCATCATCTGCGATCGCTTTTGAAGGTTACCCAGAACCACGCGCACTTACTGTTGAACAGATTCACCAATTAACTAAGGATTTCGCAACCGCTGCAAAGCGATCAGTTGATGTTGGTTTTGATGTCATTGAACTGCATGCTGCACATGGTTACTTGATGCACCAGTTCTACTCTCCCCTTAGCAATACCCGCACAGATGAATACGGCGGATCATTTGAAAACCGCATCCGTTTCTTAATCGAAACCGTTGACGCGGTTAAAGCTGCAATCCCTGCAGGTACCCCGCTATTTGTTCGCATCTCAGCAACCGACTGGGTAGATAACGGTTGGAACCTTATTGATTCAGTTGAACTCTGCACACAGTTAAAGGCACACGGTGTCGATCTTGTAGATGTTTCAACCGGTGGAAATGTTCACAACGCACCCATCAAGGCAACCCCAGGCTTTCAAGTTCCTTTTGCAACAGCAATCCGCGCAGAGACCGGCATTATGACAACCGCGGTTGGCTTAATTACCGAACCAGAACAAGCCGATCACATCATCCAAACCGGTGAAGCAGATGCTGTCTTTATGGCGCGTGAGTTCTTACGCAATCCTCGTTTCCCTTTATACGCCGCAGAAAAACTTGGCGTCAAAGTCCCTTGGCCACTTCCGATCGAACGCGGACGCAAACTTTAGAGTTGAATCCTTGAAAAGAGTTAATTAATTCTTCGCAAAGATTTGATAGTCGGTTCCCTTTACATCAACTTCTGCGCAGCTTCCCCAATAAATAGTTGCTTTCTTATCAACGCAAATGTTTTGCACTGGAATAGTTGTTGAGCCTGATGGTCCTGCAGGACCCTGCGCTCCAGTTGGACCGACCGGCCCCATTGGACCTATAGGACCGCGATCACCGGTGTCACCTTTAGCACCTGTTGCTCCAGTTGCTCCAGTTGCTCCAGTTGCACCATATCCACCCGTTGCTCCCGTTGCTCCCGTTGCTCCCGTTGCACCCGTTGCACCGCGATCACCTGTTTCACCTTTTGCACCAGTTGCACCAGTTGCACCAGTTTCTCCTTGAGCGCCTTGAATACCTTGTTCGCCTTGAACTCCTTGGATCCCTTGCGCACCAGTTGCACCTGTATCACCTTTGTCGCCTTTGGCGCCAGTTGCACCGGTTGCACCACGTGGACCTTGATTACCACTTGGCCCCATAGGTCCGGAATCTAAATCAATATCACGAGCGGCAACTGAATACTGTTGCGTTTCATAATCGTAAACAATTACTTCAGGTTTATCTTTCAACAATACTGCTGCTGCAGGTTCAGATGAAATCGCCTGCGAAACCGCTAACGAAAAAAGAGCAATGAAAATCAATGTGATAAAAGTCCAACCGCCTGCACGGTTGCGATGAAATCCAAACATTAAATCGACACCGAGTTATTGGCAAAACCATTGTCGCGAAGATCCCACCAGATCATCAAAATAAAGACCGGAAGAATTATGTCTGTATAGAAAAAGATTGGATACTTAATCAAGTAATCCAAGTAAAAATTGCCATCAAGAATGTAAAGGGTACTTTGAGAGATAAATAAGCTGATGGGCCACAACAGAGCTGTTAATGGCAAGAAATTGCGAGCTCGATGAAATCCTGAGGCGTAAAGAAAAAGAAGTAGTGGTGCAACTGTAGAACTTAACACCCAGCCAATTGTGGAGAGAATCAGCTCTGCCCGACGCAGTTGTGTCGATTCAGCGCCTAGGTCGATGAAAAAGAAATCTGGAAGTGTTGCGATAATCAACCAGTAAACGATTAACATCATCGAACCAATTAGACCTGTTACATAATCAACTTGACTTAGACGTTTTGCTCGCACCTTTATGGCCTTTCGTAGAGTGAAAGTGTAGTTGCACAATCGAGTATCGAATGGCCTTTGCAGGCATTACTTTTTAATCTGACTAGTCTGAACTGCAGGGATCCAACCTAGGTTGACAACAACCTTCTATGAGAGACTAAAGGGGTGAGTCAACCTCGTAACTGGTACGTAATTACTGGAGGTCCAAGCTCTGGTAAATCAACTGTCATTAGACTGCTGAAGGATCTTGGCTATAAAACAGCACACGAAGTTGCACGCCACTACATAGATCTTCAGAGAATAAATGGGCGGAGCGTTGATGAGGTCCGTGCAAATCAGCGACAGTTCCAACACAAGATCCTTAATCTTCAAATTGATCTGGAGCGCCGCTTGGATCCCCAGGAACTAGTATTTCTAGATCGCGGACTGCCTGACGAATTGGCGTACTACACGTACTTCAACTTAGAACCCGATGAAAAGCTGGTCGAATACTTAAAGACCGCAACCTACAAGAAAATCTTTGTGATGGATTTGCTTCCCCTTGATAAGGATTATGCCCGAATAGAAGATGTTGAGGCACAAAAGGCTTTACATCAATTGATCATTGAAAGTTACAAGGAAAGAAATGAACCAATCGTCATGGTCCCAGTTTTGCCGCCCAAGGAGCGCGCCACTTTCATCCTTGAAAATCTTTAATGTGATTTCAGATTCTTTACCGTTTTTAAAGTTGTTAGCGCCCACAAAATCGCGATCACATCAATTACTTCTTGTGCCACCGCGCCTTGACTTGCAGAAGTAATCCCAAAGGCACCTGTTGCCATGATTACCAAAGATAAAGCCATTCCGATACCGGCTGCCTGTAACGCTTTTCGTCGTGCACGTTTTGAAATCAGGATTGCTTTAATCAAACGATCAATCGAATCATCCACAATGATCACATCGGCAGCCTCGCTTGCAGCTGATGCGCCACGCGCTCCCATCGCAACACCCACATGTGCGGCAGCTAATGCCGGAGCATCATTGATGCCATCCCCCACAACAACAACCGTTCCGGTTGCAGCAGCCATTGCGTCAGCGGTAATTGTTAACTTTCCTGCAGCAGATACTTGCGAGAATACTTCGGTGATTCCAAGGGTCTTAGCGACTGACTGTGCGGTCTCATCACGATCGCCAGTTACAAGTGCAATTCGCTGAACACCTGCGGCGCGAAGCGCTGAAATAATCCCTTTAGATTCAGGGCGAATTGGATCCTTTAATCCAATAACACCAACTAAAACACCATTCTTAGTCACGGCAACCATCAAAGGTTCAGAAAAACGCAACCAATCTGGTCGATCAACTGTTAGCTGACCAACGGTGACATTTTCGCCATTTACAACCCCTGAAATCGCAACGCCAGGAACTTCAGTTATTTCACTCGCAGCAGTGACAGAAATATTGTTCTGCTGGGCGTATTCAATGATCGCTTTGGCAACAACATGGGGGCTGTACTGATCAACACTTGCAGCCAACGCAACAACCTCTTCATCGGTTACACCCGGTGCCGAGCACACTGAAGTTATCGCAGGTCCTCCATGTGTAAGGGTTCCTGTCTTATCCAGCAAAACAGTTTCTACTCGACTAATTGCTTCCAGAATTCCGCCGCCTTTGATCACCGCGCCGCTCTTTGCAGATTGAGATAGGCCGGCAACGATCGCAATAGGAACTGCCAGTATTAATGGACAAGGTGTTGCTGCAACTAAAACCGCAACAGCCCGATCAATGTCTCCGGTGAACAACCAAGCCAAACCGGCAACAACTAGTGCAACGGGAACAAAACGCACCGCCCACTTATTTGCCAAACGCACACCGGGTGCAGATTGGGCTTGTGCAGCTTTAACTAACTTAATGATTCCTTCATAGGTGCTGTTTTCAGATGTTGTTGTCGCAATAAACTCGAAAGGCGCACCTGCATTTAAAACACCACTAGAGATATCTTCACCAACCGCGCGATTAACAGGCAGAGGCTCACCAGTAAGCGCTGACTCATCTAAATTAGCTTGAATACTAAGCACGCCATCTGTCGGAGTAATTTCACCAGAGCGAATCAGTAAGCGATCCCCAATTGCAATCTCCTCAACTGAAATGGTTTCAAGACCACCATGTAACCCAACGCGATTTACCGTGCGTGGCATTCGTGCAAGCAATGCCTTTAATTGACGCTCTGCCTGCCCAACCGCCCAGGTTTCTAAGACGCGACCTGATGCAAGCATCACCGAAATAACTGAGGCTGCAAAGAATTCACCCGTTAACAAAGTACTTGCCAGCGATAAGACCGCTAAAACATCTGAACCCATGCTTTTGTTGCGAATATCTGCAATGAACCAGGTAGTTGCTGGGATTAATCCAATCATTCCTGATGCGATCCAAAAAGGCTCAGATGTAAAGCCAAGAGCCAAGGTGCTCAATGATGCAAGAAGCAGCAGATTTATAAGCTTTCGCTGATTCATACCTCAAGGGTACTTCTTTATCTCGCAAGGGTATCCTTGCAAAATGAGCACAGTTCAGATTGCCTTCCTTGGGGCGACCGAAACCGTTACCGGTAGCCGCTTCTTAATAACATCCGATAAATCCAAGATCCTTGTCGATTGCGGAATGTTTCAAGGAGTTAAATCAGATCGCCTCAAGAACTGGGATCCATTTCCCGTTGAGCCTGACAGCATTGATGCCATCGTATTGAGTCACGCACATCTAGACCATTCGGGATTTCTACCAGTCTTAGTTCGAGATGGATTTAAGGGGCCGATTTATTCGACCCATTACACAAAAGCTTTAACCGCGGTTATTTTGCGCGATTCAGCACATTTACAAACCGAGGATGCCAAGTATGCAAAGAAAAAGGGTTACTCAAAACATGAGAACCCGAAGGCGCTGTACGGTGAAGAAGAGGTCGCCAAGACTCTGCCACTTTTCTCTGAAGTCGAATTCCGAGCTAGAAAACAATTAACCGAAGATGCATTTGTAACCTTCTACCCATCCGGCCACATCCTTGGCTCATCCTTTATAAAGCTAGAGGTTGCCGATCGCAGCTTCTTATTTACAAGCGATCTTGGACGCAACAACCATCCAATTCTTTCTAACCCAGATGCAGCACCAACTGAAGGAATTGATGTTGTTGTCACCGAGTCAACATATGGTGATCGCACACATGATGCTCCAGAAGAGTTGTTTGCCGAAGAGCTAAATGCAGCATTCAAGCGCGGAGGAACGGTTTTGATCCCCGCCTTTGCTGTTGATCGCACCGAAGTTATCTTGATGAAGCTGCGCGAATTAATTACCAACAAGAAGATTCCAAATGTTCCTATCTATGTGGATTCTCCGATGGCTTTGACCGCGCTGGATTACTACCGCGAAGCGGTTGCTTCAGAATCCCGCGAAATCCGCGACAATATTCACGAGCAATTCCATGATCACGATCCATTTGATACCGGTCAGCTCTATCAAATGCGCACCACTGAGGAATCAATCAAGATTAATGATGTCGAAGGTAACGCCATCATCATTAGCGCCAGCGGTATGGCCACCGGTGGTCGCGTAGTGCACCACCTTCAACAGCTGCTACCCGATCCAAAGAACACAATCATGCTTGTAGGTTTCCAAGCCGCCGGCACACGAGGACGTTCACTTGAAGAGGGCCAGACGCAGTTAAAGATGTACGGTCAGTGGATTCCTGTTAACGCGCATATTGCAAAGGTTGGAAGCTTTTCAGTTCACGCCGATGCAACTGAGTTGGTGGATTGGCTCAAGCCAATTCCTCGCCCACAACAAGTATTTGTTGTTCATGGTGAACCAGATGGACAACGTGGCTTAAAGGATCGTCTAGAAAATCAACTCAATTGGTATGTAACGATCCCTAAGAGCGGACAGGTCTTTACGATCAAATAAGAAGAGGCAACCTCTACTTGTTCAACGGTCCCAGGCGGTAAGCATCTAGACGCACAGCAGGTCTGGTTTGATTTTCATGCTGTGCCTTAAATGCGTTGGTTCCATCAGTTCCGCACAAGAAAAGGATCGCCCCCGACCCGCCAGGGTGAGAGTTAATCCAATTAGTTAAGTTGTAAACATAACCATCGATAACGCTCCAACAACTCTTTGCTGTGTTGTTCGCCTTGACCTGCGCCATGGTGTACCCGGCAGGTGTCGGAGTTACAACCGGCGTTGGGCTCGCAGAAACAGTCGGTGCAACGTACGCCCCACGAACAACCTCACCTGGAACTTCTCTATCTCCCACACCTAACGTGATCGCAGATTTTCCGCGACCAGTAAGGACAAAGCTGTAAATCCCTGCCTTAGCCATTCCGCTGTATCGCCCTAAATACCAATAATTAGTTTGGGTAAATTGCTCAAAGAACTTTGTTCGCTCATTTAACTTCATGGTTAACTTAAATCCCCCAGGACCAGTCACAACAAGGGTTGGAAGTTGGGTCATCTTCAAAGCATTCTCTGGCTTCTTATCAATGATCAAGTATTGAATCTCTAGTGCATCGCCCTCTTTAAACTGTGCGCGAAAAGCTTTCTTCTCGCCAGCCTTTGCAAAAGATGCACGCACCGCAAATGAAACTGTTCCATCAACTAACAAAGGGCCCTTTGCCGCAGTCGTATCTGAATTGAGAAGCACCACTGGCTGATGCGCAATCGCAACACCAGAACCCACCACCACAAAGGCGATAACCAAAGCCAGTAACTTCTTCATGAGAAAACGGTATCTGGGCTTACCGACAACCGCTCGCCGAAAATCCACACATAAGAGTGGCCCTGCGCAAAAGTTACGCAGAGCCACCAAGGTTGTGCCCCCGACAGGATTTGAACCTGCAACCTGCTAATCTTTTTTCACCTTGCGAAGGAAGTGAAAAAGTTTCATTAACTTGTCAAGTTGGTGGAACGAAATATCTGTTGAGTTACAAAACAAAAGCCCCGCAAACCATTGCGGGGCTTTTGCTTTGTCCAGAGCTATTTCCTGCGCCAGCTGCTCCAGGCCCCAGTGCCCAGCAACGCCCACATCACCAACAACGGTTGGAAGAACAACCGCACCAAACGCTTGGTATCTGTATCTAAACCAAAAGCGTCAACGCCATTTACAAACTGCGAGATGTTTCCCCAGAAGATCGCAACAAAGAACGCTGCAACCAACCAACCGATCTGAACTCGGAACTTCCACACCGCAATCAACCCAACACCCAGTGCAATCTCCACCACACCCGATGCCAGCACGACAAAATCCGCGTAATCTGCAAACACACTCGGAACCTGCGCCCGAAACTCCACGCGACTAGTAGTCAGATGCCCAACACCTGCATACGCCAAGGCAAGGCCCAACACCATCTGCGGAACCCTTTTGATCAACACAGAAATCACAACAATTAACTCTTCTTCAACGCCGCGTGGATCTCAGCGGTTAACGCCTTCAACTCGGCAAGCTCTTGATTAGCAACTATTCGAGCCTCTTTAGCCAACTCAAACTCAGCCAGCGCAGCTGCATGGGTCTCAGCAATCATCTTCTCTACTGACTCTGATGACTTCTTCTGCCCCACCATGATGATCGAGATCAGCACTAACTGCAGGAAGGTCTGAGCTACCCAATCCACCTTCACGATCACATCATCACTTCTAATAGCTGATGGCAATGAGATCAACGCTAACGCTGCAAATATGTATGCACACCACATAGTGGAGACAAACCCAGTAATACGCTCTGCGATCCGACGGTTTAAATCAATAACTCGACTCATACCTCAAGGGTACTCGCCTATCTCTTTCGCCTAGCTAAAGCCCATACACTCATAAGGTGAAATCTCTTCTTGCCGCCACAGGCATCGCCCTGGTCTTTATATATGTAATTGGCTCTGGCCTTTGGGTTAACACCGGAGATAACTGGTACCGCTCCCTCAACCAACCACCATGGCAACCACCAGACTTTATCTTTGGAATCATCTGGCCCTATAACTTTATTGTTCTTGGAATCGCAGCGGTCACCATCGCACAACGCGCATCCACCACGGCCACACTTATCTATCTTGGATTCTTCTCACTCACAGTCATCTTCGCACTGACATGGGCCTTCCAGTTCTATCGCCCACACAATCTTCAAGCCGCATCAATCGCACTTGTCCTAACAGCCATCCTCACAATCCCCATGGTTGTCATCGCATTTAGAACATCAATCCCCATGGGCATTGCACTACTCCCCTACCAAGCATGGGTCGCAATCGCTGCGAATTTGAGTTACACATACAGCAAGCTGAATTAACATAAACCTATGACCGAGCAGATCGACCAGTTCTTCAACCCCGATGGCACATTAATCTCCATCCCGGTTAAATCCCCCAAAAAAATCGCAGTCCTGCTCCACATTGCCCGAGATCTATCCCCCACCACCAAGTATCCCGAGAAGGAACTCAACGCGATTATCTCCAAGTACCACGATGACACCGCAGCTATCAGGCGTCACATGATCGAGTATGGGATTTTGGAGAGGGATAGTGAGAGTGTTTATTGGGTCGTAGATATATAAAGACTTATCCTCTACATTTCAATTATGGACAGTTTCTTAGCGATAGATTTTGAAACAGCAAACGGAGATAGGCGTAGTGCTTGCTCAATTGGAATATCTCAGGTTAATGATGGAAAAGTTGTTCAAACTTTTCAACACTTAATCAAGCCTCCGAAAGATTTCAGTGAATTTGATCCTTTTAATGTAATGATTCATGGTATCCAATCGAAGGATGTCAAAAATTCAAAAAGCTTTGATGAAGTGTGGTCGGATATCGAAGCAATAAATCCAGGAAACAAACTACCTCTGGTTTGTCATTATTCTGGTTTCGATATCAGAGTGACTCAAGACTTATTTCAATATTTTGGAATCCAAGTTGGCGAAATCGCTTTTTATGACACCTTAACTATCGCCAAGAAGCTGTGGCCGAATTTAATTAATCATAAATTGAGTACCCTGGCAGATAAATTCGAAATTGAGCTGGTTCATCATGTTGCCTCCTCTGATGCTGAAGCATGCGCTCGAATAGCTATTCGACAAATGACAGAGCTCAAGAAAGTTTCACTAAGTGAAGTTGCTGCAGAATATGGGTACAAACTTGGTTTGTTGAATTCATCTGGCGTTAAAACGATGTCGGATTTCAAGAATTATGGAAGTAGCTACTCACATGGGCCATACGATCCAAAATCTGCATCATCAAAAGATGTTCAACCTGACCGAGAAGTCAACATGGGAAGTGATCTCTATGGCCAGTATGTTGTTTTCACGGGTGAATTGATATCCATGAGCAGAAAGGCGGCTATTCAATTGGCAGTCAATAACGGCGCGGCAGTTACCTCGTCCGTTACCAAAAAGACTGGGTACCTAGTTGTTGGAATAAGTGATTTCCTTGATTTCGAAAAAGGAAAGAAGACTCGCAAACTGCTCGATACGGAGAAACTCCAGCAAAACGGACAGGAAATCTCAATAATCGATGAAGAAGATTTCATCAGAATGGCCTCTTATTGAAATGACGCTAAAAACGAGATTCGTTAATCGCAATCTTCTTACGAACTACCTCAGCAACATCGACTCCCAGCACGTCCGCCAACCGAATTAAGTAGATTGCAACATCCGCAATTTCTAATTCCACATCTTTGAGCTTATCTGCCGACATATTTGAACGCATTGATTGTTCAGCAGTTAGCCACTGAAACTCTGCAACTAATTCGCCGGCTTCGCCAGCGACAGCCATAGACAGATTCTTAGGTGTATGAAACTGCTCCCAATCGCGGGCATCGGCAAACTTCTTAATCTCTGCTGCTAGATGTTGGATCTCGTTCATTGCGTCCCCTATTTTGGAAGTTTCCTCTTGAAGTAATCTGCAGTCGCCTCATCTACAAAATAGACGTAACAACCTTTCATGCCTCTGCTCATTAAAGTCCTATATGTATTTCTAATCAACTCATCCGCCTTTAGCTCGGCGCTAATGGGATCTTCCTTCAACTCTTTTTTGTACCCCTTCAGCGAAGCATCTGTCTTTGCTCGAGCAGAAGGATCAGTCTTCAGAACGCCATCGATCGCCACTAGGTCACGACCGACAATCACACCAACATAATCAACCTCAAGCCCTTGGCATGTATGAATGCACCCGACTTCTTCAACGGATTTAGGGCTAATAATCCATTCGCTTCCATCCGAAGTGAGGTTCCAAGTTGCTTTATATCCAAACTCGTCAATTGTGATGTCCTTCAACTCTGGACGCTTTTGACTGATCCAATCCCAACAATAACCAGCAACGACTCGACTCTTATTATTGATCTTGTTCTTCTCTTTAATCTTATTGTGCATTTCCACTGGATTATCGAAAATTTGGAAATCAAACTTTTCTGGAGAGAAGTAATGAGTTGATCCTGGCCCAACGCCCAACGTTTCATCAAGCCAAGCCATGTAATCATCAGACCCGCTACAACGAAATTGTGATGTTAACTCTAAGCGCTCAACCAAAGCTCCAGCCAAGTTAGCCTGCTCCTCAATCATCGATATCTCGCCTACATCGGACCAAGTCACCTTCTGTGCCTCATCAATGAAGAAAACTGATGTCTTTGCAGTATCAATGATCTCCTTAACTTGGTTCTCCCCCAAGTTTTTGAACATACCTGACTTCATCTTTAGGCGATGGGCCTCATCAACAATTAAAGTGTCGAAACTAGAACTCTCAGTTTCGGTAAATGAACCAGAACCGCTAAACAGGCTGCGAATATCAGCCTTACCAAAAATCTTTTTCAACTTTGCCTCAAATACGGCACGAGGTGCGGCGTTAGGAGTCACATACTTCACGTTCAATCGCTGACTTGTTAGTCGAGCCAAAGCATTAATTGAGATTACTGACTTACCAGTACCCGGACCGCCATTGATGATGAGAACTCGTTTTTGCCCAGATAAGGATTCATTTGCTGCATTAACTATTTTTTCAAGCACCGTCTTTTGCTCATCTAACAATACAAACTCATCATGACCTTTAAGCATTGAGCCAACAGAATCCGCTAGCTGTTGAGATGGTCGAATTACCGCCGCGTCAATGCGTTCAAGTAGATCTGTCCCAGTTCCCTCAGAAATGTTTGCACTAACCATAGAACGTAGTTGATCTCGTTCGCCCTTGATAAAAACAGGTACCTCTTTCAACTTTTCTTCATATCGCGATGAGTTAATCACGGTTGAAACTTCACAGTTATGCAAATAGGCACAGGCATTCACTGACACACCTGAGTCATATATGTACTCGTTGTACATTTTCAGATGACTCAAATAGCTCCAGGCTTGATAAGAGGGATGCGGTGTATCTCTAAGCCCGCCACCAAGAAAGGTGCGAACGTGTTCGTTTAGATCTGAATACTCGATATCTGTCCATTGCTTTAGCTCAATGATTACGAGTGATTCATCCCCTGCTGAATTCTTTCCAGACAGCATGAAATCGATACGGAAGGCTCTGCCATTCACTCGATATTCAATTGCAACCCCGGCATCACCTGGAATCTCAGGGGTGTTCATTGCGTGATACATGGCGTTTCCTAGTGAATTTCTCCAGGATGCGTACTCTGCGTCGCCAACTCGATGCCCAAGTTTGCGCTTTACCTCGTCCTTAACCTTGTCCTCGATAGAGGGGGCATCCAAAAGGAATTGATCCTTGGTGGCTAGGTATGCGAGCATGGATGAAGGGTATTAGGTCTCTTGGAAAAATACAGGCAAAACTTCTTCATACATGGTCAGTGTCAATATCCAAAAATGTGAACTGAATCGACATCTATGGGTTTACTTTCATCCAAAAAGAAGGTTTCGATTCGATTCTCAACCGTGTTGAATATCTTCTGCTCGCCACCTTTTTCATTAACTCTAATGTTGGGTACCATCAAGAAAAGGTGCTTCGCCTCTGCACACAAGTGTGTTTTCCAGACATCAAGTAGATCCATATTATTCGCGATCGTCTTACCTCGCTCAACTTCGAACAGGATTCCCCCACCTGCAAGTGATTTGAAATAATCGGGTCGAATTCCCGAGACTTTGTAAGAAGCAAAAAGACCTTTCTTTTCACTAACGAATCCAAGAGATTCCATCTGAGCCAAAATTGATCTTTGAACAGTGTGACTCGATGCGCCAAACTTATGAACTTCAGCTATAGCTTCCTTCACTCCCTTAGTTTTGAGAACTTCAAGCACTTGTTTTGATGTAATTAGGGTTTCGGAGAGATTCTGACTGTCAGCCAGTCCAGGCTGAAGGAATACTCGGTAACTCTCCGTAACTTCCATTCGCCAAGCTTCGCATCAATAGTGAATAGAAGCTAGCCCAAGCTCGGTAGCTCTCGATCCCCCAGAAATGGTTCAAGCTCTTAATCGCTCGGTGGCAGTTCCAGCTTTGGTTTATCTGTAGCGCCCTCTTTCAACTCATCCTGAATTGCTTTGATGGTGGCGGGGATTCCGTTTTCATAGGAGTAAAGGCCCAAGGCAAACAGGTGGGAAAAGGCGTAACCATCTTCGGGAGAGAATCGAAGGCCAGATGATTTTTGTCGGTTTGAAACTCCGAAGATGAAATCTGTTCGATCTGGATTTGAAAAAGAAGAGAGTAGTTTTGCAAATGCCCACTCGGTTGTTGCAATGGGGCCGGCGAAGATAAGTCGTTGATTGGTTAACTTCACCATTCCTTGATCCTTATCCATCTGCATCTCTACACCTGGAGTCATCGTGCCTTTGAATGAGCCGACTCTGTAACGAATACCGGCAACAAGTGGAATAGAAAAGCCTTGGGAGCCGCCGCTATATGTGGAGGGTGTTCTACCTGCTACGTGATAAATACCTTGGCCGGTCCATAAGACGAGCTCGCCTTTTTTCTGCACTAAGGATTGATCATCGGGTTCTTGGCCAGATTGTGCAGCGGTGAAGATGTCGAGTGCTTGGGTGAGGACTTTGTTTTCTCTCTCCCAATCAAGGAGTGCTGTTTCGTAAACAGATTGGGCGCGCTTTGCTGCTCGCTTGGCTTTGAAGTTGGCGATAAATCCCATGGGTTAAGTATCTCTTTAATGTTGGTGGTTTGATGGAGATTACGCAGAGTGACTGACAGATTTATGGATATTGCTGACAGTATGACTAGGCAATTGTGGGTGAGGTGTTCCCTACTGTCAGAGCGGTGGCGTATTTTTTACCTATGAAAAAGCGCCTGGCGATTGTCGCGTCTGTATTGTCATTAGCTCTTCTTGCTCCCATGAGCGCTGATGGAGTCGAATTCGGTCAGGATGCAACTGGCGATCCCAATGCTGTCTGGGTAATGGGTGCGAGTGGATTCCTTTATTCAGACCGAATCGTTTTCACTGCGGCTCACACTATTGAATACTTTGGAGACACAGGGTATCTGTTTGAACCTGGGGTTAAGAATGGTCCCTCCAACAAAAGATATGTGGCTCAAAAAATTCTTATGGCACCAACGTATAGAGCACGCGTTGGCACTGACAACACAAGAGTTGATGATTTTGCGATCATAATTCTTCGCGAAAGCATGCCCGTGCGAAATATCGTTCAAGTGGCTTCACCTTCTGACATCGAAACGTTTATTCGAGAGAAAGCCCCAGTTGAAATGGTCGGATATGGCTTTCAAAATGAAGCTATGCGGACAGACTTGCAGGCGCGGTATAACAATTCTCCACATAAGATGACGAGTGTTCTTGTTAGTAGTGCGGATCTACGAAAGTACTACGCAGCTTACCCTGGATGGATTCAGCCCAACCAAACTATTCTTGATTATGGAATTCCAAATAATGAAAAGACTGGGTCTAATTGTGACGGAGACTCCGGTTCTGGATTCTTCGTTCAGAAAGGTAATGTCCGGTACTACCTAGGAGCTGCTGGCGGATCGCAGGCAGGAATCACAAACTGCAACGGCTCTTTCACGAGATTTGCTCCGCATGGTGGGATGTCAGGTATTACTCCCACTTACAAGTTCCTAGCTCTCATTAAAGAGGCTGAAGATTTCGTTGCAAATGAGAAAAAGCTGGAGGCTGCGAAGTTAGAAGAAGAAAGAGTTGCTTTGGAACTCAAGGCAAAGCAAGAGGCAGATGAGAAGGCACGTATTGAGGCAGAACTTAAGGCTAAGTTAGATGCCGAAGCAAAGATTGCGGCTGAGGCTGCGGCGAAAGTAGCTGCTGAAGCAGCACTGTTGGCGGCGAAGAAGATGCAGGATTCGGTGAAAAAGCTTTACGTTGGAAAGAGTTGTCCAAAATTAAAGGCAACCAGGTCTGTTTCTGGAATAAAGCTCGTTTGTATAAAAAAGGGTAAGAAGCTTGTTTGGGCGGCTCAGTAGTCCCCAAAATCAGAAGACTTAGCTTTTGTATTGCTTCGAAACAACTTCGGCGAGGATAGGTGCAGCGGCCGCCCACTCAATGCCATAAACGTTCTTAAATGCTTGATTAAATGGTGTTCCAGTCACAGCTTGGCGCACAAGCTCCATCGCAGAATCTATTCCCTTAATCGCAACAAGGGCTTCAATGGTGGAGAAACCCAACGTATAGGAATAACCCCGCAAAATGGGATTGGTTTTTCCAGGTGCAACTTGTTCATAAAATCTCAATACATTCGCAGGAGAGAAATCCTTTTGTGTTTCATTTGCTGGTCGACTGTTAATTACCCAATTCCGCTGATACTTATAAGAGGCCAATGAGTCAGATGAACCCAGTTTGTCGAATAGAGTCGCATGACCTTCGGAGAACCACGCAGGGATTGTCTCGGTCCAATTACCCCATACTCCGCCTTGTTGAAATGACTGAACAGTATGAGTGAATTCGTGAATGTCCAAAGTTGGAACTTTACTGCGATCTGTCCACGATGCATTGTTTGGTATCGCTATTTGAAAATAGCCCTGCCAATTTTGTAAGTTTCCGCCACTACCCGTTTCGCAGTTATTTACAGTGGGGCATGAATTTTCTATTTGCCCATCCCACCATGGCGCTCCATCTTTTTCGCGAAATACTTTCTTCGCCCATTCTTTATCAATGAAATTGTAGTAAATCGCGTTAACAACTGCAGGCTGTTTGAAATTTCTCATCAAATTTGATGCCAGACTAACTGCGGTCATGGGATTTATGATGCTTGGTTTTGTATTTGGCCCAACTAGAACGTCGAGTTTAAATTTTGGTTGATAATTCGGATCGATTTGAATCAATTTTTTGTTGTAGATATCTGTTGAAATCTGATCAACATTGGCCGCAATGTTGTCCCAAGTTAGAACAATTGGTGCAGGCGTTGGGGTCGACGTAGGTGTCGGGGTTGGTTCCGCTGTCGGTGTTGGAGTCGGAGTTGGCTCTGGCAATGGAGTTGGCGTAGGTGTTGGTGTTACAACCGGTTCCGGTTTCTTTATTGCAACGCCTTTATTCCAGACAAGCTTTGTTCCAGATTTAATGCAGGTGAACTTCTTACCTGAAGCCGTCGCAGTCGAACCAACTTTCGTGCATTTAGCACCGGCTTTAGGAGTCGCCGCTTGTACTGGTGCGGCAAGGGCAAGCAACAAGGCGATCGCTATTGCTAGGCGGCCCTTGCTCTTCATGTAAAAGACTTAAAGTGACTTAAGAACCATGATCAGAGCTGTTGTTCCCGCTCCGATAAAGAAGAGTGCAAGCGGGACCCAACCGAAGATTCTGTAAGGAGTGATCTTGCCGGTCTTTGCGCCAGTTTCGTTTTCTTTGCTCATGCTTAAAGGTTACCTGTTAAGGCATTACCAATCCACCATCAACGGGAACAGTAATTCCGCTGACGTAACTAGAAGCATCGCTGGCTAGCCAAATAAGGGTTGCTGCGAGTTCTTCGGGATCTCCAAGGCGGCCTGCTGGTGTGAAGTTCTTGACCATCTCGACCATTTCCTTGGGAAGTTCATCGCTCATTTCAGATGGGAAAAATCCTGGGGCTAATGCGTTGACACGAATGTTCTTGCGTCCGGTCCATTGTGTTGCAAGGTCGCGAGTTAATCCGATCAATCCTGCTTTGCTTGATGCATATGCAGCTTGCGGCAACATTTGTGGTTTTAGTCCGAGAACACTGGAGATGTTAACGATGACTCCCCCGTTGGTGTTGGCGCGGGCAAATGCTTGGGCCATCCAATATGCGCCAAAGAGGTTGACGTCGATAACGGCTTTGTACTGTTCTGGAGTTTCTTTAGTTGCAGGAACTGCGGTTCCGACTCCGGCGTTGTTTACCAAGATGTCGACATGGCCAAAGGTTTTCACTGCGTGTGCGATTAGTGCATCGCACTGTTCTGGTTGAGTCACATCGGTTTGAAGTGATGTGTATTTGCGGCCTGCGGCTTCAACCAATGCGCCGGTGTCAGCAAGGCGATCTGCGCGGCGAGCGCCGAGGACTACATCTGCGCCAGCTTCTGCGAGTGCTTTAGCGAAGGCAACGCCAAGACCTGATGATGCGCCGGTCACAACTGCGACCTTTCCATCTAAACGAAAGCGATTCATCACACTCATTGGGACTCTCCTCAAAACGGGTAAAGGTGCGTAGGCTTGCAGGTATGGACTTTAACCTAAGCGCGAAGACAACTGAATACGCCACCAAGTTGCAGGCTTTCATGGAGGCAGAGGTTTTTCCGGCAGAGCATGTGTACGAGCAGCAGCGGGCGGAGTTAGCGGCAGCGGGTAAGCCACATGGAGTTCCGGCTGTGGTTGAAGAGTTAAAGGTAAAGGCGCGTGCGTTGGGGTTATGGAATCTCTTCTTGCCTCATAGTCATGATCCGCATCATGGTTTGTCAGTTGTTGAGTATGCGACGCTGGCAGAGATCACTGGGTGGTCTCCTGATTTAGCACCAGAGGCAACAAATTGTGCGGCGCCTGATACAGGCAACATGGAGCTACTGGATATGTTCGGCACCGATGAGCAGAAGAAGCAGTGGTTAGAGCCGTTGCTGGATGGACGAATTCGTTCAGGGTTTGCGATGACCGAGCCAGATGTTGCATCAAGTGATGCGCGAAATATTCAGACCAGCATTGTTCGCGATGGTGATGATTATGTAATTAACGGCGTGAAGTGGTGGACCACTGGTGCGATGGATGAGCGTTGCAAGATCCTCATCGTTATGGGAAAGACAAACCCTGATGCAGATGCACATCATCAGCAGTCGATGGTGCTGGTTCCAATTGATACACCGGGTGTGACGGTGGAGCGCAACCTGCAGGTGTTTGGGTATGTCGATCAACATGGGCATGCAGAGGTTTCATTTAAGAATGTGCGGGTTCCGGTTTCAAATCTTGTGGGACCAGAGGGTGAAGGGTTTGCGTTGGCGCAGGCGCGTTTGGGGCCAGGACGAATTCATCACTGCATGCGTGCGATTGGAATGGCAGAGCGTGCGTTGTCATTGATGATTCAGCGAACAGTGGCGCGCGAGGCTTTTGGATCTGCGTTGGTAAAGCAGGGAGTAATTCAGGAATGGATTGCTACTGCGCGCATTGAGATCGAGCAGGCGCGGCTGTTGGTGTTAAAGGCGGCGTGGATGATTGATACCGTCGGTGCCAAGGGTGCGCGTAAAGAGATTGCAGCGATCAAGGTTGCGGTGCCGCAGATGGCACAGCGTGTGGTCGATCATGCGATTCAAAGTTATGGCGGAGCTGGTGTGAGCCAGGATTCTCCATTGGCTGCGATGTACGCGGGTATTCGCACATTGCGAATCGTGGATGGGCCAGATGAGGTGCATATTCGCGATATTGCACGGTTAGAAATCAAACCTTATTTAGCATGAAGGATTTAACTCCGGTCCGTGAAGAGGATCGCTTTGATGTTGCGCGGATGCATGCGTGGTTGCAGCCATTTATTGGTGTGGAAGCATTGCCAGATGTTTCGCAGTTTCGAAGTGGTGCATCAAATCTGACCTATCTGTTGCAGTATCCAGATCGGGAATTAGTGTTGCGTAAGCCGCCGGTGGGAATGAAGGCGGCATCGGCGCATGACATGAAGCGTGAGTTTTTGATTCAATCGCGGTTGCAGCCGGTCTATCCCCTAGTGCCATCGATGATCGCGTTGTGTGATGACCAATCGGTGATGGGTTCGGATTTTTATGTGATGGAAAGAGTTGTCGGAGATATTTTCCGGCGCGATGTTCCAGAGGGTGTAACGCCGGCTGATGTTTCAGTGATGGCAGACTCTTTGATTAATGGATTGGTGCAGTTGCATGCGGTGGATGCATCGATTTTGGCGGAGCTGAATAAAGGTCCTGGGTATGTGCAGCGACAGGTTGAAGGTTGGTCAAAGCGTTATCGCAATGCGTTAACGGCAGATGTTCCTAATGGTGAAA
>JACCDW010808967.1_pt1 | contig 21767 bp, 21 predicted proteins | sample 7449781 | NCBI WGS metagenome assembly JACCDW01 (sample SAMN15323449, study PRJNA562643) | freshwater metagenome | isolation source: river surface water | place: USA:Blue River Watershed | collected 2017-08-18
CAGCAGCTGCATCAAGAAACCGTGGAGCTGCTGCAGGTCCAATTGATTTAAAGAGTATGTATTGGAAAAAAAGAAAACCAGTTCAAATTGATAAATGGGGTGCTAGATATATGCAAGATGGAAAAGTCTCAAAAATGAGAGTTAATAATAATGTATATTCAAGCGTATTAGGATATTTTGAACAAACCCCATTTATGAAATTACCTTGTCGTTTAACAACATATACACAGACCTATTTTAAATATTATAAACAAGGTTTACCATTTATAGTCGCAATTGATAAACAATTCAAAAAATTAATTCCAGATAGACATAAAAAACAATATGAGCGTGCAAAGAAGAAAAGTTTCTATCAAATTGAAGATACTGCATTTAGTTCATTAACAATTAACAGAAATTTCCGCACAGCATTACATCAAGATGCAGGAGATTATAAAGAGGGTTATGGTAACTTATCAGTTGTTGAACGCGGTAAATATCATGGCGGATATACATTATTTCCTCAGTATGGTGTTGGTATAGATTTAAGATCAGGTGATTTTGTTGCAATGGATGTACATGAATGGCACTGTAATTCAAAATTATATGAAACTGATGAAGATAAACGATATAATAAAGATTTACCAAATGTATTCAATCACGATCCAAATACTGGAACAATGGGATCAACAGATAAATATTCACGAATTTCATTCGTATGTTACTTAAGAGAAAAAATTATTGATTGTAATGAAAAAGAAACAAAAGAATACTATAATAAAATTAAACTAGATCCAGTTAAGGGATTTAAAACAAAGAAAAATAAGAAAGATAAAAGTGGTAAAACTAGCGCAATAACTAGAAAAAGTAAAAAGGATGTAGAATAACAGGAGAATGGCAAGTACCATTAATAATATTTTTAGTCGTTTAGGTGCACCAGCAGCAACAGTTTCATCTCCGACACTAAGTAAACCACTTAATACTGGTATTAAACTAAATAATTCTAGTATATCTACATTAAAACCATCATCATCTTGGGGGAGAATATTAGCATATGTACTAGCAATAATAGTAGTTATTATAATTTTATTATTATTTGTACATTTTTTCATAACTCCTGTATTTAAAATGCATCCTGGTGATCCCGGTTATATACCATTACCAGGATATGATGATGGTGTATTATATTGGACATCAAGTTCATCATTTCTTAAATCAAGCGATACAATTATAAATTCATCTGTATATAATTATTCATTAATTATGGATATGTTTATACAAAATCCTCTACAATTTTCATCAGTTGAAAGAATATTATTTACAAGAGGTGCTTTATTTAATGAAAAACCACAGGGTGATACATTAACTGGAATTATGAGTAATTACAACCTCGTAGTCGCTTTAGCACCTGATACAAATGATTTAATTGTATCTGTTCTAAATATTAATAATAATATGGAAAATATTTTAATACCAAATGTACCTGTACAAGAACCATTTAGATTAGGTATTATATTAATGGAACAAGCATTAGAAGTATACATGAATGGTAAACTAGTACAAACAAAAGTATTAAGTGCAACTCCTAAATCATCTCAAGGAGATATAATAGGTCCAACTGGTCCAAATGCAACAGTAGCATTAATACGTAATTTAAAATTATGGAATAGAGTATTATCAACATCAGAAATACGATATAGTCCACCTGCAATAATGTCTGCTAGTGCATTTGGAGCACAGCCAATGCCTTCGTCATCATCTTGCCCTTCATTAACAAATGCAGAACAACGTTTAGAAAAATTAAAACCATTTTAAAATCCTATATGTAATATACTGTATTTAAATAGCCCTTGTTCCCAATTTGCTTTATATAATTCTTCATCAAATGTAAGTCTAATATAATTAGGTCTAGATAATTGTTCATTAATTTTAAACCAATAAATACTATCACTATTACCAGTTGATAAAATTAGTTTATTATATTGCGGTTGAAATTCAATATAATAAGGTATTTGTTCATCTTGACAATAGAAATGAAATTTAATATTTGTAATTATTTTATATTTTTTAGAGATATATTTACATAGATTTAGCCACATATTAATCTTATCTGGAGTAAAATAAAACAAGATTTTATGGTAATCTGAACCAGTATTCATAAAATCAGAAAGTGTATATGATGTTTTATTATCTTCTGTTATAAAGAATCCAGAATTTTCCCACATAGAAATATCTTCTGGAGATAATTCTGAAAGAAGAATAATATAGTCTTCAGGTTTTCCTGGTGTAACCGTTACAAATAGAGGTGTTGAACAAGTTCCCATTACAACACCTGATTTAATTAACCTTTAAGCTTTTCTAAAAACTATATTTTCCCATAAAGTATTAATAGAGATGTCACTTACGGCGTTAATTATATTTGGTATTTTACTAATTGCATTAACTTTATACATAGTTATTTATGTAATTTATCCAATGACTTTTGTTAATGATATATTACCCAATATGACTTCATTATCATCAAGTCAAGATATTTACTTTTCAGATAAGGTATCAAGTACTTTATTAACAACAAGTGGTTCAACTGTAATGGGATTTTTTAAAATGTTAGAAAGTGGTGATAGAACTATTAAATTACAAAATACTCAAGAATATATACCTTTATTATATGTAAACAATAATTGGTATTTAGAAGTTTCACCTGCACCCATTAATTCATCTGATACTGCAGCACGATTAAGAATAAGTACAAATAAAACTGCATCTTCCACTGGTCAAGATGAAATTATAGAATTACCTTCAATCCCTAAACAAAAATGGACATTTATTGCAATAATACGTGATGGAAGAAGATTTGATGTATTATATAATAATAAGATTGTAGCATCACAAAGATTATCTGAATATCCTGTTATTATACCATCTTCATTAACTATTGGAAATACTGGATTAAGTGGATCAGTAATACATGTAATGGTTCAAGCAAATGCAATGACGCCAACCGATATAGAAAAGGAAAGATTAGCAAGAGTTGATACAAATGGGGCAGTATTGGAGGATAATAAAATAGACTTAAGCTTCCCAGGAATTAAAATATTTGCTCAATGTCCTTCCGGATTACCCTGTGATGCTATTACAAGTCCTCCGCCAGACAATTTATTACAATGGTCAACTCCATATGCTTAAAAACATGGGTATTATATTATCGGTATAATTGACAGGAAAAATGAACAACGCTGGAAATTCAGATTCACCTTTAGGAAAATTATTTAGTATAATAATTGTAATCGGTGGATTAATAGGGTTATATTATTTATACCAATATTTATTTGGACCACGTACTGTTAATAGCGTATCATTAATAACAAAGACCCAATCTGCAAATGTTACTGCACCTATTACATTATCATCAAATAGTATCCCAATAATATATGAAGGTGGTGAATTTACAATATCAACTTGGATATATGTATCAAATTGGTCTTATAGATCTGGAATGAATAAACATATATTAAGTATTGGCGGACCATCATTTGATACTATTAGAATATACTTAGGTGGAAGAGTACCATCTGTACAAATAAGACTCCAAACAATGGATGTGTCTGCAGTTAATAATACTGTTCAATCTGGAAGTTCATCTGCAGCACCTTCATTAAGTATGACATCTCATAGCAAAGCTCCACCTACAAGTACAGTCCCTGTAGAGAATTTAAGTAAAGCAACCGAAAATGCAACATTTAATATATTACAGACTAATTCTGGATTATTAGATGGATCACCTTTATGTGATTTACCACAAATTGATTTACAGAAATGGATAAATTTAACAGTGTCAGTAAATGGTAAAACAGTAGATGTATATATGGATGGAAAATTAGCTCGTTCTTGTGTGTTACCTTCATTTTACAAAGTAGATGCAGGTGGTTATAATGCAACATTATTAGCATACGGTGGATTTGGTGGAGAAATTTCAACAACAATGATGTATGATGTAGCATTAAATCCTGAACAAGCCTATAAAAACTATATGGCAGGTCCAGAACCAATTACTAATTTACTTGATTGGTTAAAATCATTTTTCACACCAAAAGATACATTATAAAGCACTATTTAGCAAAAAGTAATTAAAATATAATTTTTATAAAAAGTAAAATAATAGGTAAAATAGAATGGATTTCCCTACAAGTAATGCTGCAAGATTTAATGCCGTTCAAGGGCCCGGTCTTGTACCACAATTATTATTAGGATTTACTATTACGGTAGTACTTTACTTAGTATTTATGTTTATAGAGATTATTTATAAATATATTAAACGTCTTGGTATGAATCGTACTGAATTATTACCAATAACATATAATGCTGAAGATATGGCAATAACTGTTTCACAAAATCCAAATTTATCAGGATCAAAACCTACATATTTTTCTGATAATGAGAGATCAGGTATTGAATTCAGTTATTCATTTTATTTAAACATAAATGCAAATTCATTTAGAAATGAAAAAGGATTATTACACGTATTCCATAAAGGATATCCAACACAGTTCCCTCTATTAGGACCTGGAGTATATGTGCATTCTGATACAAATACATTAAGAGTTTATATGAATACTTATAAAACTTGGAATAATTATGTAGATATAGATAATATTCCGGTTGGTAAATGGGTGCATTTTGCGGTAGCAGTAACAAATGATGCAATGGAAGTATATGTGAATGGAAACTTAGCTAAGAAATTATCATTTGATGGATACACTCCTTATCAAAACTTTGAAGATTACTGCTGTTTTAGTCAACGTAGAATAACAATTTCACATAGCACAGTTCCATCTGTTGATGAAACAGGATTAGATATATTTGGTAGTTTTAAAGGTATGTTAAGTAAATTATATTACTTTAACTATGCACTATGCTATAGTGAAATTAATAAATTAATGAATGAAGGTCCATCAGGTACAATGAATTCAGCAACTACGACAACAAATGTGCCACCCTATCTGGATGATACTTGGTGGTCACAAGGATATTAAATTGTGTATATATAGAATGCCAAAAGCTAAGACTTATAGACGCAGACATCTGTCAAAGAGAAAGACATCACGTCGTCATTCACGTAGACACACAAGAAAACGTAGTGGTGGTGGTGGATGTGAAGATTTAAGAGCTGAATTTGAAAGAATAAAAATCAGTGTTGAAAAAATGAGAAAACCTACATATGAAAATAAACATAGTCAAGTAAGATCGCTTCATAATAAAACAGAAAGAGCGATGAATGCACTAAGAACAAGAGCTCAAAAACATAGTTGCGAAAGCTTAATAAATGAAATTGATACATATGAAAATACTGTATTAAAAAATAAAACAAATAAACTATTTTAGGGCTAACTAATTATAAATTATAGTTAATTATAAATATCTAATACGTGGATCTAAAGATCTATATATTAAATGATAGTAAATTAGTAATGCCTGGTGGCGGTTTATATTCTTTAGTTGCTTACGGGGCACAAAACGTACTTCTAAGTGGTAACCCTGATTTTACCTATTTTTACAAGACATATAAAAAATATGCTCATTTTGCCGAAGAATCAGTAACTTTTGCAATGGATGGTCCACAAGAATTACAATATGATCAACCAATTCAAGTCCGTTTTAAAATACAGCGTGTTGCAGACTTAGTACGTGATATGTATTTTGTATTTGATTTACCTGATATATATTGTAAGTATATTGATTTACAGACTTATCAGCCACAGAGATCAGCACAATATAATTTTGCGTGGACTAATTTTATAGGATGTCATATAATACAAAATATAGGATTTTATATTGGCGGTCAAAAAATTCAAGAGTTTGATGGAGATTATATGACAGTTAAAGCCCAGTCAGATTTAGATGCAGATACATATATAAAATGGTCAAAATTGGTTGGAAATATTCCAGAATTATATGACCCTGCAAATGGAATATATAGAGGTGGATCAAGTGGTTTACCAGCATATCCTTTAGTATATAATACAAATGGTCCTGCAGGGCCAACACAGGGAAATGTTAATAGGCCATCAATATTTGGTCGCAGAATTCAAGTACCATTACCTTTTTGGTTTGCAGAATCAACATTTGAGGCATTACCCTTAGTATCACTACAATTACACGAATGTGAAGTGCAGATTACTCTAAGACCAATTAATCAACTTTATAGGGTTTTAGATGCAAATGGATATTCAGTTGCACCTGGATATCAATATAATCCATCACCTCAGGCTTTACAGCCTGAAAATGTATATTATACTTCTGTATCTGATATAACAGATGTTACAATAAACAATTTTTTAACAGATATAGGAGTCCCTAAGCCATTAATAAATACTTGGCAGTTAAATCCTCGTATACAGTTGACGTATGTGTATTTAACAGATGAAGAGCGTGCACAATTTTCAACAGAAGCATTACAGTATCTAGTAAGACAAATAACACGTTATAATTTCATAGGTATAACAAGTAGACAAATTGTAGAACTAGATACACATAATCCAATAAATCGTATAATGATAATACCTCGTCGTTCTGACTCAGTATTATATAGAAATCAAGTAGATAATTATTCAAATTGGATTGATCCTAATAAAGCGCCATTTATTCCTCCAGGAGGTGGATGGGGGCCAATAGTATTAACATCAGCAACAGGGCAGTTTGTATTAAATGGACAACGACAAATCTTACAAGGTTTACGTATTCTAGGAGATGGTAATGAATTACAAGAAGAAAAAACAATAGACTACTTTACACAAGTAGTACCTTGGAAGTATTTAACTGGTTTACCAAATGAAGATTTAGTAGTATATCCATTTGGATTACATTCACCAACTACACAACCTGATGGTAGTATAAATAGTAGTAGAATTAAATTATTTCAAATAGATTTAATAGTTAATTCATTACCAGCAAATACATTATATCAGTATGAGTTTGAGGTATATGTAGAGAATTATAATTGGGTTAATATTGCAAGTGGTATGGGTGGCCTTAAATATGCTCTATAGTGTTATTAGGTGGTTGATTAGAATCTGGTATATTTGTAGTAGGGGTAATAGTATTTTTTTTACAAGAATATGTACAAGGCCCCCAATAAACAGTACATAACATAACAGTTGATATTAGTAACATAAGAGTAGATACTAATTGAAGAATAAATGTATTAATAACAACACCTTTAAGGTCATTTACATTAATACATGTTGCATTAATTGCATTAATATATGTGATATACTGATATGACATTCATTAAGTTATAGTTTTAATTGTTTAATAGGATTATATCAAATTTATTATTTGGAACAATATTTTTTAACATCATCCCAATCAACATCAAGAGAATCATCAATATCTTTAGAGAAATGTTCAATAAGGAATGATTCTGTAATGGAGTTTTGAAAGCGTATAATATCTTTAATTTCACAGTATTCACGAACAGATAATAATTCAGATTGTGTAAACTGTATAATTCTTAGGACAATATTCCAAGCGTATTTTTGAGGAGTATTTAGTATATCATTTTTAGGAGTATTTTGGATATAGGATTCCATAATCTGAAAAATATAGGAGTGGATTGTTTAGGAGTCTGAGTCTGATTCCGATTTTTTAGGAGCTCGGATTCGGATTTCAGGATATCCGCTTTTCCGTGTAGGATTCCGTTTAACATACTCTGGATATGTTTTAAGAAGCCATTCAACAGCTTTTTCCTGTTTTTTTATACGATTAGGATCGGATTGTAATCCACCAGGTTCCTTATAATATGATGTTTTAGGAGCAACATAATTTAATCTAATTACACATCCATCTCTAATATATGCTTTAATAGATCTAATATAATCATCTTTTTCAGCCATTTCTAATTTAATTCCTTTATCACCTTTGATACCAGGATTAATAAATCCACAAAAATTACCAACGATAAATTTAAGATCAGTTGAAATAGTTGGTTTCATAAAGAATCCATTAGGAACTGCATATATACCCCATAAAGTGCATTTATGTTTTATACATTCATTAAAACCAGTTCTAATAACATTAATTAAACTTCGGAGTGGTTTTTCGTGACGTTTATTGGATTCATCATATTCAATAAATCCAGAAATATCATCATCCATAGAAACAATTTTTTTATTAATAGGGAAATAATTACTTATAAAATTGCGAACTTCAGCTAATCCAGGGACACCCAATATAAGTTTATTGTATGTTTTAGGATCAAGAGTATCTTTATATAATTGCATTTCATCATTATTAGCAACAAAAACAAATATTTTAGAGGCAGGTATATTATAATGTTGTAAAGTGGCAAGAGTTTTATTTTTCAAAGTTTCAGCTCGTTTATATGAAGGTATAGCAATAATCCAGTCATCATTACGTGAACTTCTGGTAGTGGATGAATGTCTTGGGCTAATTTTTAATTTTTTGGTAGACATATTCTAATAATATAGGAAGTAAATAAACTATAAAAACTTTCCAGAAAGTGATAATAGGGATAGGATGTCTGACACAGATAATAATACGGAGAATACATCTTTTTTAACAAATCTTAAGAATACTGTAAAATATAAGGCACATAAGGCAGTATATAATCCAGATGCAAATAAGTTTGCAGATAATCAAAAAACAATAGATGATCAAAAGAAAAAAGAAGAAGAACAGAAAAAACAATTAGAAGAGCAAAATAAAGTTAATGCTACGGATACTACTGAATTATCAGTAGGATTAGTATTCAATGAGACAATAACACAAATGAAATCATTAGCAGTTAAAATTGTAATTCCATTTATTGCATTATTAATCGCAATGTTTGTAACAAATGATATGATAATTTATCCAAAACCAATAAGATTGATAATGTTTATTATAGTATTATTATTTTGTACATTTTTACCATTTTATATGGGAATATTTATATTATATTATATCTTAAAATTGGTCTATGCGTGGTATAAACGTAATGTATCTGATAGAGAAAATGCATCAAGTTATCAATATATGCCAACAATATTTACATTATTACCAATAACAACATCAAATGTGTGTTCAGCTTTTGGTAGATTTTTTTATTATCCCATAAGCTATCCAAAGTTTGATAAGAATGCATATGAGACTGGTGGTAAATTAAAGGTAGTAATGAATAATTATTTAGTAGATTTAATTGATAGTTTTACAGATTTTGATAAATATAAATCACAGCCATTATTTGTTAAATTATTAGAAAAAATAAATAAAAATTTTAGTACGATGCATTTAAGAGATATACCAAAATGTGGGACAGAATCACCACAAGAAAAAACTGCAGCAGAGCCAAGTGCAGTAGAGCCAACTGCAGCAGATCCAAGTGCACCTAAAAATGAAGAAAATGAAAGCTAAATGATATAAAGGAAATAAAAAATAGATATATAAATGCAACAACCATTTGTATCAGTTATAACGCCAACATATAATAGACGCAAGTTTATTCCAATATTAATAGAGTTATATAAGAATCAGACATATCCAAAGGATAGAATGGAATGGATAATATTAGATGATGGTACAGATAAGGTAGAGGATTTATTTATGGAGGCATCTAAAACAATTCCAAATATAAAGTATATTTATAATTCAGAAAAGACAACAATAGGTGCAAAGCGTAATAGGTTAAATGAAGAAGCGAAGGGGGATATAATAGTGGCGATGGATGATGATGATTATTATCCAGCAACAAAGGTAGCTACAATAGTTACAGCATTTAATAAGAATCTTAAAATAAATTTGGCAGGAAGTTCGCAGATGTATTTATATTACACGTCAGATAAGAAGATATATTCAGTGGGTCCATATAATCCAAATCATGCAACAAATGGAACGATGTCATATAGAAAAAAATATGCAAAGAAAAATAAATATAATGAATATGTAACGCACGCAGAAGAGATGCAATTTTTAGAGAATTATAAGAATCCAATGATTCAAATAGATTCGAGAAAATCAATATTAGTAATATGCCATACAGATAATACATTTGATAAGGACCAATTAAGAACAAATGATAAATATAAAAACAATCCACTATTTAAAGAGACATCATTAAAATTAAAGGACTTTGTGGGAGAAAGTAAAATTCGTGAGTTTTATTTACAATTATAAACCTAAAGATAAATAGTATGTTTTTTAACTAATAAGAAATAGATGAATGAAATATTATATGAAAAGTTAAGTATATTAAACAATATATATAATAATTCAATTGGAAATCAATTGAATTATAATAGAACATATGTGCAACCAAGTGTAATAAAAACAGAATTATATAATCATCAGAAATCATTAATAAACGCAATGCATATACACAGAGATAGAATGACAAGAGGATTTTTATATAGGAATCAAGCAATAAATGGAAAATTAGGAATAATAGGAGATAATGCAGGTACAGGAAAGAGTTTATCAATATTGGGGTATATAGCATCATTGGTAAATAGTTGTACAAGATTAACATCAGAATTAGTAGAGAATTCAAATAAATATTTTTTTTCTCACGAATTATATGAAGTAAGTGATGTATCTTCAACAAATTTAATAATAGTACCACATTATTTATTTAATCAATGGAAGAATGAGATATCAGTGCATACAACAATGAAATATGTAGCAATAGAAACAAAAAGAGTATTAAAAGGAGATGATATTGCTGATTTAATAGTATCAAGTCAATTTGTATTAACAACATCAAAATGTTATAAGAATTTAGAAGAGTATGTGCAAGGATATGGGATAAAGTGGAATAATGTATTTATAGATGAGGCAACATCTGTATATATAAGTCCAAATGTACCAAGATTAAGATTTCAATTTTTATGGTTGATAACAAATAATTGGATGCCATTACTATTTAAATTTCCAGCATTAGTAAAGAAAGATTTATATACTATATCAAATAATATAATATTAAATAATGAATTAAAAGAATGGTTATTAGAGCCGCCTTCAACAACAATGTATGATGGAGTAATAGCATCATCTGCATTTTTTAAGGAGTATTTACCCTATAATCATAATGCGCGTCATTTTATTCTATTAAGAAATTCAAAGGAAGTATTAAATAATAGTATTAAGATTCCAGGTGCAGTTACAACTACTCTTAAGTGTAAACCCTCGATAACGTTGCAGGGATTGGTATCATATTTTTCATCAAGAAATTTAGAGCCAGTGATACCAGAAAATAAAATTAAACAAATATTTCAGGCGTTATCGGTTAGAATAATAGAACAGGAGGAATATGTATTAAGTCAATTACTGCATAAACATAATTTAATAAGAAAAAAAATTGAAGAAGGAGAATGTATGATTTGTTTAGAAAAGGCAAATAATTTATGTATAACAAATTGTTGTCATAATATTTATTGCGGAAAATGTTTATTACAAAATGCAATTATAAATCATAAATGCCCAACCTGTAGAGATGTATTAAATTCAAATTCATTGGTATGTATTAATAAATTATTACCAGAAGATAAATTACTCTCTAGAACTAAATTAGAAGTATGTTTAGATATATTAAGAAATAATAAAGGTGGTAAATTTATATTATATAGTACATTTGATAATATATATTATCAAGTATATAATGAAATTAGTAAATTAGGATTAAGAGTAGAAAGATTAGAAAATAATTTATTCTCTTTAATCAAGACAATAAAAAATTTTAATGAAAATAAAACACAAGTATTATGTGTATCAAATGTGGAGTTATTGCGTGGATTAACGCTTACAGGGGTTTCTCATTTGATTTTTTACCACGAACTGCCCGTTTACGAGTTGAAGGAGGTTTTGATTCATTCTGCGCAGAGGATTGGGAAGAAGACGTCTTTAAATGTAGTTCATTTAAACTCTGAGTTGTCAATTTAACACCAAGAGTATCATTTAATTTACCAGTTTGATATGTTGCCCATTGAGTAACACATCGAAATGGAATATGATTTTCATTAGCAACACGATTCATTTCTTTCCAAGCATTAAATAATGCAGATTGTTTTGTTAATACCATTGTATATTGTAATTCATTTAATTCAGGAATCTTATTAGGTTTTTCATAATGTTGTAGATATAAATTAGGATATTTTAATTTGAGTCTATATGACAATGGTAATAGATTCCAACATTGATGAAAAAATGCCCAAAAGTCTGCACGATCACTCCATCTTAAATAATCTAAAATTTCACTATATACTTCAAATGGTACTTTAGATAAGTATAATGGTAGATTTTGATGAAATAATAAACCAGCTAAGTTAGCATCTTTAGTTTCAAGATCAAGTTCATCATTTTCATTCCATTTTTCAAATAATGTAAACCAAGCAGCCCTAATAGCTATATGAATATTTTTATCAAGACATTCTTCCTTATTTGCCATATATGTACCTTGAGATTTATCATTATAAATTAAACTCTGCGATACTTTTCTAATATCTCCTAACTGATATAATGAATCTGGGATTTCACGTTTGAAAAATTCAATAAGTTTATCTTTTTTAGGCATATTAACATAATGAACACAACAATATTTTAGTAACTGTTGCATAATACGACCTTCTAAAATATTACAAATTAAAATTAATGGGCAATCAAGTGAAAAATTGCGCTTGGATTTTAAATAATCTAGTAGTTCTTGTAGACCGCCTTTTTCACCTTGAGATAATCCATCCATTTCATCAAGTAGAACCGCACGTCCATTGGGTGTAGAAGGATGAATCCATTTACTAACTCCCGTTTCAATGAGGAGTGGCATAATTGTTTGTCTGAAACTGGATCCAGTCCGTGTATGGCTTGCATTAAACTCCTGAATCCAATATTGTGCTTGTTTGCAAACTCTGTAAACCATTGTTGTTTTTCCAACTCCTGGAGAACCAATTAAAAGAAATGCTGGATGAGAGCGTGTTTTTAGCCATTTTATCATAGCATCTTCTATTTCTGGATGTAAACAGGCTGTATCCTTTTCAGGTAAACTAGTACGAACCATACTATTAAATCCTTATTAATTGTTCTTTACATTCAATTATACATTCAATTACACATTCAAATATATTAATAAAATTATACTTTATTAATATTATATTTTATTAATATTATATTTAAATAGACTAAAAGGCTAATTAAATATAATAAGTGCATTCAACGGGAATCGAACCCGTGTTGCCACCTATACCTCATTAATACTAATGGAAGGGTGGTATTCTACCACTAAACTATGAATGCATAGCGGATATTTTCTATCCACTATATTCGGATATCTTAATTTATAGTTTTAAACGCATTATTTTTTAGATCCTAAGAGTTGTGGACAATTACCACCGCTTGAACCGCCTCCTGGTGGCACTGGAGTATTATTAGCACCCATACAACTTTCTCCATTTGAAATACCCTCCCAAGTTAAACCATATTGTATTGCTCTTTTACATAATTCATTATTCTTATCAGCAGGATTTGTACTTTGTGTTGCTAATGGAAAATAATAGGAGTCATTCTGAGGAGGATTCGTTGTACCATCAGCAGGAAATACAGATAATGCACTATTACGTGATACACCAATTGTATCAATACAAGTATCTACTGTGCCACTGGTAGTAGTACGTTTAAAGTACATTAAATAATCAGGGCAAGTGTTTACATTAGGAGGCCATGAGACCGGAGCGCCAGAGAATAATGAGCTATCACTTCCAAACCATCGGATTCCATAAATAGAAAAAATAGCTAATGAACCAGCTAAAAATATTAATGCAGTAACAGTTCTTTGTGTAGTAAAAAACTTATGTGTACCAAATAATATTACTACAATAGCAGCAATTATGTAAATTCCTAGATATATGTTAAACATCTTCCTAAACCATTTTTAGAAAAAAGAGTAGAACAAATTATTTATAAATGTTTATTTTAGTATATATTTAACTCCATATGTTTCAGGGCGAATATGCCCTTTTCTACCATAATTATTTCCTTTAGTACAATCAAAATCTAGAACAGGTTTTAACATATAGTCTGGAATCTTATGATATGATCCAACCATACCTCCTACAATTGCTGCATTTGTATCAGTATCACCACCTTTCATTAGAGTAATTTTAATAGCATCTTCAAATGTAATATGAGGATTACGTAAAAAATATATCGCCATTACAAATCCCCATCGAACATGACCAATCATTTTTGTACAATTTAATTCAGTAATATCAAGTGATTCTTCAAAGAACCATTGTTTAACTTTATCACTAGAAATATTAGATTCTGGATTATTAATAAACTCTTCAGTTAATTTAAGAGTTTCTTGAGGTGTTTTACCCATTAGTATATTACAAATTGCAAATAGATATACTTTATTTACTTCTTTACATACTTGATTAGGATGCGATAAACTACAATCCATATCTGAAATACGAATCATATCATTAATAATATCAGATTCATAATTAATAACATAAGAAGCAATTGCAGTAGATCGCATTAATGCACCATTTGCCTCAGATGTTTCATTAAATCTATTAACAATATCATTAATATGTCTAATATGATTATTAGATAATATATTATTAGTATTATCTTTTGCATCAGTAACAACTTCATATGCAGCTTCAAATGCAAAACTACAAGTACGTCCAATATCAAATGGCGCAGATTCATACCATTTTGCATATTCTCGAATCATTGACTTATAAAGAGTATCATAATTATTTAGACGTGAATTAGTTAATGCTTGCCACAGAGCTAAAGTTAATTCACCATCATCAGTAATTTGTCCAGGGCCAACACGAATAGGTCCTCCTCCAGGCATTTTCATAGCATTTAATGCCATCTCTTCAGTTATTTCACGTCCAATAAATTCTAATGTTGCTCCTGCTGCATCACCAACTAAAGCTCCTAACATTGCATTATAGATCATTATTAACTATTAATCTGGTAATACATTTAAGTAGTATAATAATTAGAATATTTATTAATATTAAATTATTATCTAAAGTTTTTTATATTTTTGGATACTTTTTATAAAAAGTATATTTTGCAAACTTTTTTTTTAAAACTATATTTTTTGCGAACTTTTTTATAAAAAGTTCTTTACATCTGTCCACCAGCAATGGGTGTTAGGCCAGCGAGTGCCAGGGCAGAGCTAAATCCAGCCATAGGTACTACTACATAGTATACACCATACATAGTTAAACCACCGCCTACAATGCCACCAAAATCAGCACCAGGTGCAGCAATTTGAGGGCCTAATAGTTGTACTTCACGGTAGAAAGAACCATTGTATTGTACAGTCTTGCCCATATCGCGTGCAATTAAACCAGTAGTGGTGGGGGCTGGGGCTGCAACTGCAGTCATAGTGCCAGGGTAATTACCAGCTCCAGTTGCAGGAGGGTTTAATTGGTAATAAGTAACTGAAGAAGGTGCATTGTAGAAAGTAGTAGCTAGAGGTACTTGTCTAGTGGAACTTAGAACGGAGGTCATTTTATACTTTAGAGTTAGAAATTATTTGTCGGATGAGCCAGATATATTTTTTGAAAATTATCGCACACCGTACCTAGCCAATGATTTTTACCCCCGTAATATAAATCTAAAAAATATAAATCTAATTTGTAATATAAATTATAATATTAATATTTAATATTTAATTTAATATTTGTTAAATATAATTAATTATATTTAAGCTTGACCACCAGATACAGGTGTCATTGCAACAGGTGCTAAGCCAGAGTTGAATCCAGGCATTGCAACAGGTACATAGAAAGTGCAATATTGTGCATTAGCAGAAGGTACAACAGGGCTACCACCAACACCAAAGGTGGCACTTAAATTAACAGGGCTTACTAGTTGTACTTCACGGAAGAATGATTGGGTACCAGATGCACTTCCTACAGCACATTTAATAGTTTTACCCATATCACGTAATAGATATGTATCAGTACTTATCGTCATATTAGTAATAGTAGTAGTAGCAGTAGTAGCAGATACAAATCCAGTTGAACCAGGATAGTTACCAGAGCTATTTGCATCAGGGGTTAGTTCATAGAATACTGATCCAGGGGTAGTTGTAGTAACAGTGTAGTAAGTAGTACTTACAGGGATTTGTCTTAAGAAACGAGTTACAGAGGACATTTTATATTCAGAGCTTAGAAAAAAAACACGGAGTGGTGGATAGAGATGTCATCAGCTGGTGCACCAATTCCTGATTTTCAACTTCCGTATACAACAACAGTTCCTGGAGGTCAAAATGGACGTGTCAATCTAACTCCTCAATCAGCCGCAGGCGGCTCTACCGTACCAGATACAGCAGGTTTTAGCTATCCTACAAAAACTGAAAAAGTATTTTCAGGTGATATGCTCCGGGGTAACTGGGAGCATACAGCACTTAGTGAAACTTTCTTTACACAAAGTAATACAGAATTAATTCAAAAGAAAATCAAAGAAGAAGTCTATCGTAGAAGTGGTCCTAAGAAATATGTAATAGATGATCAAGACGTAGATGAATTAAAAATGATTATGCGTGCAATGTATTTACAATATGCAAAAAATAATCCAACAAATATTCAAGGTCAAATTAATGAACTTAATAATATAATTATTGAATGGAGTGCCCCTCGTATATTATCTGAAGTAGACCATTACTTACATTATTTAAATGATATTTCACATATGCCAGTTCCATTAGCACAACCAATGAATATGTCTTCAGCTGGAACACGTTCATTACCTCTTCAACCATATATGTAAGAGACTTTTAGTAAAAGTCTGCAAAACTAACTAAAATATATTATACTTAAAGATATTTTGTTTTAATATATTAAATTCTATTATGTTTGATATAACAAAATTTAATATAGAACAATTAAAAAAAGAATATAATAATGCATATCCATTTCAACACATAGTAATTGATAATTTTTTAGAAGAATCAGTATTAAAAGATATTGAAAATACATTAAGAAATCTAGAAGATGATAAATGGATTGATAATAGAAATAATGGATATAATATGACTGAACCAGATCATATTATGCAATCTAAAAAAGTCTGTTTAAATAATCCATTACAATTACCAGGTAAAACAACAAATCTATTTGTGCAGTTATTATCACATAAAATGATTAATTTTTTAGAAGAAATAACTGGAATTAAAGGTCTTCAAATAGATGATATAAATTTAGGAGGTGGTATTCATAAAATTAAAAAAGGAGGAAGATTAGCAATACACGCAGATTTTAATTATAATAAAGTATCAAATAAGTATAGAAGAATAAACATATTATTATATCTAAATAGTAATTGGAAACCAGAATATAATGGATGTTTAGAACTCTGGTCATCAGATATGATGCAATGTGTTAAAAAAATAGAGCCAATATTTAATAGATTAGTTATTTTTAATACATTAGGAAAAGCTTATCACGGTCATCCAGAAATATGGATGGGACCAGAAAATTATGATAGATTATCAGTTGCATTATATTATTATACAGATGATTTACCTGAAGAATATAAAGATACTATTAATACATTAACAGCTAATTGGCAATTAAGAAAGGGTGTTGAATATTAATCTTTAGTACCGATTACAGGTTTTTTCTTACGAGGAGCTTTTACACCTTTAGCTGAAGCAGCCGTTTCAGACTGTCCAATAGCAGTCATAGATTCATTACGTACTTGTATATATTTCTCCCAAGCTTCATCAAACTCATCCAGATCTGCTAGCCATAGACTTGAGGCAGTTTCTGCATTAAGACGATCAATCTCAGCCTGTTTATCAATAATCTGTTTATCCATTTCAATAATAGCAGACTTCTTGACCTTATCAATACGCATACGTACTACGTATTCATAGGAATCATATTCGTCAGGTTTTTCAGGGCAAGATAGTGGAGGAATATTACAACGTTTCAGCCCCTCAACAATCTCTTCATCTGATTTCTTTTGTAGTACAAGGCGATCATCTAGAATTGCTTGAATAAAACGGCGTTTTGCATCAAGTTCATCAATCTGCTTTTGAAGTGCAGCCAAGATAGTCTGACGACGAGTTTCATATGCAGGAAGACGATGCTCAATAAATGCTTCTAGAATATCACCAATAGTATTATACTTAACAATATTAAACTCTGTATCAAAGCATACCATATTTGTAGTTGGCCAACTATGTACTAGTTTAAATCGCTTCTCAAACTTAGCAATATTATCTTTTACATTATCATAACCATCTTCAGTAAAGTATAGAATAAACTTAATACGTGTATTAGTACAATCATCATCAAAGCTCTTAAAGCCTAGGGGCTCTTCATTATCTTTTGCAGATTTAGAAGTGAGACGTGTACCTTTACTAGATTTACTAGCAGTTTCAGCCTTTTTAGCTTCTTTCTTAGCATCTTTGGATTTCTTATCATCACTTTCGCATAGTTCATCAAGGAATGCTTTGTAATCTTTAATCCATTTACCACCAATTGGTAGTTCAGTAATAGTAATAATATGCTTATCATCGTCGAATGTATAGAGACCCTTAGTAACCCAAGTACTCTCATCAGTGCGTACAGTTTTACCATTAAATCCAAACCACCAAGGGTCAAGAGGACGATCTGCAAGCGTTTCAAGTCCTCCAGTTAGACGATGGCGTAGTAGTGAACTAACATCAGCAGGATTATGAGGAGGAATATCAGTAGAATAACCTGTACCAATACCAATTGAGCCATTAATTGCAAGTAGAGGAACTACAGGCATATAGTATTCAGGCTCAATACTCTGGCCATCATCATCCAGATATTTTAGGAGACAATTATCTTCTTTGCGAAAGATTTTATCAATAATACTCTCCAAATATGTATGGATATAACGAGGGGAAGCTGAATCTTTGCCACCCTGGATACGAGAACCAAATTGACCTTCAGGTTTCAAAAGATTAATATTATTAGATCCTACAAAGTTCTGAGCAAGGCCGATAATAGTACTATTAAGTGATGCTTCGCCATGATGATATGCAGCGTGTTCAGATACATAACCTGCTAGTTGTGCAACACGGATTTCATCTCGCAGATTACGTTTGAAACAAGAGAACATAATTTTACGCTGTGATGGCTTCAGACCATCAATGAGATGAGGCAGTGAACGGATATTATCTGCATTACTGAAATGGATTAGCTCATTATTAACAAATGTTGTATAATTAGTTTGACCATTTTCAGGAACTAGCATTAGAGTAGGATCAAACTTACTGAGCCACTTTTTACGATCATTGGCTTGTTTCTTGTTAAATGCAAGATTAATAGACTCATCTGTTTTTTCATCCCAGTTGTAAGTGATTTTATTAAGAATCTTAAACCATTCCTTCGCCTCTGCAGGAGTAGAAGTACCCAATCCTTTGTAGTATTTAATTTTCCATCCACCCATTCCATCAGTAAGCCCAGTATCTTCTTTCCATTTATTAAATTCAGGGATAGAGAAGAATGAGATTGTTGTTTTACCTTTACTAGCTTTTAGGATAGGAGTTTGTAGTGTACAAAGGAATCCAGTTTTTAACAGTTCGGGCCACTCTGCGTGGAACAGATTCATAATAAGGCCTTTGATATGTGAGCCATCATGATCTTGATCTGCCATAATCATAACACGTCCATAACGGAGTTCAGATACATCCTTATATTTCTTACCTTGTTCCAGCCCAAGGATTTTCTTAATGGCAGCAAGCTCTTCATTGGCATTAAACTTTTGAATAGTAATATCGCGTACATTGAGGAGTTTACCTTTGAGTGGAAATACACCCCACTTTTCACGACCAACTACATCAAAACCTGCAATTGCAGATGATGCAGCTGAATCTCCCTCAGTGAGAATGAGAGTACATTCTTTGGACTTAGCAGTGCCAGCCCAAAGTGCATCATCAAGTTTAGGCATACCACGAATAGTGGAGCGTTTCTTACCATCAGTCTTTTTGGCTTCGCGCATAGTTTTGGCTTCAAGTAGATATTTAGCTTCTTCAAGGAGCCCTAGTTTATTGAGGCTATCAGATAGTTTTCCGCTAAACTCAGGGCGTGAACCAAACTCTGTAGCAGGAGTTGTTAGGAATTCTTTACTCTGTGAGTCGAAACTAGGGTTTACAATAGTTGCATTGATGAAAAGTACTACAGAGTTTTTTAGTTGACCTGGTTTGATATCAACTTTCTTCTTTTTAGCAAACTCGCAGAAATCATTTAGTACTTTACGTGTTACAGTTTCAACGTGCTTACCACCTTTCTTAGTATTAATACCATTTACAAATGAAATCTGATTATCTTCAAGTTCTTCTTCATCAGAGTATAGATGGCGTTTTAGAATAGCAGCTACTTCCCAGCGTGGACCACATTCTTCATATGCGAAACCCGTCATACCATCACGAAGGAATAGTTTAACATATTTTTCAAACGTATTTGTAGGGATAACTTCGCCATTCCAAGTAACTTTAACGTGATTACCAACTAGTGCTGCAAGTTCAATGGTGCGTGTCTGGAATACAGAGATCATATCACATGTAATTCCAGTGTCATCAAATGCACCACTAAATAGAGTCCTATCAGGAATGAATGAGATGCTAACAAGCCCCTTACTTCCAGTTAGTTTCTTAATAGATGCTTTTTCACATTGTTTCATATTATCATACCAGGTTTGTGTATAGTTCTTACCAGAAGAAGGATTTTTAATATTAATCGAAAACAGCTTACTTAGAATATTAGTGAGTTTTGCGCCATAGCCATTTTTACCACCGACAATTTTCTCTTCTTCTTTATCGTAGTTGCTGGATGTTAGAAGATGCCCGAAAATAAGTTCAGGAATCATAACTTTAGTTTCAGTATCTTCTTCAATAGGAATACCATCGCCATCATTTGAAATCGTAATAAGAGTCTGCTTATCTTCTGTTGTATCAATTGAGATATCAATGTGTTTAATAGGAGTCATATCAGCGGTAGTTACAGAGCGAATATATTCATCGCGTGCATTAACGACGATTTCATCGAAGATTTTATAGAGGCCAGGGTTAAATAGTACCTTCCGCCAGCTCATTTTATTGGTTTCAGGGTCATAAATCCATCGAGTTTCTTCATTTGTCTTTGTACTGCCGACATAGGTATCAGGGAGTTCAAGAATGTGTTGATGATGGGTATGTTTCTGATATTTCTTTTGAGCAGAAGGCTTCTGAGTAGTAGATTTGGAGGTTGACATGTTTAAATCGATCTTGGAGTACACTGTTTAAATTGCGTTACGGCTTTAAATTGTCCGAGGCTTTAAATTCAAATTTGCAGCGATGTAATATAACAGTGAGGCAAATTGTTCTTGGAGTAATGTAACCTAAAATTTGATGCCTATAAAGGTATAAATATATATGCATACATAATAGTAGAGATGGATACTGATGAATTATCATCTAAAATTATATCTAATCCAGAATATTTGACGGAATTATATTCGTTGATTATAGAAGCTGCCAAATTATCAGAAATAAACAAAGATTTAGGTAAGATATTTGTACCATTTAATACAGAAGGTCAAATAAGATTTAGTGTAAAGAAAGGTGAAAAGGGTGAAAAAGATGACACAAATAAAATAGAATATAATACAGATGATATAACTATTATAGGTGGTGCTGCTACCATGATATATGAAAATATTAATACAGATTCAACAATTGAACCAATAAAACGTAAAACTCTTGATATGGATATTGTTTGGTGGCCTCGAGTATCTGGTCCTAAAACTAAAACACATGC
>JACCDW012004228.1_pt1 | contig 21763 bp, 18 predicted proteins | sample 7449781 | NCBI WGS metagenome assembly JACCDW01 (sample SAMN15323449, study PRJNA562643) | freshwater metagenome | isolation source: river surface water | place: USA:Blue River Watershed | collected 2017-08-18
TCCCGATGCAAATGGTTCAAATTGACTGGCGGTTGTACCGCTAACACTGCCAATACCACGTCGATATGCTGCTCTAACTTCCATTACTACGCTAGGAAGAATGATTTCTTGTGTGTCCGGGAACAGTTTTAAAAATGCATAGCTTTCTTCTTGACTGTTACTTGCTCGTTGTCGATATTTTAACAAAGCTTGGTTGATAGACATTTCATAATGCTCTTTGTCAAGCTCAACATCAACTATACCATCGGCCAAACGCATCCTGACATAATCAATAATTTCTGCTCTTTTTTTATGTAATGAAACCAACCATTCAGCATTTTCGTCGTACTGAATATGCCCGTTGCCCTCGCCAGTGGCAGGATTATAAAGACTATCAGTTTTTAAATTGCCGTTGGCATAAAAATAAGTAGTATCGGCTACAACATTACCAGTAAAAGGATTGGACATTCATAGTTCCTATTGTTCCTTGTATTTATTGAACTTTTAATAGAACTATGTCCGAATTCATCCGTCCGTTACCCACAGTTTCTGTGGCTTTGATTTCGTCTAAAAACTTACGCAATTGCACTTTGGTAGCTCGTGCAAATTCTTTAAGCTTTTCATCGGGCTTGCGTAGTGTTTTGCCAACTGATTTTGCAGTATCAAAGTTTATAATACTGGTGCCTTTAATACCCAATGGTCCAGTCAAACTGTCTGCGATATACTTGTATAGTTTACGAGTTTTGGTATTGTAGCACCATAACTCTTGTGCACCAATGATGTCCACTGGATTAATAGATACCAGTTTTAGTGTCTTTTCTTCCTTCATGTACTTGAGCTTGCTAACGACTTTTTCTTTGTTAGGCGCTCGCTTGACCCGGGCTTTTTTGGTAGCCTTTTTAACTTGGCGATACTGATCAATCGCTGTCTGAATCAGATCTAAAAATGCAAAATGTCTTTTGAAATCGGCGGCTCGATAGTGACGATATGCTTCAACATACTGCTCATCCATTTTATCAACTGCTGCGGTCAAATACATGCGTTGAGTATCTACATAATTTTCAAATTTACCAAGCTGACTTTGCGGAACTGCATTAGTTACAAAATAATCATATGCTTTGGGATCAATAGTTGCGCCCATAACCACTTCGTCATATACACCTTCAAAATATGCAAGATGCTCGCTAGTTTTTTCGTTAAGGCGATCCTGTATAGTAGGTGCTCGTACAACTTGAGTCACTTCCGCTGCAACTTCAACTGATTCAGGCTCTGCTTCGTTAATTGCAAAATCAATACGAGCTTTGACATAATTGAGTTCTTTTTCTCTAAATGGCATACCCTGTTTGTGTGCCATTAGTAATCCATATGCAGTCATTGGAACACTGCGATCCGGACTACGAATAAACGCACTTACATCTTTCTTGCTGTACCCGTTTTCTTGCATCCATTTGACCATGTATTTCTTGAGATCTTTTTGAGCATAGTAATAGTTATAGTAGGCAAAACTTTTACGCAGAAAGTGATCAAACTCTTCTTGCGACATTTTTAGCGCACGTTCAGTGTCCCACATGGGTTCGCTGCCAGTGTACTTTTCGTCTGCAAACAAAGGGTCACGTGTTTTTTTGGGTGCTCGTTTGGGTGCTTTTACGCTTTGTGCTGTAGCCATATAGATAGCTCCTTAGATTGTGCAAAATGCTATTATACTATTCTTCGGGTTTTTCGTCAAGCAGTGTTGCAAACATGAGCCAAGATTGCAATTCTTGCAACTCTTGTTGTACTTTTAGCAACTGCTCGTCATACTTAGTGCTACGCCCAAGTCGGCGCCTATCTACGTCCAATTTACTGAGTTCTGTAACGCTTTGTAATACATTTTTATACATTCGTTCAATTTGACGCTTGTGCTGCAAATTATACAATGCCCACATTGAACGTTTAATTTGGGTTTCAATTGAGTTCCAATCTTGCATTGAATTAAATTCGCTCATACTGCATATTATAAGCTATAACCTAATTTATGTCAATTTGGATTTTAAATAAATAAGAAAAAGGTATCGCAATGACTACATCACCTGCATTAATGAGAAAATATTTAGATATTTTAAACGAACAGTCAGTGCCACCGGTGGGTGCGTATATAGACCCCAACACACCACCAGAAGTTGCTGCTAGAGTGAAGGCAATGGATCAGGCTGGTCGTGGAGAAATCAATAAAGGTTATTACGATACACAATCTCCTGAAATTAAGGCTTCTATGTTGCGTCAAGTTAACCAAGCTCCAGAAAATCCAAATGCACAAACTGCGGATCAAAGAGAAGCAGGAACTCAAGCAATGATAGATCAAGGAAAAATGACTAGGGCCCAAGCTGGGCAAGCAGGAAGAGCAGGTGCTGAATATTTTCAAGATCCAAAGCAAACTGCAACAACTAAACCAACTACGACAAAACAAACAACACCTGCTCAACCCGCTGCCCAGCCCGCTCCTCGTCCGACAACAACAATTGAACCCGAAGTTCAAGCAAGAGTCCCGTTGGGAGGTAAAAGCGATTTGTATGGCGGTATAGCCTATGATTATGCAGGTGGTACTGCTCCCGGTAATCCCAAAGCACAATTAAGTTATCAGGGCGATTCTGGTGGAAGAGTATCTATAGCCAGGAGCCTGGATCCTAACATGCCCGGATCCACTGAAGTAAGAGGTTCATATCCTTTATCCCAAAATTTAACCGCAACTGGAGCGTATAAACAAACCGATGCAGGGGCCAAACAGGCACAACTAGGTTTAGATTATAACCTCGGGCAAGGCTCTAAACTTTCAGGAACTTACCAACAAAACGCAGCGGGCGGACCCGCGGATCCACGATTCAATGTTACCTACTCTAAATCGTTTTAATAACTGAAAAAATCTCTACTATAATAATCCATAAATACACAATAATTTAAGGATTTTTAAGTGCCAAGATTATCGCTTTGGAAAGACGGAGCCCATACTAACGATTACAAATACATGGATCGCAGGATCAGTGAAATGTTTACTGTGGGCGGCACTGGTATTCTTGTACACAAGTATCTAGGCACCAATGAACAAAATCTAGTTAAGGTTACTAGCGCGGCTCAGGTTGCCGCTGGCAACACCTTGACTTTCACTTCAACTTCTGATATAATTCTGGGTATGTTTGTTACTGCCAGTGGGCTGGCCACCGGTACCACAGTTGTATCTAAAACAGCAACTTCAGTGACACTAAGTGCTAACACCAGTTCTGCACTGGCATCAGGAAGTACAGTTAAATTTTACACCGATGCAGCCGAACCCAGTTACATCAATCAATCTGCTCTAAACATTCAAGATTTGTTATTTTTAGAAAATAGAGACAGAAAATACGATACTGACGTTTATTCCATGCGCGGTATATATCAGGTACAGGATGTTACTTTTGATTTAAGTCAATTTGGTATGTTTTTACAGACCGGTACATTGTTTATGGTATTCCATATCAATGACATGGTGGCCACTTTGGGTAGAAAACTCATGCCCGGAGATGTAATCGAATTGATGCATCTAAGAGATTACTATCCACTTGATGATAGCTTACCAGTTGCTTTAAAAAGATTTTATGTGATTAGCGACTGTAACAATGCAGCCGAAGGCTACAGTGCGACCTGGTGGCCGCACTTGTGGCGTGTAAAGATCAATCCGTTAACAGACAGTCAAGAATACAAAGATATTCTCAATCAAATTAAATTAGATATTGATCCATTTACTGGCAATACTGGTAATGTTACCCTAGGTTCTGTATCTAGTATCATTGACAAGTACATTGAAATTAATGATGCCATACTTAGAGAAGCAGAAACTAATGTTCCTTATTCAGGTTATGACATTGATCACATTTATATTAAGCCCATTGACCCATCAGGAGGTCCAGGTGATCCCGTTGGTGTCACTGCTGATAACAACACTGTCACTTCTGACAATGTGATTGTTGATGCTGGTGCCGGAACGCAAAGTCCCGATGCTACTGTACAAGGTTATTTGACTGGTGATGGCAAAGCTCCCAACGGACTTCCTGTATATTCTGGTATAGCATTTCCTACTAATCCTATTGTTGGGGACTATGCACTACGTACCGATTATCTTCCAAATCGTTTATTTAGATGGGACGGGCGTCGTTGGGTCAAAATTGAAGATAATGTGAGAACTACATTAACACCTGGCGCCAGCAGTCAGACCTTGCGTAGCGGCTTTATTAACAACACAAACACCTATGTTAACAACACAGGCGAAGTTACCGAGCGCCAAAGCCTTAGCCAGGCGCTTAAACCAAAGGCAGATAACTAATGGCACAGCAGTTTTTTTATGATGGTCAGATTCGACGATTCTTGATTCAATTTATAAGAATTGTGAGTAACATTGAGGTAGAATTTGGCAAGGACAGAGATGGTACAAGAACATTGCAAAGAGTTCCTGTTTATTACGGTGATCCCAGTAGACAAGGTGCTACAATATTAAGACAAAACAGCGAAAACACAATGAACGCTGTTCCTGCAATGAGTGCATATATCAGTGCGTTCACTTATCAACAAGATCGAATGCAGGAGCCGTATTTTGTTAGCAAGATGAGCATGCGCGAAAGACAATATGATCCTGAAACTGGTTTGTATAGCAGTCAGCAAGGAGACACTTACACCATTGAACGCCTGATGCCTGTTCCTTATAATCTAGAAGTTAAACTTGATATATGGACCAGTAATTCAGAACAAAAAATGCAATTGATTGAACAATTAGCAGTTTTGTTTAATCCTGCTTTTGAAATTCAAAGCACCGACAATTATATAGATTGGGGCAGTTTAAGTTATGTGCAATTGACAAATGTAAACTGGAGCTCAAGAACTGTGCCTGTCATGGCCGAAGAACCGATTGATATTGCCACGCTGACCTTTATGATGCCAATTTGGATTAGTGCACCGGCCAAAGTCAAGAGGTTGGGTGTGATTCAAAAATTCATTGGCAGTATTTACGACGAAACCGGTGCATTTAGTTCAGACACCATTCTTGCTAACTTGGCTTCACGTAGATATGTTACTCCATTGAATTATGGAGTATTTTATTCAGGAAATCAGTTACAACTAATCAAACCAGAAGAATTAATAGATAAAAACAACAATCTAATAGAAGTGTCGCCGCCCGAAACCTGGAGAGCAGTAATTGAAATTTACGGAACACTCGTAACTGGTACCACAGAAATTAGATTGTCATTGCCAACTGAAACAGAATTAATTGGCACTATAGCGTATCATCCTACAGATCCTTATATATTATTATTTGAACCAATCGAAGATACTCTTCCTTCTAACACACTAACTCCGGTAGATGCCATTATCAATCCGCAAAATGTAAAGGTGGATAGTAATTTGTTATCTCCTGATTCAGGTTCACGATATCTTTTAACTGCAAGAATTGGTGATTACGGAAATTTACAGGGCAGTGTTGTTTGGGGCGATTTGGTTGCAAATGCGAATGACATTATTCAATACAACGGATCCATATGGCAAGTTGTATTTGACAGTCAAAGTGAAACTTCAACAGAATATATTACAAATACTTTAACCGGTGTGCAATACCGTTGGACTGGAACAGAATGGGTAAAAAGTGTTGAAGGTGTTTATCGAGGTGGCGAATGGAGTCTAGTCATATAGGCTGCGGTGCTTTAATTTATAGTATTCAAACCAAACGATATCTTTTTTTACTTAGGAATCAAAAGCGTCATGCTGGGTCATGGGGGCTAGTTGGGGGTGGTGTTGAATCCGGCGAAACACCAGTTGAAGCTCTACATAGAGAAATTCAAGAAGAAATTCGTTTGGAAAAATATATTCAACTTATTCCACTAGAAAAATTTACCAGCGATACTGGTAACTTTGAATACCATACTTACTTGATTACTGTAGACAATGAATTTGTTCCTGAACTAAATGACGAGCATAGAGGCTATGCCTGGACCACAATTGAAGACCATCCTAAACCATTGCATCCTGGGGTATGGAGAACTTTTAACTTTCAGGTTATATTGAATAAAATCAAAGCTTTTGAAACAGCATTAGAGATCACATTCTAACACAAGTTCTCGAAAATCAATTCTTCTTAGATTGGTATAACCATACCATTCTGCAGGCATGTATCCACGTCCAGTAGGAGACACTAATACAAAATCTACTAGACTATAGGTTTTAAACACATGTCCCATTGCAAGTGCCCAAAATTTATCTGTGGTTTTGTCGTATTCTTTATACCCATTAGTATCTGCATATACATTACTGGCGAATCCTGGAGTGTCAATTCCATCGTGTCCTAACAGATAAATTGTTGCATGGCCATCAAAGCAAGCAAGATAAGCTGCCAGCGCACCAGCATTCCAGCTTGGGTTTTGTGGTATTAAATGAAATGTCCCTGGATAATTTATAATGTTATCGGGGGTACTGTAAACAACATGAGTAGCCGCATATCCTCGTATTCTAATTTCTTTTGCTATATCTTTACCCACTGCAACTAAAAAATCAGGTTCAAAATCTCTGTAAAGTGCATTACATCCGTAAGTTTGAATTTTTTTATTTTTAAAAATTGTTAAATCAAAATCTTTACGACTCAGTCCGTTACCGATCACAATGGCTTTTTTGCCAAATCTCTGATTATTTACAATGTTAGAAACATATTCTTTTTCGTAAGACCATGCGCCTTCTTTGTAGGTTGCTAAAGAATGTATATCTTCACCGTTGTAAGTATTTCTAAAAACTTTTTTAATAGTTTGCATTAAACTCTTCCTACCACAACTTCAATTATTTTAATAGAATCATCATCGATTTCTTCAAGGCTCTTGCCTATTATACAACCAGGACGGTAAAGCAAATCGTTACAAGCTTCGGCTACACCCGGAATGTTGCTTGAAACCAATAGTGTTCCCTTGGATACTGGCCCTTGCACCATGCAAGGAACTCTTCCTTGTAGAGCCACCGGAACAACATTTTCGCCTCTCAATGCACTGTTCATTAAATGAGCCGGATTTTCAGAAACCACACCAGCCACAGAGGTGTCATGTGACACAGTAGATACAGTTACTTCGTTGGTACCACCAAACACTAACACTGTGCCTGAATTATAATTGTTGTCAGCCTGATAATTTTCTGCCAAGTCAGCGTACCTGGCCTGTGTAGAAACTCCGTAAAAATTGTTCCACCATCTAGTATCTGATCCAAGATTGTTGGTTGATATCAAATTGGCACTTGGAAGAATATTTCCAGTAGCTACGATTGCAGTTCCTCCTGATCCTCCAATATATAAATTTCCGGTATTCAGGGCTGCACCACCGGTAACTTGTAATGCTCCTGTTACTGTTGAACTTGCCTGCGTATTAGAGTTTAAAACTAAAGCATTAGCCGTAATTGTACTTGCTACCGTCGATAATTTGTTCCATGCTGTTTTGGTACTATTATAAACATAAATTACGTTATTGACTGTAGCAACTTGTAAATTTGTTGGATTCGATGGGAATGCCATTAGTCTCTCCCTACCACAACTTCAATTAATTTTATTGAAGTGTCTGAAATATTTTCTAAACTTTTACCAATTAAACAACCATGTTCAAATTTGGTTTTATCTAGTCTACACGCGATACCAGGTTCGTTGCCGGTCACTAATAAATCTCCTTTGGCAATTGGTCCTTGGACTTGACAGTAAACTCTTCCTTGTAGTGCCAATGGTAGTACAAATTCACCGCTAAGTGCGCCATTCATCAAATGCGCTGGATTCTTAGAAATTACACCGGCTACGCTAGGATCGTGGGTAATAGTAGAAATTGTTATTTCTTGTTCACCTCCAAAGCATACAACTGTTCCATAACTGTAATTGGCATCAGCAAGATAATTTTCCGCTAAGTCAGCATACAAAGCTTGTGTAGATTGTCCGTAAAATCTATCGTACCAAGCAGTTGTGCTTCCAAGATCATATAAAAGATTTGCACTTGGTATAATATCGCCGGTATGAGTAATTGCTCGTCCGCCTGAGCCTCCGATGTATAAATTACCAGTAGCAATACTAGCACCGCCTACTATTTGTAAATCTCCGGTAGTAGTTGATGTAGCTTGTGCATTGCCAGTAGCTCTTACAGTAACTCCACTTAATGTGGTGAAATTGTTACCAAATGCTGAACTTATATCTACCCAAATACTATTAGTGCCATCGTTGATATATTCATAAACAATATCAGTTGACGAATCGTACCATTGATCGCCGACTATAGGACCCGCAGGTGCCGTGGTTGATGTGGTGAACCGGGTGGTTTGTCTAACTGAGTTAGCTGCCCATTCAGGATAGGAATTTAGTAGCACGGTTTGATCGGCGGTAGAGCCAATATACACATTACCAGCGAACCCCGCTCCCCCTGCAATGACCAAAGCACCAGTTGTAGTGGAGGTTGCTGCGGTAGTTGCTACTACAACTAGATTACTGTTGGTATTAGTTCCAATTTTTGTGTTTGCATATGTGTAAAATGCACCAATGTTTGCGTTAATAGTATTAATTGATGTAGCTTGTGTAGCTGCATTGGCATTTGCAAATGTTTGATATGCACCTAGATTGGCATTAGTACTAATATTTCCATTAAACAATGTACCAATGTTGGCACTAACATCGTTTGTGTTGGTAATATATAATGCTCCACCAATACCTGCGCCGCCGCTTACAATCAATGCGCCTGTGGTTGTACTTGAACTTACAGTTGTATTAGCAACTACTATATTCCCAACTTTGATTGGATCGTATATTACTTTACTATTGTTTAAACCAACTGTACCAGCAGCCGGCGCAACATCAATATTACTGAAAAATACCCATTCGTTGGTTTGATAACTTCTTACGGCACCTGTATATTGGGAATTATTAAGACTACCGCCGGTAAAATCACTGAAGACACCAATATCGTAGTTGTAAGGATTGTTATTACCTTTTAAGTAAACAAGTGGATCGTTGACCTGAATAATCGTGGATGTTTGAGAAATAACATTTGCTACATAAAGATTACCACCTACCCAAATATCTTTACCAATGCTGATACCACCAGCCACATGAAATGCGCCAGAACCCATGACATAAGGTACAGAATTTGTTGCTTCATTGACTATTAATTTACCCGCAGCCGTTAAATTCCCGCCAAATGTCACATTGCCAGCTATGCCAGCACCACCTGCAATTACTAGAGCACCTGTAGTAGTCGAAGTAGATGTGGTTGTAGCTGCTACAACTAAATTACTGCCGGAGTTTGTACCAATTTTTGTGTTTGCATATGTATAGAAGGCACCAATATTTGCACTAACATCATTTGTGTTGGCAATATATAATGCTCCGCTAATACCTGCGCCGCCTGAAACAACTAATGCACCAGTGGTTGTACTGGTGCTAGTAGTTCCTGAATTCGCAACCAAGTTACCTGATGCAAATACACCTCGATCAAATACCCACGAGTCAGTTGCAGACTTATATAACAATCTTGCGTTAGCTCCGCCAACAGTCAATCCAGCACCATCGGCTGCTGCTGAACTAGCGGCTCCATTGGCCACTGTAATATTAAGATCTTCTACTGTTAGAGTTTCGGTGTTTAAAGTTGTTGTGTTACCTTGTACGGTCAAATTGCCTGTGACGGTTATATTACCAGGTGCAGTAATATCTTGAGCCAAGGCTATTGTAATTGTACTGGCTGCTACAGATGTTGTGATTTGATTTGCAGTGCCGTTGACTGTTAATGTGCCGCCGCCGGCTACACTTCCTGATCCTGACCCGCCCGCTAATGTAATTGTTGTGCTAACTGCATTACTGGTTACGCTACTGATACGACCTTTGCTGTCAACAACAATAGTAGGAATACTGGTTGCACTACCATAGTTACCAGCAACTACGCCTGTAGCAGTTAAGCTTAATCCTACATTTTGACCACTGCTAATATTTGCTGTAATCTCGTTTGTATTGGCCAATGTGGTTGATGTGAACGCCAATCCGTTGCCCGACCAATAAACTCCCGATGCTGTATAAAGTTTGTCTGCTACTACATTCCCGGATACACCGGCACCGCCAACAATAACCAGTGCACCAGTAGTTGTATTTGTACTATCAGTGCCGCTGGCTGCAACAACATTACTGTTAAAGATTGTGGTATTAAGTACCGTACCACCAGTGAATCCACCAGGTGCTGCCCAATAAGTTTTAGACCCGTCGGATGCCAGCACTTGTCCTGAACTACCCAATGTTCCGTCAACATAAATTCCAGCATTGTTAATTAAAAGAACATTGCCAACACTGACATTGGCATAACTTTGTACTGCAAGGTTACTGTTATCAACTCCGCTACTGTTAGTTAAAATATGAACAAAACTTTTTGAACTTTCTTGCCATATTACAGCAGCATTAGAGGTTAGTCCGTTGGAACGATTCATCAAGAAACCAACATCGACATTTGCAAGTGTTGAACCTTGATGTAAAACTAATATTGGATCAGAAAATACTGAAACATCAGTATCAATATTTTGGCTGAGTTTAGGTTTAGTTAATGCCATTCGATACTACCTCTTATAATCGTCCAACAACAACTTCAACCGAGCCCTTTTCACCTTCAAAATTAGCTAAAGCTTTTCCAATGACGGAACCTATCCTTGGTGCCGAACATGATCTAGCATATCCGTACCCTGCACTTATTAACATATCGCCTTTATAAACTGGACCAATTACATTTACAGGTACACGACCTACCAATGCTACACTTGCTACAGAACTTCCTCGTAAACCGCCATTCATGACATGAGCAGGATCTGAACTTACTACACCTGCTACACGAACACTACCTTCGGTCATCGAAACAGTGACTTCAGCTTCTCCACCAAATTCTACTACAGTACCAGCTGGGTATACTGCGTCGGCAAGATAGTTTTCTGCTAAGTCGGCGCCACCGGTAATAGTTTTGTTAACAAATATATTCTTGAACCAGCTGTTGACATTGCCAATATCATAAGACACATTTGCACTAGGCTGAATGTTAGCACTCATGCTAACATTGCCGGTAGTGTTAAAGCTCATTCTAGTTGTTGCTGAGCTGGTTCCTGCATTGACATTTGCAAAAGAATTGGTAGCAGTAAATGAAACATATCCGTTGCTGGATTCAAATGTGCTAACTGTTGCAGTGGTACTAAATCTTCTAACTTCTATCTTGTCACCGGTTGCTGGTGGAGATGTAAATGTTAGTGTTGTTCCACTTACTGAGTAAGCAGTAGTAGGAATCTGTAAAACACCGTTCAAACTGACAATAACACTTTGAGTAGTAGCTGCTGCTCCTAGTGTAAAAATTAATGTATTGTCGTCACCGTCAAATGTGTCTGACGCCACTACAGTAAAGCTTGTACCAGTATTGGTCCAACTTGATCCATTGTAAAATTCTAATTGTGCATTGCTGGTATTGAAACGAATCATACCGGCTGTATCTGTACCGCCTGTACTACCTGGTCTTTGTGCTGTTGTGCCCGACGGAATTAAAATACTGTCGGTGGTATTAACAATTAATTTAGCTCCAGTTACCAGTGTACCAGTTGTTGCGCTATTACCAATCACAACAGAATCATATGTGCTAGACGGTCTTGCCCAAATTAATGTATCATCGTTGTCGCCGCGTACAATAAAATCGTAATTGGCTGTTTTAGTAGTATTGAAGATTGCACTGTAACCTACATTTAGATTACCTGCTACACCTGCACCACCATCTACAATCAAGGCACCTGAAGTTGATGTGGTACTTGCTGTTGCGGTATTTACTCTAAATCCAGTGTTAGTTACTGCTGCTCGAACATTGCCGTCACCAAATGAGCCCACAATAAGTTTTATTACTGAATCAGTATTGTGTGAATGAATGTTTAAATTGCCGGTAGCTGGTTCTAATCCGTGCATGATTAGATAACCATCATTGGGATAGTAACCTGGATAATTTGGATCATTAAAGGTACTTGAGTTAATACCTAGATTGATATATCCATCGTTGTCATCACCATTGTCTGCTGTGGCCACATAATCAGTGGACGCACTTGCACCAGAATTACGATTCTGGAAATTGACCTGGGCGTAAGTGTTTACATCGCCTGTCATTTGCAACACTGTGGTAGGCAGTGCTGTGTATGTGCTTGTACCAGCATATAGTGCGCCTATGCCTCCGGCATTACCGTAGAACACACCAAAGCTGGATTGAACGGCACCAACAGATACATTAATATTACCGCTTAATATAATATTACCAGCATTGATATTGCCTTGGAATGTGCTTTGACCTTGTACCTGTAAATCACCTGTGATACCCACACCGCCGCCGCCTGGAACCACCAAGGCTCCAGTTGTAAAGTTAGTTGCGTTAACTCCTGAAGCTGCAACAATGTTGCCTGTGGATTTCAACAAACTAAAAGTACCTGCTGCAGGTGTTGTGTTACCAATAACGGTATTATTGATTGCACCGCCACTTACTACTGCATTACCAGAACTAAAATTAGTAGCTACTAATGTAGTTGAATTGCCATTGGTGATGTTACCTGTGGTAGTGTTTAATGTTGCTGTTGTAGTAGTGCCAGCATCAAGCGTGGTAATATTGCCAGTTGTGGCGTTTACAGTTGCACTTGTTGTTGTACCAGCATTTAACGTAGTAATATTTCCAGTTGTGGAATTTAATACTGCACTTGTTGTTGTACCAGCATTTAACGTAGTAATATTTCCAGTTGTGGAATTTAATACTGCACTTGTTGTTGTACCAGCATCAAGTGTGGTAATATTGCCAGTTGTGGAATTTAATACTGCACTTGTTGTTGTACCAGCATTAATAGTAGTAGAAGTTAGTGTAGTAATATTGCCCGTGGTACTATTTAAATTGGTCGCATACCAACTTTGTGCGTTACCGGTGGTAATATTTGCAGTTGTAAAATTAACAATTGCAGCACCAATCGTGGTCGCGTTTAATTTTTTATTAAGATTCCAACTGTCATCGGCATTCAAGTATGTGAATGTTGCATTGGCACCTGCAACAGTTAAACCAGCACCATTAGCTTCTGCTCCTGAAGTAGCGTTGGCCGCAACTGTAATGTTTAAATCTTCAACATTTAATGTTTCTGTGTTAAGTGTGGTTGTATTACCTAATACTGTCAAGTTTCCAGTTACAGTAACGTTGCCGGCCACATTTAAGTTAGCACCAATACCAACCCCGCCAGTGACAACCACTGCACCGGTGCTTGCGTTATCACTTTGTGTTGCGCTGGTAAATGTTGTTGCTCCGCTCGCAGTCAATGTAGTAAATGCACCAGTGGATGGTGTGCTGTTTCCAATTGGACTATTATTAACACTTCCGCCAGTAATGACAGCATTACCAGAACTAAAGTTAGTTGCTACCAATGTTGTTGCACGACCAGAAGTGATATTGCCGGTAGTGGCATTTAATGTTACACTTGTAGTTGTACCTGCATCCAATGTGGTTACATTACCATTTGTAGCATTTAATGTTGCAGTTGTAGTTGTACCAGCATCAAGTGTAGTAATATTGCCAGTGGTAGAATTGAGGATAGCACTAGTGGTTGTTTGTGCATTTAATGTGGTAATATTACCAGTAGTAGAATTGAGGATAGCACTAGTGGTTGTTTGTGCATTTAATGTGGTAATATTTCCTGTGGTACTATTTAACGTTGCAGATGTAGTTGTACCTGCATTTAGTGTAGTAATATTGCCAGTTGTGGCATTAAGAATCGCACTGGTGGTTGTTTGTGCATCTAATGTTGTGATGTTACCAGTGGTTGCATTTAGTACTGCACTGGTAGTTGTACCTGCTCCTAGAGTGGTAATATTACCAGTTGTGGCATTAAGAATCGCACTAGTGGTTGTTTGTGCATTCAATGTTGTTATGTTACCAGTAGTTGCATTTAGTACTGCACTGGTAGTTGTACCTGCATCTAAAGTAGTGATATTGCCAGTGGTAGCGTTCAATGTGGCACTGGTTGTAGTTCCTGCATTAATTGTGGTTGCAGTCAAGGTTGTAATATTGCCTGTGGTGCTGTTTAATGCGGTTGCGTACCAACTTTGTACATTCCCAGTGGTGATAGTGGCATTAGACAAACTAGAAATGTACCCACCATTGATTACAGCGTTGCCTGTACTAAAATTGGTTGCAACCAAAGTGGTGGCCACAGCATCAGTAAAATTCAATGTAGTCGCCAAGATACTAGAAGCAGTGACCGCTGTGACAGCATTTAGATTTCCAATTTTGATATTGGCATAACCTGAATTGTTTATGCTTACAATTCCAGTACCGGTATCTGTAGTAGCAATACCGGTAAATGCGCTGTCGGCCTCGCTCCAGACCCATGCAGTGTTGACTGCACCAAAACTGTTTAAACTTGCTAGATTTCTATTAACCAAAATACCAATTGTGTAATTGGATAATGATCCAGTGTATCCGTTGTTGAAAATAACAAAAGGATCAGAAATATATGTGTTAATTGCATTAATATTACTGCTAGTTCCGGTAACAGTAAGATTACCAATGACGCTTAGGTTTGAATTCAGGGTTAAGTCTGTAGCAAATAAGCTACCAACTAGGGTTTGACTTGCAATTTTAGCCGCTGTAATTGTAGCATCGGTAATTTGATTATTTTTAATTCGTGTGACAGCCATTACTGATCCTTTTATAAGGTATTATCAGTATTTAGCCTAAAGTTGGGTGTTAAGGTTTAGACAACAAAGTAGGTTTTTTGTAGTTTGATATTGGCTGTACCTGTAACAGTGTTTGCCCATAATCGCACGGTGGTGCCAGAAATATTTGCTATAAAATTGGTCAATGTACTACCAGTGATTGTTCGATTAACATTACTCACTGCAACAACGGCGCCCATTTGTACTACGGCAAATTCTGCAAATTCTGCCGAGCTGGCTGCTGTTGTTGTGGACATATATTTGGCAGATCTGTAAGTGGACTGATCAAAGCTGTCAACGATTACAGGAGTTGTAGTTAACGCTACATTTGCAGAATTAATTTCTTGTGTATTCTCTGCGGTTACAGTACCAGCGGCAATGTATCTAACGCTAACAATGTCAGTGACCAACGGAATTTCAGTAAAAGTTATTTGCGTACCTGCTACTGTATAAGCCACACCAGGTTGCTGTAGTGTACCGTTAATACTTACAATAACGCCTTCTGCTGTGGTACTGTAATCTAGTGTGTAAACGGTGCTAGACCCATCAGGTGTAATAGTTTGATTGTTAATTTGTCCAAGTAAACTTATCCATCCTGATCCTGAATATACTTCAAGATTATTGGTACTGCTGTTCCATCTTACTGCACCAGCATAAACTGGCGTAGGCTGCTGCGCTGTAGTACCCGATGGTAACTGTAAAGCACTGGTGGCATTTATTGTGACCACTGCATTTGCATTTGACAGCAAAGGACTTAGTACTAGATTTCCTGTGGTGCTAGAAACAGTAACATCATTGAAGTTAATGCTGCCAATATTGGCCGTTGTGATAGTTGCGTTTGATAACGCACTAATGTATCCACCACTGATAACTGCATTGCCGGTCCCAAAGTTTGTAACTTGTGCTGTGGTAATATTTGCACCAGTTGAGTTCAGAGTAGCGGCATACCAAGTTCCAACATTACCTGTTGTAATAGTTGCGTTTGACAATGCACTGATATATCCGCCACTAATTACAGCATTGCCGGTACTAAAATTGTTTATACTAGCAGTAGTAATATATGCATTGGTCAATGCGCTAATGTATCCACCACTAATTACAGCATTACCTGTACTGAAATTTGTTATGCTACCGGTAGTGATATATGCATTGGTCAATGCGCTAATGTATCCTCCACTAATTACAGCATTACCGGTACCAAAGTTTGTTGCTTGGGCTGTAGTAAGATTTGCGTGGCTTGCGTTTAGGGTTGCAACATACCAAGTGCCAACATTACCTGTTGTAATCGTTGCATTTGATAACGCACTAATATATCCGCCACTGATTACAGCATTAGCTGTGTTTACAGACCCAAATGAACCAGCATAAGTGACTGCAATATTACCAAATACTGAGCTGCCTCCGGTGTTTGTGATGTTTCCGCTGAAATTGTCAGCAATTAAATTACCAGCATACAAGTTGCCGCTGATACCTGCACCACCAACTACAACAAAAGCACCTGTTGTCACACTGCTTGCGGCTGCGCCAGATGCTGCAACTAAATTGCCAAATATTTTTGTAACACCAGAAACATTAGCAGTACCGGTTACAGTAAAGGTATCCACCAATGAGTTAGTATTGACACCAAATCTAAAATTGGTAAAATCCATAAAGGCAAGCGGCTTGCCATTTGTAGTAAATGCAAGATCTGTGCTTTGTCTATCTAGATCGCTAAAAAGAAGTGCGCCGCTTATTCTGCCAATGGCCATTGCTGGTCCTTATGCAGCATCAGTGCTGTTTAGATTATGTACTACTACGATTTTGTTTGGATTAACTCCTGGTGCAGGTGGTGGGCTGGTAAAAGTGATAGTTGTTGTACCGTTGGTTGTGTAGTTAGTTGTAGGCTGCTGATAAACTCCACCAATTGAAACTAACACAGCACTATCACTGGATTCTGCCTGACTCATTGTAAATTGTGTTTGTACACCGTCGCCGGTAAATTCATCTACCACAATGGACACTGTACCAATTTTAGCTACTTGATTCCAAACTCCTGCAAAAAATAATTCAACCCGATTATTTGATGTGTTAAATCTAATTTGCCCATTTTGTGGAACATCTGGTCCTACACTGGTACTACCAAGAGGCAGTTGTACAGCATAACTACCCCCTTCAAGTTGTGTATTTTTTAGGTATCTTCCCATCGTTATACACCTATAGTGCTAACAGTCGCCACAATAGAATTACCTACATTGGCATTCCCGCGAATGGTATCCCCAGGACCCAAGACTAACTTTTCCCAATCAACTACATAGGTGTCACCGCTAGTAATTAATTTATTTTTATAAACAATATTGTTAGCATTGGCTACAAATCCAGCCGGAACAACATGCAATGTAAATGCTGTTGCAGCGGTGTTGGTATTGCAAAAATACATAGTAGTAACTGCTACGCCACTGGTACCTGTTGATGCTACAACATTTGCAGCAGCTTGTCCTGTGTCTACTAAAACTGTGTTATGAATTGCCATTTATAATCCTTATAATACTAATGCATAAACCTGTGCCGAAGTTACTGCCGTTGCAGACCCGGTTTGAATAGCCTCGTATGTGGTTCCGTCGTTAGTCAACGTCCATGCACCTGTAGTTTCATTCCATAATATGGCCACATTGGCCAATGATCCTCTATCAATATTCAAACCAGCTGTATTGAGAGTTACACCTGGTCCAGTTTCTCCGGCATTAACTGTAATTATATTGTCTGTAATGTTGAGATCTGTTTTGGTTATTGCAGTTGCATTGCCGCCAACGTAAAGGTTTCCTTGTATAAAAACCGTGTTCGTAGACAGCGTGATATTTGCGCTAGGAGTAATTTTATTGGTAATTGTATAGTCTGTATTAAGACTTTTTACTACGGCCATTTTTTGGATCCTTGTTCAGTGTATTTATGCTCAGTTTCAGTTTGGCAAATTCAATAAAAAACCCGCCGAAGCGGGTTTGTTTCATGCTTAATAGTATTAGTGTACAAATACGTTAGCAAAAGTTGTAGTAGTTGCATTATCGCTGGTACGATATCTGTAACGATTGTTGCTTTGATCCCAAACAAATTTGTTTGAAATTCTGCTGGCATAAAATGCTGCACTTGCTGTAGTATATCCTGCGACACTCATTGTACTTGCACTTGATCCTGGAGTTCCATTTGCTGCATCTGCACCAGCTGCGAGCGTGCAGATAGTAACACTAGCATTACTATGTGTATGACTTTCTGTTGCTCCCACTGCATTTGCTACCATAAACTGCTTTGCACCTTTTTGTGCAATGATATATGCATTTGCATGTAGAATACCGCTGGCGTCTCTAAACTGAACTTTTACAGTTTTTACACCTTCAACAGTGACCCACTGTGGGCGACCACCGGTTGCACCAATTGAACTGATTGTTGTACTTACTTCTTGATCAACTAGTGTGCCATCACTTCTTTCGTGACTGATTTTTAAACCTCTTGCCATTTTGTTTTCTCCTTGTATTGGCGTTCTAGGCCTACGCGGTTGGCTCCGCATAAGTTCTCGAGAACATGTATATTTATTGTACCCAACAAAAAAGGGCCTTGCGGCCCTTTAATGTTTCCCATCCCGAGTGGAAATTACTGGAACGATAGGTTAGAAACAGCGATCTCACCTAGGTAGTCAGCTGCATTACCGAACGATGATGCTGTGTTTGTTAACTCAACATAACCGTAACGTGTCATGAAGCCTACTACTGGCTCAAATGTTGCTGGATCTAGAACAACGCCAGAGCTCATTAGAGGGATATATGGGCAGTAGAACGCGGCTGCATCAGCCTCGCTTGAACCCTTATAACCAACTAGAACTGCTTGGCTATCGTTAGCATAGCTGTCAACATAGATACGCATTGCGCCGTTTAGTGTACCAACAAACTTGGTGTTGGTAGGTGCTTCAAAGGTACCTTCAGTTGTACGTGCAAATGCTGAAGTTGTTGCGCTCTGTAACACAGTTAGAGCTGCTGGACTTACAACTGCCCAGTTACCAGCACCACGACGTGTACGTGAAGCGATTAGGTTTGCTGTACGGTTGATTAGAACAGCTAGTGCAGCATGTTCATCACCAACGAAAGTAGCAGTACCGCTAACAGCAGCTTGATCGAATGTGAATTCGGTTGCTGCTAGGCTGCGTAGCGAACCTAGGATCTCTTGGTCAATCTCAACGGTAATCTCTTGTGCAAGAGCTGCCATGATTTCTGCTTCAATGTCCAAACCGTGCATGGCTTGTGCATCTTGTGCAGCTTCGAAAGTCCAGCGAGCTGATAACTTACGAGTCTTGGCTTCAACAACTTGCTTCAAGATCTGAACGTTGATACGGTTACCTGGTACACCTTCTAGAGTAGAAGTTGTAGCAGCCTTACCGGTTGTAGCTGTACCGCCTGGTGTTAAACCAGAATAAGCAACAGCGATCTTAAATGGGCTTAGTGCTTCATCACCAGCTGTGGTACCAGTAGCGTATGGGCTAGCAGTGTCAGTGGTGTTGTCTGCATAACGAACACGTAGTGTGTGGATCTGTGCAACAGGTCCGGTCATTGGCTGAACACCAACGATTTCGTTAGCAATAACAGTTGGCATCACACGTCGAATAACTGGTAGAATTACACGATTTAGTGTTGCAACGTTTGAAGCAGCAGTTGCGCCTGCAGTAGCAGATTCAACTAGGTGCTTGCGGGTGTTCTCTAGGATTACACCCATTGTGGTTCTTTTAGAACCGTTTAAGCCTTCTAACAGAGCGTCTTTAGTTTCGCCCCAACGGCTTTCTAGTAGTGCTTGTGACATAATTTTCCTTTTCTCCTATTTAGGGTTTACTTTAGCCCTGCTAAACGCTTGATTTCAAAAACATTGTTACCATTTTCTTCCATCGCAGTTGTATTAGCAGATTTATCACCAGTTACTTCTACACGACTTTCACTCAACATGGTCTTAGACTGTGTTGGCTTTTGTGCGGTGTTGTTTAGAACAGCTGGTAGATACTTATCGTATGCACTTTGTAATTTACCAGTTTGCACACTTTCAAGAAGTTCGCTCATCACTGTAGCTTTCTCCTTGTTTAAAGGTTTCAATAGATTTGCAAGAATTTCTTTGCGTTCTGTTGATTCTTTAATAACTTTAATTTCTTTCTCTTTTGATTCAACAATCATTGCAGCCGTTTCAACTTGCTCTTGTGCTTCACGTAGAGCTTGTTCTTTAGCAGCAACAACAGCTTGTAGCTTGCGAATTTCTTTGTTCTCATTTAAGTGAGTGACAGCAAATTCACTTGCAAAAGCTTCAAAGATTTGACGACCAAACATGTTCTCGCGAGCCATGTGGATGTCTTCTTTGAGTTGAGTCATTTCTGACTCTAGTTTTCTGGTAATTGATTCTTTAACTAGTTCTGCAGAGCGGGCAATGAAATTCTGTTGCAGTTCAGCGAGCTTGTCTTTGGCACCAGCAATCAGACGAACTTTTGTCTCAACCACTGCTTGCTTGTCTTGCTCAAACTCTTGAATTTCTTCCGCTAAAGATTTGATAACAAATGATTCTAGCTTACTAACGCTATTTTCATATTGTTTACGATCTTCACGTAGTTCTCTAATTTCTTCGGCTAGCTTGCCAACCATGAAATCGTTAAACTTGGTGCTGCTTTCCATCATGTGACTTTTAAATTTCACACGATCTTCCGCTAGTTTTTGTTTCTCTACAGCGAATTCTTGTAATTCACTTTGTAAAGATTCAGTTACCATTTTGTCTAGAGCTTCAACCATAACTTGCTTGTCATGCTGATAGCGAGTAGCGAATTCTTCACGAAGTTCTGCGCGAACTGTTTCACGAGCTTCAAGAAGTTTTGCTTCCCATGCTTCGCTAATAGCTTGACGAGTATCTTCGTTTATGATGCCGCTGTCTACCAATGGTTTGATAGCATCTAATAACATCAGGTTTCTCCTATTTTAACTTAAGGTCTTTGATAAGGCGTGTAATGCCTTCTTTCAGGTACTTCTGTACTTTTTGATCTTGCGTGGCATCACGAGCCACATCTAACACTCGGTGTCCATGCCGCATATTCATCAAGCCCTCATAGATTGCTTTAGGATATGCATGCGGAGCCGAAGGCTGTGCTACAATGTCAACAGTAATGATATCAAAACCACTAACATGTCCTGTACTTTCATTAACTTCACCACTTCCGCGGCTGCTAACGCCCAACTTAACACCTGAGGTAATCATTGCTTCAACTAGCTTGCCCATTGGCGTTGGTAGAATCTTTAGCTTACCGTGTCCGCAAGGACCGTCCATCCACATTTCAGTAATCATGTGGCTAACACGATCTAAATTAATTTTTAGGTCATCAGGGTGATCAACTTCGCCTAAAACAGAATGACCTGTTTTGATTTGCTCATTGATTTGTGTAACGGCTTTCGTTATTTCAGAAATGGGATAAACACGTTGGTTGGCATTTTTAACACCGCCCTCGATGAATATCCCTTTCATATACAGATTCTTACCTTGACCGGTGGTAGAATCTTCGGATAAGACTTCTATCTGAGCCCGGTCAAAAGTAAGATCTTCTTTTAGGTACAAAGCCATATTATTGCCCTAATTAATTACCACCACGTTCAATACTTGTCTTGTTTACAGGCACTGATCCGTCGGTAGTTTGCCCTTCACCTGCTTTTGATTTTGCTTTGGTTTTGTAAAAATCTTGTGCGCCTTTGTTACCGCCCACTTTGTTTACATTACGCTTTGCAACATCAATCTCTTGTACATTTTTTACTAAATGACCGTCGGCTTTACCTTTTGGGCTTGTGCCATCTGGTGCTTGCTCACTGCCGCCTTTAGCGATGTTCTGTGAAGTACCGCCCATGTCATTCTTGCCAGCTACAATTGACTGATCATTAACATTGGCATGATCGCCGCCTGTGCCAGTACCTGCTAGTTGACCTTGGGTGTTGTTATGGCTAATCTTTTCTACATATTCACGCATTAAATCAACTGCGGTCTTCTGTAGTGGTCGACCTTGTGACTCATACA
>JACCDW010212319.1_pt1 | contig 21762 bp, 22 predicted proteins | sample 7449781 | NCBI WGS metagenome assembly JACCDW01 (sample SAMN15323449, study PRJNA562643) | freshwater metagenome | isolation source: river surface water | place: USA:Blue River Watershed | collected 2017-08-18
CGCTTCGGGCGCAGCTGCCGGTGCGGGTGCAGGCTTTGCCGCAGCCCTTTCCGCCTCCATGGCTTCCCGGATGCGTTCTTCCACATCCTCGCGCAGGTTCTCACGCTGGTTGTCCAGTGCCTCTTCAAGCGCGGACGTGCCTTCATCGAACCGCTCAGCTGCAGGAACTTCCCTCAGGAGGTCGTTGATTTCAGCGACGTTATCTTCGTCGATCAGCCCTTCCCGCTTGTAGCGGTTCATGAGCTTACGCAGCTCACCCATGTTCTCAGTCGAGCTGATCTCGTCGATAGCACTCTCGTACTTTGAGTAGTGCTCCTGCATGATCGGGTGTTCGTCGTAGTCGATCTCAGTGTCGAAGTCTTCTTCGGGCGCGGCCTCTTCAACCACTGGGGGCGTAGACACACGCTTCTGGAACTCTGCTTCGATTTCCGGGGCGTAGTTGGCAGCGAACTGCTGCATGTCCAAGCTATCGCGGCCTTCACCGGCGAGGTAGCGGTCGACGTAGGATTCAACTGTAATCGGCTCGGCGGCGGGCGCAGCCGTCACCTCAGGCATCTCTACCTTGAACGCAGCCAGCTGCTCACGAACCACGGCTTCAGGGTCGACGGCGGCGTTCTTCTTGACCTCGTTGAGGACGCGGGTGTTGGCGGTATTCAGCGCCTTCTGGACGTTCTCGGGGAGCGCCTTGGGTTTTGAGATGTTGAGATTGGTGAGGCGGCTGAAGATGTCCGCAACCACCGGGCGCACGGCGTCCATCTTGGCCTTGCTGCCCTCGGCAGTGTAGGCCGGAGCCAGAGGCGACGGGGCTTCTTTAACAGGCGCAGCCTCCTCAACCACCGGGGGCGCGACAGGCGCAGCCTCCACGGTGGCTGGGGGCGCAACAGGCGTAGCTTCCGGGGTTAGTGTAAGCTGCTCTGTGCTTTCTCTTGTAAGGTCTGCTGCAGTAGGCAGGCTAACGCCAGCCACTGTTCCGGCTGGAGGCGGCGTAGCTTCTTGGGCATCCAGTCCGGCATCTGCTGCGACATCAGTAGGCGGAACGCCAGACTCACGTCCTCCGACGTCAACGTCAGGGACTTTTCCTTGCGCCGCTTCGACATTGGCCTTTGCCTGCTCTGCTAGGTCTACTTCACGTCCGGAGACTCGGCTGATTGCATCTTCCCGGCTGATGCCGGGGTTGGCCTCCATCTCCGCAACTACAGCGTCTTTGTACAGCCGGTCAAACTCAGCAACCACCGGCTCGGGAGCCGTGAACATCTCCTCGGTTGCTTTCTTCCCGGCTTCCGCCTGCGCTTTTGCCGCTTCCGCAGCGGCGGCAGCTGCCTCTTCCTCGGTCGGAGCCGGGGGGCCGGACTTCGCGCGCTCAGCCATAGCCTGACCACCGCCGATGGTACCACCGAAGGTGCCACCGAGAAGCACGGAGCCAATCGCCGCCTGCTTATACTCGTTGAGGGCGTCGTCGCTGGTGAGGTCGAGGCCAGCCTGCGCGCGTTCGAGAACGGTCTGCGCCAACTCTTGCGGGAGTTCAAACGCAGCACCGGCAGCAGCGCCCTTGGCAATACCCCCGACGACACTGATCTGTTTCTTGGCCGCAGCCTCAACCACCGCCTCGGCGGCTTCTGCAGCTGCTTTCTTACCCGCAGTACCCAGTAGCGGGCGGACGAACGGGAACATCGCCGCAAACGGACGGAAGACCGGCAGCAGCACCTCGGCAGCGTCGAGACCGGTCTGACCCACGGCAGCAGCTACGGCGCGACCCGGAGAGGGACCGAGCTTTGCTTCACCACGCTGCGCGCGTGCTTCGTCCTCTTGCGCCTGACGCCCGAGGTTCTCCGTGGTGTACTCGGTCAGCAGCGTACCCAGCGCAGCGCCAGCACCGACAACAGGACCACCAGCCAGCGTGCCAGCCAGACCAGCAGTAGCCGGAGCCGCCAAGAAGCCCAGCGACTGGCCAGCCATCTGCTTGAAGGCGTTCCAGTTTTCTTCGAGCGACTTGTCCATGCCGAACTCGGCACCGCCACCCTCAGGCTTGGTCAGCTCGGCCTCGGCTTCCTTGTTGCCAAAAGCGTACCGCCCTGCGGTCAGCACCTCCGACGGGGTAACGATGCCTTTGGCTATGGAGCTAAAGAAACCGGGGCTTTCTTCCTCTGGCGCTGCGTCCGGCAGCAGGTCAGCCGGGACTTCGCGCCCCTTGAGCGCGGGACGCAGATCGTCCGGCAGCATATCAAGCGGAACTTCGCGTCCCCTTGGAGAAGGACGCAGCTCGTCTGGCAGCATATCCAGAGGGACGGGTTTGGCCATGATTTAGTCAGCGTACACGAAACGGCCCTGCTGGAAAACTATCGGTCGCCCATTTTTGTCCTTTGTCCGGAAGCCCTCACGGAAGGTCCCGCCGGACGGACCGCCACTTGCCGTAGCACCAGCGGTGGAAAGACCCCCCTCTTCACCGGTGCGGTACAGCCCATAATGGAACGCAAACCGCTGCTGCAAATAGGCATCCGCCGCCGCGCGATCCGCGTCGGTCTTGGGGGCAATACCCTTCATCTTCGCAGCCAAATCTTCGCTTGCGGCCTTTGCAGCTGCAGCGCGAGCTGCCTTATCCTGAGCCGCTTCTTGGCTCTTACCGTAGCGACCATAGCTTTCGGCGTTGATGCGCGCCACGTCGCGCGAAGCTTGATTACCCATGGCTTCGCGCCTTTCGGCGGACTTATATTCTTCGCGCGTGAGGGTCTCCCGCGAGATGCGGTCCTTGATGCCCTTGGCGATGCTTGCGTACTCGCCGCGACCCTTCAGGGCAGCGTCTGCACGCTTGGTGGCCTGCTCGTTGTTATAGCCTTCCTGCATAGCCAGCGCCTTGATGGCATCACGGGTTTCCGCACGGCGTTCCTTGGCGGACGCACGCAGTATCGGGAGGGCTTCGTTTATACCGGCACTGGCAGCTTGGAGGAGGCTACCCGGCGTCGACGCCATCTTCGCGCCCAGTTGGGCCAGCGCAAACCACTTGTCCTCGTCCCGGCGCTTCTTCTGGGCTTCGGGGTTCATCTGCTGTTCGTAGAACTCGGTCAGCTTGCTACCGTAGCGGTTCTGCTGCGGAGCGATCCGGTCGTACTCCTCCATGCCTTTCTGCAGGTCCGGAGTGTAGCCAGCAAACTCGTCGATGACCTCGCCGGGGCTGCCTGCAGCAAAAGCCACGATGCCGCCATGAGCGTAGCCGTCGTCGAAGCCGCCGTTGGTCGGCTCGTCGAACATGGTCTCGGGCACCGGCAGTGCAGCAAGGCCACCATCAGCCATACCCACCGGGGGACCACCCGGAGGCGGACCGGGCGGCATACCGCCCATCGGCGGAGCACCCGGAGGCGGACCCATACCACCCATCGGCGGGGCCGGGGGCATCCCACCCGGAGGTGGACCCATGCCACCCATCGGAGGCGCACCCTGCGGCTGCTGCGGCGGAGCGAGGACCTGCTGGGCGACCGTCGGCGGCGAAGCCGCTTCCTGTGCCTGCGCGCCGCGCATCCGGTCGATGAACATGCCGGCAAGGACGGCAGCAGTGGGGTCAACGATCCCCATCTGCGCCGCTTGGGCGATCTTCTGCTTGTTGCCGCCGTACTCCTTGGCGACTTCCTCGGGGGCTTGGAGGCTAAAGGGCTTGGGCATCTATTCCTCCTTAGGGACCACCGAACGTCCGGTACATACCCAGTGCGCCTAGGCCAGTACCCAGAACCTGCGAAGCCATCGACGGCGGCGGCGCGTAGGTCGTGGTCGTGGACGACGGCGTTACAGGGACACCGCGAAGCAGACTGCTGAACTGCTGCAGCTGTTCCAGCGGGTAGTCGCGCTGGCGCAGGAAGTCCGCGTACATCTGGTCCATCTGCTGCTGCTGGTAAGCGCGCTGCTCCGCAGCCGTAGCACCCTGAGCTTGCAGACGCTGGAGGTCCGAGTTCTGCTGGTACTGGCCAAGGTTGCCAAGAGTCTGACCCATCTGGCCGGCTTGCCCGTACGCCGACAGGCGGTTGCCTGCACCAAACTGACGCGACTGTTCGGCAAGGCGCTGCGCTTCGAGGTTCTGCTGCTGGTTGGCCAGCTGAGCGCGCAGGTAGGAGTCCGTACCCAGCTGCTGGGTACCCAAGAGCGCCTGCAGGTTCTGCTGACCGGTGTTGAACTGCATCTGCTGGTTGGCCAACATGGCGCGCATCTGCTGATCGGCGTTCATCCCCTGCGTCTGGAGGCGCGCACCGAGGTTCTGCTGGCCGACGTTGAAGCCCATCTGCTGGTTGGACAGAGCCACGCGCAGGGCTTGGTCGGCGTTCATCCCCTGCGTCTGCAGCTGCGCCGCGAGGTTCTGCACGTTGGACTGCTGCTGCGTGTTGAGGTTGGCCAGAGCCGCTTCCAAACCGGTGCGGGTACGAAGGTCCTGCGTCTGCAGCTGAGCGCCAAGATTCTGCTGAGCGCGTGTGACGTCGACACCCTGATTGGCCAGTGCAGCGCGCAGTGCCTGCTCTTGGTTCATCCCCTGCGCCTGCAGCTGCTGCGCTTGGTTGTTGACCCGCGCCTGCTGCTCGTTTGACAAGTTGGCCAAGGCCACCTGCAACCCTTGGTTCGCACCAAGTTCCTGCACACCCAGCTGAGCGCCGAGGTTGGCTTGCGCGCGGGTAACGTCGACACCCTGATTGGCCAGCGCAGCACGCATGGCGTTTTCAGCCGACATCCCACGGGCTTGGAACTGCATCGCTTGGTTGTTGACCCGAGCCTGCTGCTCGTTTGACAGGTTGGCCAAGGCGCTCTGCAGCTGCGCCTGCGTACCCAGCCCCTGCGTCTGCAGCTGCGACTGGATGTTGGCCTGCTCCGCCGTCATGCCAGCGGCGCGGTCGCGCTCGAATTGGGCCTGTGCGTTCTCGTACGCCGACTGGAGACCACGTGCTTCGATGTCACCCAGCTGTTGGCCGAGGTTCTTTTCCCGCTCCATGGCAGCGAGGAGCTGGCGGCTACCGCCGTAGGTGCCCTGCCGGGTCGCACCGAGGTCTTCGGCAATCTGCGACTTCTTGGCGTCGCTGATGGCTTGGCGCTTCTGTACATCCAGAACCTTCTGCATGTACGGCGACATATACTGCTCTGCCTGAGCCGCGCCGAACTGGTCCGGACGATTCATCAAGTAGTTCTGCAGGTTCAGGTTAGCGCCGAAGTCAGTCTGCGCCCCCTGCATGTTGTCGGCGGTGACATTCTGTCCCTGCACATCACGGGCGTTACCGAACTGGAACGTCTGCAAGTCGGGGCGGTAATCCGTCTGGGCACCCTGCATGTTCGACGCGCTGACGCGCTCAGCGCCCACATCGCGGGCGTTACCAAACGAGAAGTCCTGCAGGTTGGGTTGGAAGCCCGTCTGCGCCGCCTGCATCTGCGGGGAGTTGTACTGCTGTGCCGTGATGTTACCCGGCCCGCGCATCTGGGGGCTATTGTACGGGTTGTACCCGATCATCCCCGGCTGTTGCATCTGGTACTGGTTCAGCTGCGGAGAGTTGACCTGTTGAGCGTTGAACTGGCCGGGCGTGTATTGGGCGGCAGCGAGCGAGCCTTCACCAGCGGCAGCGGCCAGACCTGAGCCAACGGCGTACTGGTTGGGGGCCTGCATCCCCAGCACATTGCTCTGAACCTGCTGCTGCGCCGGAGTGAAGCCAGCGATACGCTCGTAGGGGTAGGGCGTGTACTCTTGGTTGGAAATCGCTTGCGCGCGACCCATCATGTTCTCGAAGTACGGACGGGCGTACTCCGGCAGGTTAGTCTGCGTGGTGTTGACCTGCTGCGCCTGCGGGGCCGGTGTACTCTTACCCATGGTTCACTCCTGCAGGAAGCTGGAACGTCTGCCACAAGGCCTTATAGCCATCGTCTTTGAACACGCGCGACCAGCCGAGGCGGGCAGTCGCTTCCAGTCCTTCACACTGGTTGTCAGTCGCAAACCGCTGCAGGATCGCCAGCATCGGCGCTTTCCACATGGGGAACTCGTCGCCAGCCACGATAGGACACCCAAGGAACCGCTTGCGCGGGTACTGCAGGATGTGGGTGATGACGCAGCCCTTGATGTGTCCCTCTTCAAACGCAATCCACAAGAGGTGGGTGCCGTCCGTCAGATGCTTGTAGAAGTCCTCAGGCTCGTAGCGCCCGTAGGTGTACTCCAGCGCATTAGCAACGTAGCCGACAACTGCCGACCACACGTTGTCTACATGGTCCGTCGGTACAAGGCTTACTTGGACTTCACTCACGACAAGGCTCCGAGACCCTTGGCCACGCCCGTGTCCTGTCCACGCTTGGCTTGCTTCCGAGCCTTATGCGCCTTTTCCATCATCGCGTAAAGCTTCTGGGTGCCCTTCGAGTGGTTGCCCCCGCCGAGCCGGGCGACGGCTTCGGGGGAGAAGATGACTTCATCCCGCGCAACCCGAGCTTCCTGCTTACCTCCGATGCGCGCCCGAACAGAATCGCTAACACCATCGCCGTTACCGCGTACAGGCTGGCCACCCAGACCAGAAAGGCGCTCAATGCCAGCGTTACTGCTACCATTGCCCAGCTCCGATACCGTTCGTGCATCAACGACAAAGGAGCCATCCTTCATGTTTACCTCGCCGCCGCGAGCATATTCCTCGTAGTAGTCATCGTCGAGGAAGTTGTAGTTGCCGCCGCCATACTTGGCGTCAAGGCCGCTGCCAACGCTGCTGGCACCGCCGCTGCTCCCGAACGGATTGTACTGGCCGAACGTGTCGAAGCCACCGAGGCCGCGACCCATGGAACCACCGGTGCCGTTAAGCCCGTCGCTGAAACCGACGTTGGGGTTGTGGATCGGTTCGATACGCAGGTCTTCCAGCTTGAAGTTGGGCATCATGCCCTGACCGTTGACCTTGGCGGCGTCGATGTTGAAGCCCTTCAGCTGCGGATTGATGTCCATGTTCGGCGGCGGCACGGCGAATCCGTCACGCTGCAGGAGTTGACCCTGTACGCCTTCGACGAAGTTGGGGATGGACGTGCCGCCCATCTGACCGTTGGTGGCAGTGGCGCTGGCGTTCGGGCTGAACGCTGCGGTCGGGGACGCTTCGTTCGAACCGGGCTGGTTCGCGGCAGGCGGGGTGATCGCGCTTGACTTCTTGAAGCCGAAGTCGGCTTCGCCCTTACCCAAGACTTTGTCTCGGAAGGACGGGCCGGGGTAGCCGTTCTGCGCGGTGATGGCACCGGGCGACGTGCGGAACCGGTCGGTATAGCTGGCCAGCATACGCGACATGCTGGGGTCCATAGGCAAACTACCGACACCGCCGCTGGTTTCACCGCCTTCGGCATAACCCTTGGGCAGCTTGCCATCCTTGGTCAGGAAGCCCGGATAGGGATTCACCTTGTCGAAGAAGACAATCTCGCCACCCGGCCCCGACTCACGCGGCTGCAGGCGACGCTCAGGGAACTGATACGGCCCTTCGTAGACCGACTTGTTCTCTTCCTGAGGCAGCTTGTACTCTGGCGTCATGGCTTCGCTGACGTTGCCGAGCAGGCCCAGACCAGCGGCGTAGGGCGCGTACTTGGCCATCTTACCGCCGAGACCTTGACTTGCGGCTTCGCCGAACTTGCCGAAGAAACCCTTGGCACCGGCTTGGGCTGCTTGCCCTGCGGCGCTGGACGCCGCGCCACCAACAGCGGGTACAGCTTGAGAAGCAAGCTGCTCAGCGAGCATATCGCCGGGGATCGGGAGAGACGCGGCACCTTTGAGGGCAGCGGCGGGGACTTTGCTTATCAAGTCCGCACCCGGAAGGTTAAACCCGCCAGAGGCTGTGGATAGGCCCGGAACCGCGCCCGGAACGGAGCCAGCAGCACCCCCAGAGACCATACCCGGAGCTAGGTTAGTAGCCGCGCCGGGAAGCCCCGCGCCCGCTGCAGCAGCGCCCGCACCCATGTTGGCCCCAAGGACTCCCGCCTTGCTGCCCAGTACGCCAAAGGCGTTATTGGAGATGGAACTACCGATACCCGCAGCGCCAGCGAGAGACGCGCCGCCGAACGCGCCAAGACCAGCCATGAGGCCCTTGTTGATGTCACCGGTGAGGGCGGTCTGGCCGAGGCCGACGATGCCAGCAGCGAGCGGTGCGCCGATACCCGTAGCAGCAAGAGCTGTACCAATTAGCGTAGGCAGAAGCTTTCCGAGCCAGCCGGCTTCAGGAAGGCCCGTTTCGGGGTTGATGGTAAGCGACCCACCCGAGGCCATGGCCAGCTGCTGGAGACCACCGACTTCGCCCGGTGTCATGTGGACCAGCATGGTGTCTTCGCCGCGCCCCTTGCTCTGCAGCTCTTGGGCCATCGGGTTGTGCGCGACAGACAAGCCCGGCTGCGCCGGCATACCGCCCGTGGTGCCCGGAATCTGAGGGCCGAGGACAGGCGGATTGCCGAACGGCGTCATCTGTTGGCCACCAGCGGGCGTGTATGGGAAAGGAGCGTTCATCCGAGTCCTACCTTGTCACTACGCTTATATCGCCAACTTGGCCAAAACCAAAGACCGGAAGTGGCGCAACGCGCGTCACTGGCGGGTATTCAGCGGAAATGAAGTTTGCCTGCACAATCGCCGACGGCGTAGCAGGGATAGCCGGAGTAACCCCAGCGGAATAAGCCACAGCCGGCAAGTGCTCCAGAGTGACCGCTGTGTCGCTGACCCGCCACATGATTTCAACATAGGCATTATCAGCGGTAGCGATACCGATGTAGGAAGTAACGGCCACTACATACGAAGGGTCACCAGTTGATTTGCGCGCCGGAATAAAAAAGCGCGTGTTGGAGTTGTCTACGTCGGTGCCGTTATACCGGAACCAGACGTCGATGGTCTGGCCGTCATTGGTCGTGTTCTTGAACTGCAGGCTGTAAGTCAGCGAGTATACGCCGGCTTTGCTGAAGGTGATGCGAGTGTCGTTTGCCCCGCTGATATAGATGCCATCGGCAAAGTCGGTGATCTCAAGCTTAAGCGCGTACGCCACGTCGATAGCCGCCGCAGTCTGGTCGACCATGCTCTCGAACTGGTTGTACGGTGTGGTCAGGAACCGTCCGTCACCGTAGAAGGCACCTCCGTAGAAGTTGTTGCCCATCATGGTGGTGATCTCGGCCCGCTGGACCTGCAGGGCGTCCGTGTTTGTGTAGATGGCGTCAATGACGCCGGCGTCGAGCCGCGTTATCGCCGCGCCATTAGCTGTAAGAGCGTTGGTCTCGACATTTGAAGCCGTGATGTCGGTACCGCTGAAAGTACCGCCGACAAATGCATCCGCGCTGTATTGCTCCGCGTTGTTGGGAGTGCGCGAATCCAGCTGGGAGAAGTAGTTTTCAAGGACGCGGATGACCTGCCGCATGTACTGCGGGTCCCACTGCGCCGGGGGGTTGGGCAGCGGAGAAGCGCGGAACCTGTCCAGCGCCATTAGCGACGACCATCCGGTCGGGCGTCAAGACGCGGCGCACCCAGCTGCCACTGCACACCGAGGTTCTCCGACAGGACCTTAATCGCCATCTGCCTTGCGCGCGCCCGGACGAAGACCTGCTGAGTGTAAGTATCGACCGTGGTCTGGATAACGCGCTTGGCGTCCTCCGCTGCATCGGTGAGCGGGTTGCCGGGGAAGTTCCGCATCCGCATCTGCAAGGTAGCTTCGGGAGCTGCAGCGGTCGAACCATCGAAGCTGAGGTCGGGCAGGATACGCCGGGTCAGCATGAACTGGTCGCCCTCGGTCAGGTCGAAGTCCGAGGACTGGATGTAGCTTTCCATGGGCGAATCATCAGCGTCGACGCCGTTCTCGTGGCTGTAGAGATAACCCGACGTCAGGGTATCAAGCGACGTGTTGGCCGCTTGCGGGTAGGGGCGCAGCGGAGTGTCGAGCCACGCCGTGCGGTCGATGGAGCCGTAATACCAGATGCGTTCGAGGTGGTTATAGACAACGTAGGCGTTGTTGTAGTCGCTGTCCGCCGTCGGGTAAAACCACCAGACCTCGTTCCACTGCTCGTTGGTACCGCAGACGATCTGGTCCGACTGGTTGTAGTTCAGGTTGTTGAAGACGTGGTTACGCAGGGTGCAGGGCAGCGTCTCGACGCGACCAGTGTAGGCGTAGAACTTGTCCCGGCCCATCCAGTAGGTGATGTTAGCTGCGCTCGCCATGCACCGAGGCGAGACGATGGAGATGTTGTCCGCGTACTCCTGCAGGCCAAACACATCGCGGGTGCCGAGGAACTGCAGAGTGTAGAGGTTGGAATCCGTCCAGACGAGCGTTTCCTGCCGGGTCGGCAGGGCGCGCACGATGCGTGAGCCACGCGAGATGCGGAGGTCACCAGCGGTGTTGGTCTGTGACGGCGTCCAGTCGCCGGGCGTGTCTTGGTCGGCCCAGCGGATGAGCATGGGGTCGAAGTCGTCCGGGTTGGTCGAGCCGAAGGGCACCGCGCCAAAGGCGATGATGTGTTTGTCCTGCTGCGAGACCATCAGCTGCATGATTTTGATCGGAACAGCGGTGGAGTCGTATCCCTGAGTGGCAGCGTAATCGACAAGCCGAACGGCACGAGTAGCCAAGGCCGTGGCTGGGTCGGTCAGTGCACCGCGCTCCCACCAGTAGCCCTCACCGTTGCGGATGTTCGCTACGAGGTCGTTATCGAAGTTGTCCAGCCACCAGTCTTGCTGCGGCAGCAGGATGGGCGCGGTCGAGCCGAGGCCCCAAGCGTCACGTCCCCATGTGCCGGTGCCCCAGCCGTAGCCGCCAGTGGCGATGGCGTTACCCGCAGCAATTTCGAAGTCGATGGTGATGGCAGTGCCACCGCCGCCAGCCACCGTGGAGGTTGCGCCCGTCGTGACCGTGATGGTGAACGAGGTTGCGCTCGTTACGGTGATGACGTGGTTCGCGTTGATCTCGGCGTTGGGGACTCCGCCTACGTTGCCAGTGACACCCGAGATGGTGACATAGTCCCCGGTCTGCGCGCCGTGGGACACCGCAAGCGTAATGGTTACCGTCGTAGGAGTAGAGGTCGAGGTGTAGACGCAATTGTCCGTGTCAGTCGAGGACAGGGTCGGGTCGACCGTCCGCAGCGGGGTGATGTCGTTGAAGTAGCCACCCGCTTCGATGTAGAGCTTGGTGCTGGTACCCAACGCGATGAAGTTGTCGTTATAGGTGGTGATCCAGTCCCACATCTGCCGGCAGACGCCGACAAACGTGTTAGTCGTCGACTTGGTCCAGCCGCCCAGCTTCTCCGGGTAGCCGGAGCGGAACCGAATCTTGTCGCACTCCCACCAGCCACCCTCGCTGGAGTAGTTGGTCTGGTCGCGGTTTACACCCGGCTTGAACTGGAGCTTGATGAACGACACACGTTACCCCTTCAGCTGGGCTTCCAGTGCTTCGACCTTGGCAGTCAGCTCCTGAATGGCCTTCACCAGCACCGGCAGCAGTTTGCCGTAGCCGGCTTCCAGCTTCTCGGGGTTGGACTCGTAGACGAGGCCCGGAATGGTAATGCCGGTCAGGTTCTGCGCCACGAGGAGCTGCTGGGCGATAAAGCCTGTGTCCTCTTCGCCGACCTTGCCGCCGTCGCGCATGTTCCACGTGAAACGCACCGGTTCGACGTGCTTGATGAAGTCCAGACCGGCGTCGAGCGGCTGGATGTCGGCCTTGTCGCGCACGTCCGACAGCGACGTGATAGTCGTCACTTGGCAGCGGAGGGTGGCAATATTGCTATCGCCGAGGGTGATTTCGTTGGAGACAGACGTACTTGAGGCAGAGGCGTTGTGCCCGATAACAGTATTGTTGGACCCAGTAATTACACCGCCAGTGGCTCGCCCAAGGAAAGTATTAGCGGTGCCGCTCGTCAACGCGTTAGCAGCGTTTTGGCCTACAGCTGTGTTGTTAGACCCCGTACAAGAACCGAGCGCCGCTGCACCAATGGCTGTGCAGGCACTTACGTTTGCTGCGTCAAGAGCTTCGGCCCCGACAACTGTGTTACCACCCAAAATGGAAACAAAGAGGCCTGCGTTATATCCTATCAGTGTGTTATACGTACCTACGGTTACAGCATTACCAGCTTGATAGCCGAAGAAACTATTGTAAACGCCGCTAGCATTATTACCCGTACCAGAACCCACGGCGGTGAGGAACGGGGTGCTGCTTTGCGTGGTACCACCAACACCGCCGAGGTTGCTGAGTGCAGTAGCAGCGGAGGTAGCGCCCGTACCACCGTTGGCGATGGGGAGCGTACCGGTGACACCGGTGGTCAGCGACACCGAGGCCGGGGCCGACGAGACCCAAGCTGAGCCGTTTGAGGTCAGGATGTTACCCGAGGTGCCCACGGAGGTGAGGCCGGTGCCGCCGTTACCAGCGGTCAGAGCCGTGCCCGACCAGTTCGAGTTGTTGATGCTGCTGAGCGTGGCCAGCGAGCCAAGGCCGAGGTTGGTCCGCGCGCCCGAGGCAGTCGTGGAGCCGGTGCCACCATTGGCGAGGGGGAGAGTACCCGTCACCTGCGTGGTCAGTGAGACATTCGACAGGGAACCGCCGAGAGTGAGCGAGCCAGAAGAAGTCACCGTTCCCGTGAGGGTGATGCCGTTGACCGTGCCGGTGCCCGACACCGAAGTGACGGTGCCACCAGCGGGGATAGCTTGCGAAACCCAAGCCGAACCGTTCGACGTCAGGACATTGCCCGAGGTGCCGGGGAAGGTCAGGCCAGTACCGCCATTGGCTGCAGCCAGAGTGCCGCCGACAGTGAAAGTGCCGGAGACGGTGATGGGGCCACCCGAGAAGGTCAGACCCGTGCTGCTGCCGTTGATGTTGACCGAGGTGACGGTGCCCGAGGCGTTGCTGCTGCCAGCGCCGATAGCCACACGGAAGTCAGCGGCGCTCAGGGCCGAGACCGTGTTGTTGGCGTTGATCTGGATGAAGGTGTCGGCACTCGGGTTGGCGAGCGTGAAGAAGTTACCGCCTACCGTCGTAGCCCCAAGGTTGGTGCGGGCGTTGGCAGCGGTGTTGGCACCCGTGCCGCCCGAGGCAAGCGGGAGCGCCGTGCCGAGAGTCAGGCTTGTCAGATGGGTCGAGACGTCGACGACGTTGGTGCCGTTGTTGAACACCCACATGGTCTTGCCAGCCGGAACAGTGATGCCAGTACCCGTGGAGTTCTTGACCGTAACAGCGTCGGCGCAGGTGTTGTTGACGATGTAGCTCTTCTCAATCGCCGGCACGATGAGGTTCCGGGTCGAGCCACCGGTGGTGCCAGTCAGGTTCAGCCGCAGGTTGCGGGCGGTCTGCGTCGTGTTGGTGTTGGTCAGCGTCAGGGTGACGTCGCCGCTGGAGAAGCTGACATCTGCGGAGCCAGCGATGGCCTCCTCAAGTGCCGTACCGAGGTTGATGTTGGTGACGTTACCCCACGTGGTGGAGTTCTCACCGGTGGCCATCAGCTGGATTTTGAGGTTGCTGTAAGTGCTCGGCATCGTCGTCCCTTACGTCGGTATCTCGCGCCAGTTGGCGCTCTGTGCATCGTCAACTGCAACCCAGTCACTGTCCTGCATGTCGTCGACATCCGTCCAGTTCGGGTTCTGCGCGTCTATAATAATACCCCAAACAAGAGGCTTTTGCACGTACCCGGTGGCTTGTACACCAAGGAGACTTATACCTGCGTTACCCGAGATTACAACGCTGCCGATGGAACCCGTCGCGGATACGCCAGTAACGCGGTAAGCGGACTTGAACGTGGAAGTGCCAAGTGCCCCGGTGGCGGAAACACCTGTGGTCGTAACCCGCGCTTTCGCGCTGATAAGGACTTCACCAAGGAGACCTTGGGCTTCAACACCGTCGAGATAGACCTGTTGCGGTAGCGACACCACCACACTGCCGATAGAGCCGGTGGTCGAGACGCCGGTGACGCTGAAGGTGACGCCAAAAACGACGATGGGGGAACCGACATCGCCCGTACCGGTCACATCGGTGGTGGTTGTGCTGGCCCCAGCCGAAACCGTAGCATTACCGACATCGCCGGCAGCTGAGACACCCGATAGCTGGACTTGTGCTGCGCCGGAGACGGCGACACTGCCCAGAAGCGCACTGGCTTCGACGCCCGTGGCGCTAACAGTGACACTACCAAAAGCCTGTACAGTAACGGTGCCCACAGCTGCTGAAGCTGAGACATCCGTCAGCGTTACAGCAACGCTGGTCGATTCCGGCAAAAGGCTCGAAAACGGCGAAGCCGAGAACGGGCCGAAGCCAAATACGCCGCCTACATCAACCAGAGCCATGGGCAGCTACGTAGAGGTTGGAGGGGACGAAGCGGTTTGCCCCCGAGGTGACGAGGACAATCTTACCGGTCATGTCCCCTCCTTCCTCTGTGGGTTACGTTACTTGCGCTTCGAGCGCACCGACCATACAGCAACGACGAGCGTAGCGCCAGCACCGGCCACCGAGATGGCGGTCTCGTGGTCCAGCCAGCCGCGCGCCGTGGCGAAGCCTGCGACTGCAGCGAGCAGCGTACGGACAACGCCATAGAGTTCAGTCTTGGTCATGTTACTTTCCTTTCGGGTACTGCTTCCAAGGCAGCTCCCAGTGGGGGCCATCCTTGAAAGTTCTCCAGTCCCCGCCCCATGTGACGGGAACCTTCTCCTGCGATGCAGCGGCTTTCACGACGGCTGCAAGCTGGTGGTACAGAGGCCAGTCCCAACGGACCGTGCCTCCCACCATGGGAGCGATGTCGACAGCGTGACCTGTCAGGTGGCGTGAGTTCATCGTCTTGGTAGCGCCAAGGTCGAAGAGCTGCTTCTGGCGCGCGGGCGTACGCAGCCCCTCAAGCACCGTGAAGTCCAAGTCGGAGAGAGCCGCAGCGCGTTTAACCACCCGGACGAGGTCAGGGTGGACGCCTTCAAGGCGGGAGAGCGAGCGTTGGCCGAGAACAATAGCCATGGGTTACCTTACGGCGCAGTGGGCCAGACGATGTTGAACGGGTCTGCCTGTAGCGTAATATCACGAAGCGCCTGCCGGTAGGTAGCCCAAGGAGCGGCGTCCACCGGGGCGTCCGGAAGCTGCGTCCAGTCGCAGGTGGCAAGCTTGTCGTTGCGCTGGCTGCGGACAGAAGCCCACTGCGCGGCAGTTTCCTCCTCGGTGTACGGCTCAAGCACCCACCGTTCGACCCACGCTCCGTCAACAAGCTCGGGTGTAACGCGTACAGCCTTGCCGCCCTGCGGCGGCTCCGTCGGTTCAACAGGGAAGCAACCGTACGCCGAAGCGTCGAAGTTGGTCATATCGTTGGGGAACGACGTTTCTGGGTGCGCGCGGCGCAGGTCCGTCAGTGTGTACGGATAAATAGCCGGCTGCTCGTCTTGCAGGAGGATGTAGAACATCAGCGAGCCTCCAGCTGCTTGGCGATGACGTTGCGCAGGATGATCTCCTTGCGCTGCTCGACCAGCGACGACGCCAGCAATTCAGACAGGCGAGCGCGGAACTCAGCCATAGCCGGGTCATCGGCGTACTTTTCGTCGATCTCGGCCATCGCCAACTGGTAGTTGTCGATGTTGATCTGGTGGTGGAGCACCTCGCGCTCGCGGTGTTCAAGGGCGGCGGTCAGGATTTCGTGCTTGGTCATTAGATGGCTCCAAATGCAACCGCTGAGCCGGGGCCAGCCGGCAATGTGCTTGGGTTGGTAAATTTGGTCCCAAAGCCACTTCCACTCCACGGGTATGCTGTTACGTAAGGGCTCGTAGTATGCGCCACAGCAACGGCGGTGCCCGTCGGAGAAAAGGCCACGCCAACGCTCAGGCCGGTTGGTAGCGTGGCAGGGTCGCTAAACTTGGTGCCGAATCCACTACCACTCCAAGGGTATGCGGTTACAAACGGGGAAAGAGTGCTCACCACCGCAATAGCGTTTCCCACAGGGGAAAAAGCTACGGCCTGCCCGGAGCCAGCTGGCAATGTGCTTGGGTTGGAAAACTTAGTGCCGAATCCGCTGCCGCTCCACGGGTAAACGCTGATAGACGGCGTAGTGTTGTGCGCCACCGCTATGGCGTCTCCCGCAGGGGAAAAGGCCACTTCGTTTCCTGTTCCGGCAGGTAAAGTGCTTGGGTTGGTAAACTTGGTGCCAAATCCGCTGCCGCTCCAAGGGTAGGCGGTGATGAACGGCGACGTAAGGTGCGCCACCGCAATAGCGTTTCCCGCAGGGGAAAAAGCTACGCCTTGCCCCGTACCGGTTGGCAACGTAGCCGGGTTGGTAAATTTGGTCCCAAACCCGCTGCCGCTCCAAGAATAGGCAGTGATGAACGGAGTCGTGGTATGCGCCACAGCAACTGCGGTGCCCGCTGGTGCAAACGCTACACCACGCCCACTGCCCGCTGGCAACGTAGCCGGGTCGGCAAACTTGGTGCCAAATCCACTACCACTCCACGGGTAGGCAGTTACAAACGGGGTATTTAAATGCACCGCAACAATGGCATTTCCGGAAGGCGAAAACGCGACATTGTTACCATCGCCAGTTGGCGGCGTAGCCGGGTCGGCAAACTTTGTCCCAAACCCGCTGCTGCTCCACGAATAGACAGTTACAAACGGCGTTGTGGCGTGCGCCACAGCAAGAAACTGCTGGCTGGCGGACGCTTGTGCCGCTTTAGCAAACGTGGACAACATTAGGCGTCACCCACTCGCGCGCCGTAGATGGTCGTGCCAACCTTCCACAGCACAATCACCGTAAAACCGGTGGTGTTCAGTGTAGGGGCCGTACCGCCGCCAGACTTCCACACAACGGCAAGTGTCGACCACGTGATCGAGAACGCCGTGCCGTCGTCAACCATGAGCGTGATCGACTGGCCCGCAGCCCAGTTGACCTGCCCCGGCGTGCGGTTCGCGCCCAGCGTCCATGTCTGGATCGGCCCGTTGTTCGGGTCGAGATTGACCGTCGTGCCATCGGTGATGGCGAACACGGTCTCGGTGTAGCTGGTCAGCGTCTTGTTAGTAAGCGTCTGCGTGTCGGTCGTGCCAACGATTGTGCCGCTGGGCGCAGTGACGGTCGTGAAGGCCGACGTGCCGTTGCCGATGACAACGCCGGTCAGCGTCGTTGCGCCTGTGCCGCCGTTGGCGACAGGCAGTGTCCCGGTCACCTGCGTGGTCAACGATACGTTCGACAGGGTGCCGCCGAGCGTAAGAGACCCGGACGAGGTGACCGTGCCGGTGAGCGTAATGCCGTTGACCGTACCGGTACCACTGACGCTCGTAACAGTACCCCCGGTCCCAGCAATCGTTATGGTGCCCGCGCCGTTGGTGACTGTAATCCCAGTGCCTTGCGTCAGCGTGGCGAGCGAGAAACCCGTGCCATTGCCGATCAGCAGCTGCCCGTTGGTGGGTGTACCCGTGGTCCCAGTACCGCCGCGACCAACGGTCAGTGTACCCGTCGTGCCCGCGACAATAGGCAGGCCCGTTGCGTTCGTCAGCGTCGCCGCCGAGGGCGTACCGAGGTTAGGAGTAGTCAGCGTGGGGCTGGTCGACAGGACGACACTGCCGGAACCAGTCGAGGTCGTGACACCCGTGCCGCCGTTAGCCACTGCCAACGTACCACTAAGCGTAAGCGTACCCGACGTGGTGATAGGACCACCGGAGAAAGTCAGGCCGGTTGTACCGCCGCTGGCGTTAACTGATGTGACGGTACCAGTAACGGTCGAAGCAATCGTTATGGTGCCAGCGCCGTTAGTGATGGTGATCCCGGTACCTTGCGTCAACGTGGCAAGCGAATAGTTCGTACCGTTGCCGATCAGCAGCTGGCCGTTGGTGGGGGTAGTGCTGCGACCAGTGCCACCGTTGGCCACTGCCAGCGTACCGCCAAGAGTCAGAGTACCCGACGTGGTGATTGGGCCACCGGTAAGCGTGAGACCCGACGTACCACCTGAACCGTTGACCGAGGTCACCGTGCCGGTGAAGGCATCGTTCGAGGTGATGGTGAAATTAGGGTACGTGCCAGTGATGCTGGTCGTACCAGCCCCGGTCAGCGATACGGTTTGATCCGGCGCGCTGTTCGTGATGGTGATGCTGCCGCTGGCGTTGGTGATGTTGATGCCAGTGCCTGCAGTCAGTGTGCCTTTGGCCAAGCTGCCAGCCGTAGTACCGATAAGCAGTTGGCCGTCAGTGTACGTGGTCTGTCCGGTGCCGCCGTTAGCCACCGGGAGAAGGCCGTAACCATCGGCAATCGCCTTGGACGCCGGGTAGGTTACCCAGACGTCCTTATCTCCAGCGGAAAAGTTAACGAGGTTGTTGCTGTTGCTCGACCCGAAGACCACGTCGCGGCTCAGGGTGTTCCCTGCGGACGTGAACGTGCCGAGGCCGACCTCCCACTCACTACCGGCGTAGATAGTGTAGTAGGTGGTGTTGCCGTTGCCTACGCCCGAGGCAAAGCTGCGGTAGCCGTTCGGCGCGGTACCGCTGAGCGTGATTGTCCCCGTGCCGGTCGTCGTGGTCGTATCCCGGACGCGGTCGTTGAGGACGAGAGCCATTACATGAGGTTCCGCAGTTTGTAGATGGTCGACAGGTACACGCCCGTCACACCGTCGATCAGGTTGGCCACCGCCCGGTTACCCTTGCAGATGGCCTCGTGGTTCTTTTCGATCCACGCCGCGTCTTCCGTCAGGATGAGCAGGATGTCGTTGGCCTTGGTTTTCGGGGCCTTGATGGGTCCGATCAGCTCGAACGCACCTTGGTATGCCTCTACCAGCGTATCCAGAGCCGAAATGACGTCCTCGTAGAACTTGCCCAATGCCTTGTGCCGGGCGTAGCCGCCCACGCCTTCAGACCGCCAGTGCTCGAAGTGAGCGACGTTACGGGCGTAGAAGACGCGGGCGACAAGTTCTTCAAGCATCAGGCGATCCGGATAATGGCGGTGGTGTTGGCAGCCGTCGGGAAGATGATGGTGAAGTCACCGCTCGTCGACGTCTTGTCCGAGCCGAAGTCCAGAACCGCCACAGCCGCGTTGGTCAGGGTGGTGTTGGCGTTCGAGTTGGCCGACGGCGTGGTGTTGTAGATGAGCGCACCGCGCGCCGTGATGGTGGCATTGGCGAAGGTCAGGTCCGAGAAGTCGGTGAAGCCGGTACCGGTCGAGGCGGTGTTGTTCGACGTCACGACGCCAAGATTGACCAGCGTACCACCGCCAGCGGTGTAGTTGGTGCCCGAGGACGAGACTTCGTTCGACGAGGTGTACGCCGTGGTGTTGGCGTCAATGGTCGCCGACGAGGTGTACAGGGCCAGCTTGAAGGTGTCGCCACCGGTGGCACGGAAGTCGTGCACACCGAGCATGATCTCGGCCTTGAACGACGTAGTCATTGCTTGGGTAATGGGCATTGATTATCTCCTATGCGTCCAAAATCGGGATGAGTTCCGGGTGTCCGGCCTTCTGGAACTTGTTCACCAGCGTCACGTTGTGTGACCGGACGGCTTCATGCAGGTAGTAGACGAGCACCTGCCTGATGTTTTCACGGAACGCCTCCGCCTGTTCGCGGATAGCCGGATGGGTCTGGCTACCGACGTAGATGATCTTGTCGAGGGCGCGCTCGGCGATTTCCTCAGGCGTGAAGCCACGCCCTTGGGTCGACATGACCATTACGCTGCCAACATCTCCGCTTGCCACATTGAACATCGTCTTCTCCCCTTACCTCACCGGATAGCGGGCTTGCGTAGTTCTGTAGAGGTCCTGACGATTCTTACCTTCAGCCAGCTGCTTCAGCATGGCCAAGGCTTCGTCGTACCGCTTCTGGTAGCCCGCGATTACGTCTTCCTCACCCTTCATGAAGGTATAGGCTTCCAGCAGCGAGCCGTAAAGCAGGACCGACTCGAAGTTGTCCCCGAGCCACGAGGTGCCTGCCACCGTGATGGACTGCGGGTAGTAGAAGTAGTGCAGCTCAATCTCGTAGTCGTCATCGGGCGTCGGCCCGAGAATGTACGAGTCCACATCGAAGAAGGCGTAGTGGGTCGGCTTGCCAGTGGTGTTGGGGTTCGGGAACGACTGCCGGATGTAGCTGACGTCCTTGTTCAGCAGATACTCGTAGTCGCCCGTGACCGGGTCGATGACCGCCATGGAGAAGTTGGCCAGCCAGTCAGACGGCACCGAGAGGTACTTATTCCCCGCCGTGCAGTTGCCGGTGACGTTCTTGCGGAGGTCCAGCAGCTGGACCGAGTTGAAGACGCGCTCTTCGGCGTTGACGATGAAGGTATTGATCTGCTCAGTCGAGGTCATGCTCCCGGCACTGGACGTGTCCGGAAAGTCGTTCTCAGTGTAGCTCTTGATGGCCTCGACGAGCTGATCGTAGTTCATTAGCCCATCTTCTTGCTATGCCCGGTACCCTTGGTAGCGGCACCGGTGCCGCGCGTTTTCTGGGTCTGGGTATTGGCCACGTTGTTCGGGTAGCCGTTGCAGCTGGGCACGGCGACCTTCTTCGGCATGTTGCCTTTAGCCATTCTTATTGACCTTTCCCATGTCCTTGGTCGGCTTCTTGCCCGACTTCTGGTTGGCGATCTTGGCGAGGTTACGCCCCATCTTCAACATCTGCGAGTTGGTCTTGCCGCCCTTGGCCATATCAGTTCTCCGTTTCGACAGTGACTGTGCCGACTTGTCCACTACCTAATAGCGTATTTTGCAGGCCGGATAAACCCAAGGGGTTGTTCAGCCCCACCGGGTTCCAGCCCCACTGGATGACGCGGCTACCATCAGCCGGGTTGCCGTTGGGGTTGAGGCCAGACTGCAGGTAGCTCGTGTCCGGGCGCGGGTTCCGCAGCGCCTGAGGATCGTCGACCGGGTACATCCCCAGCTGCAGCTGCGGCTGGTCAGGCTCCCAGCAGGTGGGGCATACCAAGATGTTGACGTTCTTGGTCTTGATGACGAGCGACTTGAGCTGCTTCAGCTTGTAACGCTGACCGCAGCGGTCGCACTCGGCGATTGCCCATTTGCCTGAGGCGAACCGGTTAGGCACATATCACCTGAAGTACTGGCGCGGTGCCAGTCGCAACGGGGCCTTCTCACGGTCTTCGTCAGCCGCCAGCTGCCACGCCTCGTCGTATTGCATCTTGAGGTCCGGCAAGCGGCCCACGGCTTCGGGGAGCTTCATGGCCAAGTAGTAGGCCAGCCCGGCGACGAGGCAGGGCAGGAAGCGGAACGGGATATCCTGCGTCACGAGGCCGTTGCTGCCGGCGTCTTGGATGCGCCGCAGTCGCCAGTAGACGAAGGTGTAGTAGTTGCTCTGGTCCGGAGCCGGCCAGACGTTGATCTGCGGGTTGGCCACACCAGTCACCGGGTAGTCTGCGCCTGACTGGCGGTTAATCCAGACTTGGATCGGTCGGCCCTGCGCGTTCTTGTTCGGAATGGTGGAGTAGGTATCGACCGAGATACGGTTGATGTTGATGTCGGTCTGGCCCTGCTGCCCCGGCTGCGTCCGGATGACGTGTTCGATCAGGTCGATGGTATCCACAGGCAGGTCATAGGTGATCTGCCCTTGGTTCATGGCGATGGTGCCCTGCTCGATTGTCCACAGGTTTATACCCCTGTTGGCCCATTCAATTGTCAGCAGGTTGAGGCTGCGCCGCGCCGTGCGGAAGTCGTAGCCCGTACGCATCTCGGTACCGCACCGTTCGAAGGCTTCTTCGAACAGCTCGTTCAGGTTGAGGTCAAACGTGGCGGTACCGCTGGTGGTCATCTGAATTTCGCCGTTTTCTTGGCGATGCGCTTAGGCTGGGCCACGAACTGTTTGCCCTTGGCCGTACCCTCACGCTTCGCCTTGGTGGTAGCAGCATACTCCGAAGCGCTCAG